>VSSQ01001103.1_pt1 | contig 11504 bp, 5 predicted proteins | sample 4763081 | NCBI WGS metagenome assembly VSSQ01 (sample SAMN12137344, study PRJNA551015) | bioreactor metagenome | isolation source: SDC9 anaerobic chlorinated ethene degrading culture | place: USA: Knoxville, Tennesee | collected 2015-01-01
CCCCAATACTTGGGTCGGCAGCGGCAGTCTGACTGATGCAGTGGAATACGCAAACGATCTTGCAAGCGACACAGCGTACATTAAGCTTCTGGATCATGTGGACACCACCGCCACGCTGGAGTTTGCGTCGGGCAAGACTGCTGTTCTTGACCTCAACGGCAAGACCATCGACGGCAATAGTATTCCTGCGGGAAGTGGTGAGAACAGAAGTGTCCTCACCGTGAATGGCAATCTGACCCTCTGCGACAGCAGCACGGCCACCGTTGCCGATCAGGGAAAAATCACCGGGGGACACGGCACCGGAGATGGCACAGGCGGCGGAGTTTATATCCATACATCAGGCAACTTTATCATGACCTGCGGCAATATCACCGGGAATACCGCTGTGAACGGCGGCGGCGTAGGAAACGGGGGCACTTTTAATATGACAGGAGGAAGTATTGCCGGTAATTCCTGCATTTTGGGCAGCGATTCCGCGCCATGCGGCGGTGGCGTGGCAAACATGGGTGACTTCAACATGAGCGGCGGCAGCATCACAGACAACACCGTAGTCAGCGGCGGCGCGGGCGGCGGGGTGTTTGATATTACAGGCATAACGCTGTCCGGCAATGTAAATATTTCCGGCAATACAGTCGGCACGGCAAGCGACAATGTTGCGCTGATGCGTGCTGGCAGCGGTGGTGGTGCTGTACAAATTACCGGCGTGCTCACCAACACGACCCCCATCGGCGTGTCCATTCAGGAGGTGACGGTGGATGAGCTGGATGATGATATCTTCGTCTTCGCCCCTAAAGCGGGCGTGTTCACCGGCGGCACTGCCGTTACAAACAGCGCCTATATCTCAAAATTCGTCAGCGACAACAGCGGTTTTGCTGTAGTGGAGGCGGACGATAACCAGCTCAAGCTGGCGGCGGCGCAAGCCATCACCAAGGCTGACGCCACAAACGGCAGCTTCACTGTGAAGGTAAACGGCAACGAGGTTCCCTCCGCGATAGAGGGGCAGACTGTCACCGTCACGCCCGCCGCAAGCAGCGGTTATGAATTGGATACTATTTCGGTTTACAAAACCGGAGATTCAGACACGGCGGTGACAGTAACAAACGGCAGCTTCACCATGCCCGCCTATGGGGTGACGGTCAATGTTATCTTCAAGGTTGTTGCTGGGTCCCCCACCGGGGGAGGCACAGGCTCCGGCAGTTCCCCCTCCATCGGCGCGCCGGTCATTGTGGACGGAAAAACCGAGAACATCGGCACGGAGAAAAAAGCCGGTGACACGACTACCGTTACCGTCGATCAGTCGAAGCTCGGCACGAATATCGGCGGTGCCACGTCCGGCTCCTCTGTTGTGGTGCCGGTGAGCGAAAACGGCTCCGCCACGGCGTCCCTTGTCGTAAAAAATATCGAGGACATGGCGGCTAAGAGCATGACCCTCACTGTACAGACCGGAGGCGTGGCCTATAACCTGAACACTTCCGCCATCGACACGGCGGCGCTGACAGCGGCTTTTCCCGGCGTTGATATGAGTAAGGTTCCCTTCGATGTGACCATTACGAACAGCTCCGTCAGCATTGAGGGAGAAACACTGGTACTCTCCCCGGTGGCGTTTTCCGTCACCGCAACCTATGGCGGGAAAACCGTGGACGTTGATACTTTCTCGGCCTATATCGACCGCGTGATCGAGGTCACGGCGGAGCAGGCGGCTAAAATCACCACGGCGGTGGTGGTAGACACCGATGGCAGCGTCCGCCATGTGCCGACGAACGTGATTGAAAAGGACGGCAAGTACTACGCCGTCATCAATTCCCGCACGAACAGTACCTATGCGCTCATTCAAAGCGAAGTCACCTTTGCCGATGCCGCGGGCAAATGGTACGAGGCGACAGTCAATGAAATGGGCAGCCGCAAAATCATCGCTGGGCGCAGCGCATCCGTCTTTGACGGGGAAGCGAGCATCACAAGAGCTGAGTTTGCGGTCATCCTTGTCCGCGCCCTGGGCCTTACGGCGGATGGCATAAGCACTTTTTCAGACGTTCCCGCCGATGCGTGGTATACCGGCGCGGTGGCGACCGCCGCACAGTATGGTGTCGTGTCAGGAAAGGGCGATAAACAATTCGACCCCAATGCAAATATAACCCGGCAGGAGGCCATGCTCATGCTGCAAAGAGCGGCGGCGCTCACGGAATTTACCGGAACAAGCAGCGAGCTGGACAGCTTTGCGGATGCGGACAGCGTCGGCTCATGGGCGAGGGACGCGGCGAAATGGAGCGTCGGAAGCGGCCTCATACAGGGTACGAACGGCAAGCTGAACCCCACCGCTAACATCACCCGTGCCGAGAGCGCTACTATTATCCTCCGCTTGCTGCAAAAGGCTGAACTGGTGGATGTGCGGAGTGAGACGTAGTTAGATGCCTTACCGTCGGAAATTGGGTATAGCATTTATTGCCTGATTTTGTACTCACACTGATAAAATCTTTTTTGCACCTCTTTCAAAAAAGCGGCTTAAATACTATATTTCTTTAATTTTATACGGCTAACAAGCAACAAAAATCCCCGGTTTCGACAGAAAAGCAAGTGAAAAATGGGGGATTCCGCAGGTTCAAGTCCCGCCAGTTCCAGCAGACAGGACAGGATTGTTTTTTACGAAAGTAAAAGGCAATCCTGTTTGCTTTTCACCCTGATTTCCATGAAATCAGGGTGAATTCACTTAAATATCCCCCTTGAAAACTCGCATATAATTGACTTTATGGCTTCTGACAAGATCGCAGAATAACAAAAGGCAAATATAATCGACTTTTGAATTTATAATAAGAAAGGAATTGACTTCAATGAAAACGACATATGGTTTTGCAACCGCCCCAAACTGTTTGCTCCAAATCATCCCCGAACAGGCGGCAGTTGTTCAGGAAATCTATCGGCAATATCTCTCCGGCAAAAGCTTGGGAGGCATTGCCGATTTTCTTTTTGAAAAGGGCATTCTCTCCCCATCCGGCAAAGAGCGCTGGAGCCGGTCGGTATTGGATGCCATACTCAGCAACTCAAAATACCTTGGCGGAATCATCGCCTTTGATGACTACTTCGCGGTACAGGCTGAGAAAGGAAACCGAAGCAATATTGACGAGGATTGCAACAAGAGGAAGGCCACCCAGTACTACTCCAAGGATGTACTGAGTGGCCTTTTCATTTGCGAAGAATGTGGAGCAGTGTATTGGCGTATTACCCGTCCCTCCGGCGAAATCGTTTGGCGTTGTTCTAATAAAGTAAAACACGGCAAAAGCATTTGCCGACATGCGCCCTCTATCCCGGAGAATGATCTGAAACGCGCCATCTGTAAAATGCTGAATATCTCCGAATTTGATCCGCAGACCGTGAAAGAAAATTTGGAGTGCATCCGCATCGCTTCCGATGGAAGCGTGACACCGGAGTTTGTTCAGCGGGAATACATGGAAATGGCTCTGTAAAAACGACAAATTATCTGTTATAATAATCCTATCCAGAATGTGGAGGTGTTTGCTTGGAAAACGCAAATAGCAGTGACAACCTTGTGATGTATATCGTCGCCAAGGAGCAATACCTCACGACTCTATTAAGCGACGGCGCGATTTCACAGGATGAATTTGATAAAATGGACCGCTTTTTATATGAGCGTTTTCATATAAAGGGGACAAGCACGAATGCTCTTAGCACGGCCCGGTCGGCCATCACCTCCACGGCTCCAACTCCGGCGTCTAAAGCGGAAAAGAAGACCCCACAGGAGGCTCCGGCAAAAGAAGAATTCTCTGCCCCAGCAGTACCTCAGCCCATTGTGTTTGTTTCTCTCACCGAGGCAGTGCGTTCCTGTACGGATGATTCCCCGGCCCATGTGATTCAGAGCTGGATGCGAAACCGCAATACCTTGGAGTTTCTCGGGCTATGGGAAAGCGCACACAACCCGGATTTTAATCATGAAGGATATGCCTCGCTGATGGAAAAGCAAAAGGCCGGTTCTTTTGCCGTAACGCCAAAGCAATGGATTGATCAGACGAATGCCGTTGGCATGACGTCCAAACAAGGAAAAAACGGCGGCACCTATGCCCATCCCCTGATTGCCTGTGAGTTTATGGTGTGGCTTTCCCCGACCTATAAGCTGGCGCTGCTGGAAATGCACTCTGAGATTAAGCGAGGGTAAGATAAAATGAGTGAGGTAAAGCATCCTAAAGTGTTGATCATCCCAGCTGAAGCGGAAAAATCCGCTCCAGCGGATGCCTATACCTCAAATCTCCGGGTTGCTGTCTATTGCCGTGTCTCCACCAGCTCAGATGAGCAGCTGTCCAGCTACCAGGCACAGCTGGAGTATTATCAGAAAAAGGTCAAAGACAATCCCCGGTGGATTCTGGTGAAAATTTATGCGGATCAAGGTGTCACCGGGACATCGACGAAACACCGTAAGCAGTTTATGCGGCTGATCCGGGACTGCGAGAAAGGGAGAATTGATCTTGTCATCACTAAATCTGTTTCCCGCTTCTCAAGAAATACCCTGGATGGTCTGGAATATATCCGCAAGCTCAAAAGCATCGGCGTTGGCGTCTACTTTGAAAAAGAAAATGTCAACACACTGACCATGGATAATGAGCTGATCCTCACCTTTATGATGAGCGCCGCGCAGGCGGAAAGCGAATCCCTGAGCGGAAACGTCAGGTGGGGACATCGCAAAAATTTTCAGGATGGAAAAGTCTATTACCGTTACAAAAACTTTCTTGGATATCGGGAAGGCGAGGACGGTAACCCTGAAATTGATCCAGAGGAAGCAGAGATCGTTAAGCGAATCTTCTCCCGCTATTTGCAGGGTCAAAGTGTGGCTAAGATAATCGCCGATCTCGAAACCGACGGCGTGAAAACAGTCCGGGGCAACTCGAAATGGAATGACCATGTTATTCGAAATATGCTGTCGAATGAAAAATATATGGGCGATGCGCTGCTGCAAAAAACCTTTGTTGCAGATATTTTCACGCATCGATCCGAAAAGAACTTGGGTCAGTTGCCGCAGTATTACGTCCACGACTGTCATCCGCCAATTATTGACCGTGAAACCTTCTGGAAGGTACAAGAAGAGATGGCGCGGAGATCAAGTCTTCCGCGGAAAACGAATCACGCCAAAACCCAGCTTGCGCGATACAGCGGCAAGTATGCGCTCAGCGAACGGCTTGTCTGCGGGAACTGCGGCAGATTTTATCGCCGCACCACCTGGACGCGGCCAACTGAAAAGAAGATTGTCTGGCGCTGCCTGACGAGACTGGAGGCGGGAGGGAAAAAGTCCTGTACAGGCCCGACAGTTATTGAGAAAACGTTGCATCAGGCCATTGTAAGCAACTTGAACGAGCATATAGATAAGCCTACTTTTATAAAGGCTTTGATGGCTGCGGCTGAATTGACATCATCTCCGGAAACGGTGCAAGCTCGGTTAGGTCAACTGATTGCAGATCGAGAGACAGTCGTGAATGAGTATAACGATAACCTCACCAGACAGCTGATTCATAAGGTCGTTGTGCGGGGTGAGGATCGGTTTGAGATTGTATATGAATAACCACTACATGAATGCTATCGGATGCAATTGATATGTTGGATTATTCGAAAAAATGCCGCTGGCGAAAATGCGTCTATTTATAAGGAAAAGAAAGAAGTGAGCGAGCTATGTCATCGAGTAACATTGTTTCATGGATGAAGAAATTTAATTTTAATAAATTACTTATGTGGTTGCAAGCAACAGCTATCCATCCAAACAATCAATTGTATCAAATGCGATTCGAATATTTAATAGCTTGTTTATTAACAATAAAAGAAATGGATTTTGAGAATAATCCTCTTACGTATCTGGAGTTTAAAAAGCGCATATTGACATTCTTCAATGCTACATCAAAAGAATTTTATATAACAGAAGATTTTCAACCTTATTCACAGCTAAAACTAATTCCTTATTTTTACAATGGCCACAAGTACTATTTCTTTTATGGTAATCTTGAGCGCCCTTGGGAGTTTATTAATAAATTAGACTATATGTATCTTAAACCACAGTACCAAATAACAGAGCATTTTGAAGATACTTATTTGTGGTCATTGACTTTTCAAACTAATCTCTTAAGGAATTTGGTCTCTGATACAGAGTCCTCAAAAATATCAAAGGGATTGTATATTCCAAGTGAACAGTATCTCAATAAGTTTGGATTATCTCTTACTTGCAAAGAAAATGCTATAAGCAGTGCTTTATCACACATTACACCAGGAGAGTTCTCTTTACATTTAATAGATGCTAATAAGACAACTATCTATGAAGCTTTCGATGCATTATTAATTAGTAGTTCAGATAAAATAATATACTTGCTACCACAATTGCATATTGAAGTATTATTTAAGATACTCAGTAAATTTGTATTTGAATCTCAACATTCGAAAGAAAATCTCAAGAAAGCGAATCAAATAATTAAAACAGAATTCCTAAAACATAGTGCTGCTTTTTTCGGGAAAGATTCGATCCTTCATTTAATTGATATTCAAAAGGAATCATTGTTAAGGGAAAATGAAGTTGCTATTAGAATTGCAGAAGATCAAATTTTACTATTTCATATACTTCGAGTACGGCATAATACAGCTTTTCACATGGAGTCTGCAATCTCAATAGTTAAAAATCGAATAAAGGACATAAAAAGCCAAAGTTTATTGGGGCTTGAAACTGCCTACGAAGCGCCTTCTTTAATACCATCTGAAGTATTAAATCTACAGGGTATTATACTGTTCCAATACACAGGGATTTCAGCTATGCCCATTGGTATAAATGACCTGAGTATTCCTGTTTTTTCCTATGATGATATTATTCGTATATTTGAACTTTTAAATACTCCAGTTGAATTCCTTAACTATATAAATGAGCACATAAATTTGCACCAGAAAGCGCGAGTAATATTGACAGATCAGCTAGATGAATTTGCAGCATATATTACAAATGGAAAGTCATTCTTAGAAGCTGGGAAGTACCCTAACCTATTTCATTTTGAATCACATTCTTGGCATGATTATTACTCAGGATATTTATTTGAAAAATATTCCCGATGCATTGAAATATTCGAGTTTGTTGAAAGCTTTAAACCGTATTATTTTGATTATGTAAGCAAAGTATCCAGTAATGTTTATGAAGTATTTAATAAAGCCGATTTACTAGGGGGCACAGTAATACTGCTCAATAATAAGGCCTATTTTATTAGTTCTGTAATTATCAGGAATAATAATGATTTAAAAATATCTGAAAAGTTCTTAAAGCCGTTGTTTTGTGAGTATCTTGTAAAATTAAACAATGCGTTGGATGATTTAATTTTTGTTCATCTGTCAGATATAATGCCTGATATTATTTATATAGATTTATTGCCTTGCAGTGCAATAGAACGAGAGCCTTTCATCTTTTTGAAAGAAGAAGTAATTGCTATCAACTCCAACAATCCCGTCCATATTACAGTTCGCTGGCGGAAGGCGGGAGAACCCCACATTTTTGTGCTGTTTGACTCAGAAAATATGACTGTACTGTTTTCTGATGAAATGAATGGAGGAGAAAGAATCACTATTCATCAGCTCATTATCGCGTTATTGAAATATTTTATAAATGATGCTGGTTCCGATGTTGATATAATAGCTGACGAATTTATTAATGCTAATATGCCTGTCGACAGAAGGCGCTTTGGGGTCGAAGCCGTCGCTACTAAGAATCCTCGCCTTGTAGACTATAAACCATATATCGAAACCACGGAAACAAACTTATCAATTATGAGAAGACAGGTTGCCGAGTATATTGCAATTTCAAATTATGAGCCTGACCAATACCCTGGTATGAAGGCAAAGGAAATTATTGAAGCTACATATCGTATGTTGCAAGAAAAGTTAGAAAGCACTCTTCTGACTTTTAATACTTATTTAATACAGTACGCGTATAAGCAGTTAGAGTATGTTGAGGGAAAAAAAGAGAATAATAGACGAAAAGCTGAGATAGATAAGAGGACTCATACAGATTTTGATGTTGTATCCAGCTACACCGAAAGAAGTAACGATATTTCTTTATATACTCTAGCAATCAAGCATATTATTACCAGCGCGTTGAAAATACATCCAACCGGCTCCAAAAGCATCACGTCCATAGAGTGGAGAAATATATTAGCAATTGCTCATTTGATAATTGAGGTGACCCAAACATATGACTTTTCTGAATATAACCTGACAGAGCTTTCTGTAACTATCTCTGATCTGTACGAAATACAGCAATCCACACATGACGATGTGTTTGATTCACAAAAATATGCTTATGAAGTAAATCAGAATTTATTATCTGAACAAGAGGATAAAGTAGATTTACCAAATGAGGATGAAACGCGGAAAATTATTGATGATGCTTTTAATACTGCTTACGGGTTTACATTTCAAGAGATGCTAACAATTTTATCTGCTCTTGGAGTTAACGATTTTGAGCATACAAGCGATTATCCTATTAACGTAATGGAACGTGATAAGCTATGTAATCAGTTGCACGATTGGTATCAAGAGCTTAATTTAAATACTATACACCAAATCATTGATTTCCTTTCATTAACTTTAACTACCTATGGCCCAGGTAGTAATCTGATTCCTTCTTTCTTAATGAGGAAAAAAGAGCGCCTTAACCTTTGTCCCCTCCTTTCGGTTGAAAAAAATATTATTTGGGGAAATCAAATGTGTATCTCGTCCTCAAGGTTTTGGAGCAGTACAGTTAGCGATGGAGATTTTCCGTATTCCATAGATTGTCCAAAAATAATAATAAAAGCAATGAAAGTAATTCATAGGAAGAGAGATAAAGAATTAGAAATTAAGCTGGCTGAAATAGCTCGAAAAACTGTCGGTTGTGATTATGTAATTTCACCACTTCTAAAATTTGATTCCATTCATGATGATCTTCCGCGATACCCGGATTGTGGAGAAATTGATTTGTTAGCAGTACTGCCCACGGTGAAAAAAATTATTGTGGGGGAGGCTAAAAACAGAAATAAACGTAGTCGCGCATACGATATGCAGTTAGAGCATCGAGACTTTTTTGATGAGGAGACAGGCTACTATACAAAGCTTAAGAAAAAAGCGGAATTTGTGAGAAACAACCTCCAGCTTTTTTTAAAACACTTTGGAATAATCGATGAAGATGGTTGGACTGTCGAATCTGTTTTTTTGGTCAACAGAGTATATTCAGCTGCGTTTTTAGGACATGATGTAAACTTTATTTTGAAAGGTAATTTTCATCAATATCTTTTGGATGAACTAAACAAAAAAATAATTGATTGATAGCCCCCTTTTGATGCGCAACTTCCCGCGGTGAACCTCGCTCTTGGCGCGAAATTTTATTTGCAGTGTTTTTCCAAGAAAAACCCTACAGCCTTAATGGCCGCAGGGTTTTTCTTTTTTTCTTCCTAATATTCGTATAAAAGAGAACGTGATGCTACTATGAAAGATCCATCTACACCTGAATCACGCAGATCGGATTTGATAAAAAGCATGCCAACGACACAACCATTACTTCTTCATCATACTATGAAATGGACCATATACCGTCCAAATAACCTAATGGTATAAAATCTTTTAGATGATGGTGAATTATGGCAACCTCATTATTAAAACTGACAATGACCGCTACCAAGCCGACAACCACCGCCGAGCCGGCAGTAACCAACTTTTTTCACACGTCCACAGGGCATACCGGCGCCGTAACCTATACGATCGACGACACTGCCTGGGTTGACGACAGCGGAACCCAACTTCTTGAAGGCGGCCTAGTACCCGCGATAGCAAACAACGGTTACTATCAGCTGTATATCAACGGTGAGCTGCAGGAAGGCGACGTGGTGGAAACGGTTACCACGACCGCCGTTACGATCACCTTTGGCGAGACAACCACGATCGACGCGGGCAAGATCGTCGCGCTGGTAGTCACAAACTTCCAGCCCGACACCTCCGCTCCGACCATTACGGGCTGATCGCTCCGACCATAAGATCGGCTGTTAGCCGATAGGGGCAGCTTTGGCAACAGCTTCGGGTGTTTAATACTTGGAGTTGTTGCTACATACGAAGGAACAATCCGTTTGACGGAACAGAAACGCACCGGGCGCTTAGATACTAAACCTACAAGAAAACTGGAGAAGTTGCCATGTCGAGCTGTAACTCGCCTTTGATTCTGTGCCGCTTAACCGATCGGGACGGAAAGCTGATCGACCCATATGAGCCGGGCGCCATTACATTTACGCAGTTGTGTTCCTCCAAAAAATGTCCGGATAGCGGAACGGAACCTGCTTCGGGAAAGAAACTCGTATCCGTTCTGGTGAGCGGCTATGTCACCGTTTATGTGGAGGGGAAGGATTTTTCGCCTCCAATTCCTTTTCATGTGATAAATCATTTTTGTATCTTCGAGCCGACCGGTACATTTTTAGATTTTACGGTCATGGATTTTACTTGTTACGGCGTACCCGTGATGGCCGGAACAGAAATCGAGCAGATCAAGGTATCCATCGAAATCGATACCGTCGTCCGGTCCTGCGCTTACGCTGATGTTCTGGTTGAGACCGCCGGTTCTTCGGTAGCACTCGGCGACAAGGTTTTAATCAGTGTGAAAAGGGTCTTTGACTGCTGCCGTTTTCCGACCACATCCTCGGCCGCATGGGTGCTGATGCTCAGGGCATGGTTATATCAGTACAACGCTTCTTCGGATGGGATCAGAATGCACTATACCGACGCCGACGAGCTGACGCAGTACGGTGACAAAGGCATTCTCTCCCCCGACGCCGTTTCCTACTATAACCTGTTTATCAACGGGGTGCTGCAGCCGAACGTGAATTACTCGGTATCGGCGGGAAACCTGTATCTTCTCACTAATAATACCCCTCCAGACAACCAGACGATCATTCTCACGTTTGTCACTTATGGAACGAACCATGGCAAAACCGTAACTGTTACAAGCGATAAATATATTGCCGTTTCGAACGGGACAAAAAATATTTTCTATAACAGCGACGAGCTGACCGATTACGGCGATAAGGGCATTCCCTCGCCGGACGACGTTTCGTATTTTAACCTCTATATCAACGGCGTGCTGCAGCCAAAAATAAATTACACCGTAAGCGAAGGGCTTCTGGAGCTCGAAACGTCCGATACCCCTCCGGTGGGAGCAATGATCGTTCTGGAATCGTTAATAATCAAGGACTCCGACGATATGCTGCTGAAGGCGGAAGCTTATGCTTACAACGCTCTTTCCAACGGGAATAAAACTTATACGGACAGCGACGAAATCACGATGTACGGCAGCGGAGGAATCATCGACCCGCGTTTAAGCTCTTATCTGAACCTCTTTGTAAACTGTGTCATACAACCACAAATCACTTATTCTGTCCAGAAAGGCCTTCTATCCCTGAATACGTCAGACGCTCCGATTATCGGGGCTCCCGTCACACTGCAGTATGTTCGTGTCTTTTTGTCGT
>VSSQ01000604.1_pt1 | contig 11500 bp, 9 predicted proteins | sample 4763081 | NCBI WGS metagenome assembly VSSQ01 (sample SAMN12137344, study PRJNA551015) | bioreactor metagenome | isolation source: SDC9 anaerobic chlorinated ethene degrading culture | place: USA: Knoxville, Tennesee | collected 2015-01-01
TTTACATTTGCTTTCCATTGTGTTGATTGGTTTTGGGGATTGTGGGGCAAATGTAGTAAAAAGAGGATTTCGTGTTGAATATATTTATCTTGTAGAAAAATCTACCTATCTCGCCTTCAGCCCCATCACTGCAACAAGGAGTACTGCAAAATCACCTATGGCTTTTCTCTCTTTTCCAATTTGGCTTCGCCAAGTTGCGTCTTCACCGTTGAGCAGCATGTTTCTTGCGAGCGAGTCGCATGAGGAGATGAATGCATTATGAGCTCTGGTGCGCTCTTCGTCAATTTCAATTTTCTCGTTAATATCTGCAATCAACCACTTAACCCTATAGTCTGAGTATTTTAAAGCATTAACTAAAAGCGTATTGACCAAAGGTTGATGATTTGATTCTTTGATGATTTGTAGATCTGTTTTGCTTCTGAGAGCTCCATTGATTATTTGTTAAATAGACTATATGTAATTAAAACAATTATTAAAATTAATTAAAATTCGAAATATATGGTACTCAACAAAACAGAATTAATTCTTGACGCAAGTATTTTAAAAGAGGCCCTTGCTTAAAATATTTTATATGAAGAGCAGCTTGAGTATGTTCTGACGATTGCAAAATTCAGAGCTCGTTCTTAACAATTTGGTATATCTGATTGTTATGAATAAAAACCATAATACCTAAAGTATATTATATATTTTATTTATACATATGAAATACAAGTTGATAATACATGCCATAGGATTGACAGTATACTTATTCTTGGGAACAGGATGTAGTTTTGGCAGTAAAACTGGTAAAATTGATGAGATTTCAATAGTAAATTTTGAACAACTAGAGCCTGAATTCACTAAAAACGATGATGTCCTTTATGTGGTGAATTTCTGGGCGACTTGGTGCGCTCCCTGCGTGACCGAACTCCCTCGTTTTATGGAGATCAATTCTGAATTCAGCAAAGCTGATAATTTTAGAATGATACTAGTCTCTCTTGACGATTCTGAAAATATAGAAGGTCCTGTTAAGAAATTTATTGAGGATAAAAACCTGAAGGGTGTTGAACTCTATCTGCTGGACGACATCAAAAGGATGAACGATTGGATACCAGCAGTGGATTCGGCATGGTCTGGATCGATACCTGCTACCCTATTTATTAGAAATGGGATAAGTCTCAAATTTGTATCCTCTGCGATTGAGAAAGATGAGCTTAGGGAAATTGTAGAAGAACTATTACCAAGCAGTAAATGAAATTAATATTTAATATTATAAACGACAATAAACGATTAGAAATAATTAAAAACAAAAATTCAAAGAAGATGAAAAACATTTATAAATATTTAGGAACGCTTATTGGAGCCGTAATAGTTACGATGTCCTCAATAACATCTGCTAATGCTCAGGGATATAAGGCGGGCGATGTGGCAGTTGACTTCAAATTAAAAAATATTGACGGAAAAATGGTCTCAATGTCGGACTTTAAAGAGGCCAAAGGTTTTATTGTAATATTTACCTGCAACCACTGCCCTTATGCAATTGCTTATGAGGATAGAATCATCGGCCTTGACAAAAAATACAAACCGCTTGGTTATCCGGTAATTGCAATTAACCCTAACGATCCTGAAGTTCAGCCTCAGGATAGTTTTGAGTTGATGAAGGAGAGGGCTAAAAGTAAGGGGTTCACATTTCCATACTTGATCGATGAGGGTCAAAAGGTATATCCGGTTTACGGAGCACAACGCACACCTCATGTTTATATCCTTAAAAAAGAGGGTAATAAGAACATCGTTAAGTATGTTGGAGCAATCGACAATAACTACAAGAATGCAGCTGATGCCGATGAGAGGTATGTAGAGAAAGCTTTGGATTCACTGCTTAAAGGCCAGGACCCGGAGGTAAAAAATACGGTTGCAATTGGGTGTACAATTAAGACAAAAAAGTAAACGCAGACCCGTGCGGCTAGAAACCCGTGTGGCTGGAACCTTCTCACTGTGTACGCGTTAACACTTAAACCCGCAGATGATTCGCGGGATTAAGTGCTATCTTATTGTTATACTGCGTGTTACAGAGGTGCAGGTACGGCAGATAACCGGCCGGGAACCGGCCGTATAAACCGCGAAGCACCTTATAAACTTGGCGGATGATGTGTCGGAAGGAGGTGAAGTGGCAGACCCGTGCGGCTGTATCTAGCTTACTGAGTGCGCGTTAACACTTAATCCCGCGGATGATCCGCGGGATTAAGTGTTAACTTGAAGATATACTGTGAGTTATAGCGGTGCGGGTATATAGTTTACTAATGGTCTTTGATGTGGGAAACTTTAGGGGTTGAGTGGGATATTCGTTTATCTCACAGATAATTAGATAGTTAAAATTTAGTTTTTTAAAAAGTTTTTGAAAATATGATTTGCAATTACTTGTTTTCTAGTACTATAAACGAATATCCCTGTCAACCCAATTTCTCTTTTGTCTCTGCTCCGGAGGAATTCTGCTGCCGGGAGGAGGCATTTATATGGTGCCGGGCGGGAGGCCTGGCGGTTAACCGCCCGCCCGGCTTTATGTTAGCCATTCGGCAGATAATTCTGGGAGACTGGTGCGGGTCGGAACAGACGCGCGTGTATAGAGTATGCAACGGGCCTGGGGATTGCCTCGCTGGGCGAGGCGTTCCCCAAAGGGGGGAGCCTGAAATGGATAAAACCCAACTGCCTGTGGCAGTTTAACCAAAAAACAGACCGCCTTCAAGCGAGCTTGAGGCGGTTCTGTCTTTTTTGGTTATTACCACTTCGTGGTGGGTTTTGACCATTTGGCGGAGAGAGGGGGATTCGAACCCCCGATACCCTTTTGGGGTATACGCGCTTTCCAGGCGGGCCAGTTCAACCACTCCTGCATCTCTCCAGTTTTGCGGTCCGGGGGTGCAAAGATATAATTTTTTAATTAATGTTGGTTGTGGCGAGCCCGAATGTTGGGGTTAGTGCTTCAAGCTAATGCTTAGTGTAGTCTCTGAGGTTAGTGGTTAAGGCAGGTGAGGCGTTCGCACTCGCATCGGTTGTGGGCACGGGCGAGAGCTTCGTTGATGGTTTGTTGGGCAAATGGTGGAGGTGGGGTTCCTTCATGAAGGATTGGCTCACCGGGTCCGGGGTTGTTTAGGGTGGTAATGTTTGAATAGCAAACGGAGCAAAGAACTTCTGCATTGTTTAGGTTGTTGCCGCCATCTCTTTTAATGTGGTGTACAACCAAATTGTGGTTACTGTTGCATCGTGCCATACGAGTGTAGTTTTAAAGGGGTTTGTGTAAATATAATATATTTTATTTTTATGTAAAAGTGGGGCGGGAAAAATGTGGTGAATGGTTGAGTTGATGATTGATTATTTGAGTAATTTTGCGGATAATATTTGTATTGTGTTATTTATATAGTGTTATCTGGATTGAATATTATGGACAGGTCAAAATATAATTTGGTTGTAGGGTTACTGAATAAGAAAATTCTTGTGCTGGATGGTGCAATGGGTACAATGATTCAGCGCAGAGGTCTTACTGAGGAGGATTACAGAGGTGAGCGTTTTGCCAAATACTACCGGTCGCTGAAGGGGAATAATGATTTGCTGTCCATTACAAGGGCTGATGTGATTGCCGATATCCACCGGGAGTATTTTGAGGCTGGTGCGGATATAGTTTCCACTAATACTTTTAACGCTAATGCAATCTCTATGGCCGATTACGGGATGGAGGGGCTTGTCTATGAGCTTAATTTTGCCGGTGCTGAACTTGCTGCAAATGTGGCAAAAGAGTATCCCGGAAAACTGGTGGCGGGTTCAATGGGGCCGACAAACAGGACGGCAAGCATGTCGGCTGATGTAAATGACCCTGGTTCAAGGGGGGTAACCTTTGATGAGCTGGCGGAGGCGTATGCAGAGCAGGCTCGGGGTTTGATTGATGGTGGGGTTGATATTTTGCTTGTGGAGACAGTTTTTGATACTTTAAATGCAAAAGCTGCTCTTTTTGGAATTGACAAAGTTTTTCTGGAAAAAGATATTTTTTTACCTGTAATGGTGTCCGGAACAATTACTGATGCAAGTGGAAGAACACTTACAGGACAGACGCTTGAGGCATTTCTGGTAAGTATTTCTCATTTCCCACTGCTGAGTACCGGACTCAATTGTGCGCTCGGGGCGGAGCAGCTGAGGCCGTTTATCAGGGAGATTAGCGAGAAGTCGCCCTTTTTTGTGTCGGCGCACCCAAATGCGGGGTTGCCAAATGAATTTGGTGGCTATGATCAGAGTGCAGCCTACATGGCCTCTATTGCTGAAGATTTTGTGAAGAGTGGGTGGATTAATATTATAGGGGGGTGCTGCGGTACTACACCTGACCATATACGGGAGATTGCAAAGGTTGCAGCCCGATACTCTCCCAGGGTGGTTCCTGAACTGCCTCCTGTCACAAGGCTGAGTGGGCTTGAGGTGCTTGAGATCAGGCCGGAGAGCAATTTTATAAATGTTGGTGAGCGGACAAATGTGTCCGGCTCTAAGAAGTTTGCCCGTCTTATAAGGGAGGAGAGGTATTCTGAGGCGCTTGCTGTGGCAAGGGAGCAGGTAGAGGGTGGTGCACAGGTGATTGATATCTGCATGGATGAGGCGATGCTTGACTCTGAGAGGGCAATGGTGAAGTTTGTAAATCTTATTATGTCTGAACCGGATATCTCAAGGCTTCCGCTGATGCTTGACTCATCAAGGTGGGAGGTACTTGAGAGTGGTCTTAAATGTGTTCAGGGTAAGAGCGTTGTCAATTCTATAAGTTTGAAGGAGGGTGAGGAGCTGTTTCTGGAAAGGGCAAATCTGATAAGGAGATATGGTGCATCGGCAGTAGTAATGCTGTTTGATGAGAGGGGTCAAGCCGATACATTTGAGAGGCGCAAGGAGGTGGCGGAGAGGAGCTACAGATTGCTGGTTGACAAAATTGGATTTCCTCCTGAGGATATAATTTTTGACCCTAATGTTCTCGCAATAGCTACTGGTATTGAGGAGCACTCAAATTATGCAGTTGATTTTATTAAAACAACGGCCTGGATTAAAGAGAACCTCCCCTACGCAAAGGTGAGCGGTGGTATAAGCAACCTCTCTTTTTCATTCAGAGGGATGGACAGGATTAGGGAGGCGATGCATTCGGTCTTCCTGTATCACGCAATAAAGGCGGGACTGGATATGGGTATTGTAAATCCCGGTATGCTTCAGGTTTACAGTGAGATTCCTGATGATCTTCTAAAACTCACAGAGGATGTGGTCTTGAACAGGCGCAAGGATGCGACAGAGAGACTTATCAGATATGCAGAAATGAGCAAGGATGAGGCGGGAGCTAAAATGGGTGTAAAAAAATCTGACTGGCGTGACCTCCCGGTTGTTGAAAGGGTCAGACACTCCCTTGTAAAGGGGATTGATGATCATATTGATGAGGATATTCTTGAGGCGAGGACTCTCTTTTCCAGAAGTATTGAGGTTATTGAGGGGCCGCTGATGGGGGGAATGAACGAGGTTGGAGATCTCTTTGGTGCGGGAAAAATGTTTCTTCCTCAGGTTGTAAAGAGTGCAAGGGTTATGAAGAGGGCTGTTGCTGTCTTAGAGCCATACATCCAGAAGGAGAGCAGAGAGGGAGAATCAAGAAGTGCAGGAAAGTTGCTTCTTGCAACAGTTAAAGGTGATGTGCACGATATTGGAAAGAATATTGTTAGCGTTGTACTCTCTTGTAATAATTATGAAATTGTTGATCTGGGGGTTATGGTTCCTGCAGAGAAGATAATTGAGAGGGCATTAGAGGTTGGGGCAGATGCAATTGGTCTGAGCGGACTTATAACCCCATCTCTTGAGGAGATGGTAAATGTGGCTCAGGAGCTGGAGCGAAGAGAGATAAAGCTTCCTCTTCTTGTTGGAGGGGCAACTACCTCTGAGGTTCACGCAGCTGTGAAGATTGCTACTAAATACTCGGGGTCAGTTGTGCATGTTAAAGATGCATCAAAGGCTGCCGGGGTGCTCTCCTCTTTGCTGGGGAACTCCTCTTCTGACTATATTGCCGAGATGAGAAGGAGATATGAAATTATAAGGGAGCAGCATAGTTCATCGGCAAAAAGAGATAATTACATCTCTTTAGAGAGTGCTCGGGCAAACAAATTTATCTGGGATGGATGGGTTGCCCCACCACCTGTAAAACCGGGTCTGCAGGAGTTCCATAATATTGATTTTGACTCTGTCGTAAGATATATTGACTGGACATTCTTCTTCTTTGCATGGAAGATGAGTGGTCGTTATCCTGCAATTCTGGAAGATCCAATTAAAGGGGCTGAGGCAAAAAAACTTATGGCAGATGCTCTTATCTATCTGGAAGAGATGAAACATAAAAACCTTGTCTCTATAGATGGTGTATGTGGTGTCTTTCCAGCCGTTTCACTGGGTGATGACATAGAGGTGTGGCCTGCTGATGCCGGCAGCACTGCGGGCCGCGAGGCCGCCGCTGCCGCGGCCGCCTCCGGCCTCCGCGCGGGCGCGGCCTCCGGCCCCGCCCCGCTCCGCCTCTGCTTCCTGCGGAATCAGGAGAAGAAGCAAGATGCCCCTAACCTATCTCTTGCAGACTTTATCGCTCCTGCCCGGAGCGATGGCCAGGCAGCCGGTGGTGCCCCCGGCACCACCGGCCGCCTGGCCGCACCTGCCCGCCTGGCCGCACCGGATCACCTTGGTGCATTTGTTGTTACAGCCAGATTGGATGAGCAGAGGTGCGCAGCTTACAAAGAGGATGACTATGCATCAATAATGATAAAAATTCTGGCAGATCGTCTGGCCGAGGCGGCGGCTGAGTGGATTCATCACAAAATGAGATCTGAAATATGGGCATTTTCCCCTTCAGAAAGTCTCTCGTTGGAGCAGATGTTTAAAGCCGATTATCAGGGAATAAGGCCTGCTCCCGGGTACCCGGCATGTCCTGAGCATACAGAGAAGGGAAAACTCTTCTCTCTCCTTGAGGCTCAAAAGCGTATAGGAGTCTCTCTTACAGAGAGCTTCACAATGGTTCCCGCTGCCTCTGTAAGTGCATATGTATTTGCCCACCCTAAATCGGCCTACTTTAATGTAGGAAAAATTGGTGATGATCAGTTGCGTGATTACGCAAACAGAAAGGGGATGACTCCGGAGGAGGCTGCAATCTGGCTTACCCCCAATATGAATAACTGATTAATGATAGTCTCCCGATATTTATTATATTTAAAGTTCATACTTAGTTAAAAAATGACAGTAATAGAGAAAATTAAGAGCTCAAAGAGCCCCCTTTTTACATTTGAGTTGCTGCCTCCGCTTAAGGGGCACAGTATTGAGAAGGTATATGCAACAATTGAGACTCTTCTCGATTTTAACCCTGCCTATATCAATTTTACCTCTCACAGAAACGAAGTGCAATACTTTGAGCACCCTGACGGTACACTTGAGAAGAGGACATCGCGTCTCCGCCCCGGCACAATTGCGCTTGCAGCGGCAGTTAAATACAAATACAATATTACTGTTGTTCCGCACCTCCTTTGTGGTGGATTTACCCGTGAAGAGACTGAGAATGCATTAATTGAGATGTCGTTTCTGGGTATTGAGGATGTTTTTGCTCTGAGGGGAGACCCTCCTAAAGGGAGCAGAAGTTTTATCCCTGAAAAGGGGGGCAATAACTATGCTTCAGATTTAGTAAAACAAATAAACGAAATGGCCGGGAGCCGATTTTGCACAGGAGTTGCTGGTTATCCTGAGAAACACTTTGAAGCTCCAAATCTTGAGATTGATATGGAGAACCTTAAGAAAAAGGTAGATGAGGGGGCGCACTACATTGCAACTCAAATGTTCTTTGATAACTCTGCATTTTTCCGCTTTAGGGACAATTGCCGTAAGGCCGGAATTGAAGTTCCGATTATTGCCGGAATCAAACCAATATCGGCAATGAATGATATAAAACTGCTCCCTCAGACTTTTCATATTGATATCCCTGCAGATCTGTACAATGCAGTTAATAAATGCAATTCTGATGAAGAGGCTCGTGAAGTGGGAATTGAGTGGACCACAATGCAGTCCCGGGAACTTATAAAAGAGGGTGTTCCCGGTATTCACTACTATACACTTGGCAGGGCAGACAATATTGCCAGAATTGTCAAAGCCTCATTCTAGAATCAGCAATTCAGGAAATAATTCAGGAAAAAATTCAAGAAAAAATTACAATAAACATAAATAAGAGCAATTTTAACATGAGAGCAAAAGAGTATAAAGTAGCCGATATCTCCCTTGCGGAGTTTGGCAGAAAAGAGATAGAAATAGCAGAAAAGGAGATGCCGGGCTTGATGGCTGTAAGAAAAAAATTCGGCAAATCTAAGCCTCTTGCAGGTGCCAGGGTGATGGGTTCTCTCCATATGACAATACAAACTGCTGTTCTAATTGAGACACTTAATGAGCTTGGAGCAGATGTACGCTGGTGCAGCTGTAATATTTACTCCACCCAGGATCACGCAGCTGCTGCAATTGCAGAGGCAGGAACTCCTGTTTTTGCCTGGAAGGGTGAGACTCTTGAGGAGTACTGGTGGTGTACAGAGAGGGCTCTCGACTTTGGAAATGGTCTTGGTCCAAATCTTATTGTTGATGACGGAGGGGATGCAACTCTTATGATACACAGAGGGTACGATGCAGAGAGCAACGCCTCTGTACTTGATGGCAAAGCCGATACTCAGGATGAGCAGGAGCTTAACAAAATCCTTAAAAAAATTCTTGCTGATACTCCAAAGAGATGGAGTGCAATTGCCCCTGAAATTAAAGGGGTATCTGAAGAGACAACAACCGGCGTGCACAGACTATACCAGATGCTGGAGCAGGGGAAACTTCTCTTCCCTGCATTTAATGTAAATGACTCTGTAACAAAATCAAAATTTGACAACCTTTATGGATGCCGTGAATCGCTTGCTGATGGGATCAAAAGGGCTACAGATGCAATGATTGCAGGTAAGGTTGTTGTAGTGTGCGGATATGGTGATGTGGGAAAGGGTTGTGCCCGGTCTATGAAGGGTTACGGGGCAAGGGTTATTGTTACAGAAATTGACCCTATTTGTGCTCTTCAGGCTGCAATGGAGGGTTTTGAGGTTAAAAGGGTTGAGGATACACTCTCTGAAGGGAATATTTTTGTAACTACTACCGGAAACAAGGATATAATCACTGCCGAACATATGGCAGGGATGAAGGATCAGGCAATTGTCTGCAATATCGGCCACTTTGATGACGAGATTCAGGTTGCCCGCCTTGAGCAGTGGCCTGGTATCAAGCGCCTGAACATCAAACCCCAGGTTGATAAATATACATACCCGGATGGTCACTCAATTTTTCTGCTTGCTCAGGGAAGGCTTGTGAACCTTGGTTGTGCCACCGGCCACCCATCGTTTGTTATGAGTAATTCATTTACAAACCAAACGCTTGCACAAATTGAACTTTGGTCTAAAAAATATGAGCTTGGTGTATATATGCTTCCTAAACATCTTGATGAGGAGGTGGCTCGCCTGCACCTGGAGCAACTTGGAGTTAAACTCACAGTACTAACTCAGGATCAGGCTGCCTATATAGGTGTTCCTGTGGATGGACCATTCAAGCCCGAGCATTACAGATACTAATCATTTATTAATGATTATGGACATTACTGTTCTGATAATGGCAGGCGGCTCAGGGGAGCGTTTCTGGCCGCTTAGCACAAAAGAGAGGCCCAAACAGCTTCTTAAACTCGTTGACCAGGAGAGGAGTCTGATCAGGATGACTGTTGACAGAATCCTCCCTTTGGTCTCTGCAGAAAGAGTATTCATTGCTACAAATGCCATTCAGGCCGAGGGGGTTCTTGAGGAGCTTCCTGTGATTGATCCAAAAAACATTATAATTGAACCTGCTTTCAGGGACACAGCTGCCGCTGTGGGATTCGGCTGTGTCGTTATTGGAGAGAGATTTCCCGGTTCAACTATGATAGTACTTGCATCGGACCATCTGATAAAGGATGAGGAGGGTTTCAGAGAGGCTCTCTCTACAGCTGTGGGTATAGCCGACTCCAGGATTGTGACTCTCGGCATAAAACCAACCCATCCGGAGACCGGCTACGGATATCTTGAGTGCGGAGAGCTTATAAAGGGTCAACCCTCCAGAGTTTTGAGATTTTGTGAGAAACCGGCTCTGGAAGTTGCTGAGAGTTACCTTGAAAGTGGTAGATTTTTGTGGAATAGCGGAATGTTTATATTCCGGATTGAGACAATGATGAATGCCTTCAAAAAGCATCTTCCCGGACACGCAAACACATTGGAGAAAATTTCACAACTCCGGAAACAGAGCTCCTTATCGCCTGAATTTTATACTCAGTCGCTCAGGGAGCTTTTTGAAGAGTTTGTTAAGATCTCGCTGGATTTTGGGATTATGGAGAGGTTTGAGGAGACCTGGGTCATCCCTGTTGATATTGGATGGAATGATATTGGTTCATTCCCTGCCCTTGCGGAGGTTTTTGAGGCTAATCAGAACGGAACAATTTCAAGGGGTGCTGAGCTCAGGGAGTATAACTCATTCAATAATATAGTTATATCGGAAAAGCGTGTAGCCCTTCTGGGAGTTAAGGATCTTGTGGTGGTTGAGACCGATGATGCTCTGCTTATTTGCAGTAAAGAGGAGGCTCAGAATATTAAGAAGATTCTTTAAAAGGGCTATCCCTTTACTTTTATCTGCTTATTTCTTCTATCCTCTTTAGAACGGGAAATTTCAAAAACATCTGCATTTGTGTGCAGGTGTTTTTTTACTTTATCTTCAAGTGAAAGAAGTGAACTTCTAAGTCTCTTTTTGTGTGATTCGTAACTCATTTTCTGATCAAACATTGACATAAGATCAAGAAATTGAACGGGTTCAGGGTGTTTATCAACTATCATTCTGAGTATTTTAAACTCCTCTGATGTAAGAGTTTTTTCAAGGTCATCAATTGAAAAAATAATTTTATCGTATGGAGTCTTCTCTTTGCCTCTCTTTCTGTATCCGTAATAGAGGAAAATTGATATAACCAGAAGTATAAATCCTGCTATCAGATATATATTTTTGGAGACAGGTGGGTTAAAAAGAACGCTCTCTGATACTTCACTCCCCAGTATTCTGTCTGAGTTTACAACAAGGGGCATCCTGTATCCATCCTCTCTTAAAACCAGGAGTGTAAATTTATCCGAGTTATTGTTATAAGATACATATACCGGTACAGAGAAGTTATTGGCTGTCTCTCCAAGCATAATACCATCTACAGATTTGTAGTGATAGAGTTTATTGTCCCTCATATTAAAATAGAGAGCGTCTGAAAGACCCAATAGAAGAGCCCCGTCTCTGTAATTGTTAATAATATGGTACTTCTGCAGATCTACCTCCATTTTTAATTCCCCCAGAAAACTCCACTCTCTTGTAATAAAGTCAAATCTCCAAAAGTCATTAAGCTGAATCTGGTGTGATTCAGAGCTCTCCCGAT
>VSSQ01001104.1_pt1 | contig 11500 bp, 12 predicted proteins | sample 4763081 | NCBI WGS metagenome assembly VSSQ01 (sample SAMN12137344, study PRJNA551015) | bioreactor metagenome | isolation source: SDC9 anaerobic chlorinated ethene degrading culture | place: USA: Knoxville, Tennesee | collected 2015-01-01
TGACGGACGAGCGCAAAATTAAGGAACAGGAGCGTTAGCGACGGTGACGCAGACAACAAATCCTTGGGACATTTCGTCCCAAAGCGCCGGGTTTGGGGAGGCTCCCCAACAAGCATTTTCACACCCCTCGGGGTTGTGAAAATCTCCAGTGTGGCCACACCCGAATTGCTTGCCGTTAGTGCGCACTGAAGTTGGGAGTGTTTATTTAAAAGCGCAGGGCGAGATTATCTCACCCTGCGCTCATCTGTACTACAGATACTTATTTGCCAGCGTGGTTACGTGCTGGTCATTGAATCTCAGTCACCTGTCGGGAACTCCGGAACTGGCTCGTTCCAAGTCAGGCCCTCATAGACAATCCATGATCCTTTTCTATTGTCTATCATAAAATGAAAATCTTTATACCCGTCTCCGGATTCCGACGCTCCATTAAATTTCAGATTAACCAGATACGCCTCGGTATCGGATACCACAGTAAGTTCCACCGGCAAATCGGGAGCATATTTTTCAATGATATCCACCCTCTTATGTTCCAGATTCTCAACAGGCTCTCCATCTTCTAGAAAAATGTCATAGTAGTCAACGTTTTCTTTTGCGGCTACGTCTTTCCAAAATTCCTGGACGGCCTTGTCATACTCCTCTTCGGTGATTTCGTCGCCCGTTGATCTTAGCCGATAACCCAATTCTCCGTCGACAGGGTCCGCTACCTCCAGGGTAAACGCGACGTTCTCCCATGCATCCACTCCAAATTGAGACGTCACAAGGTTATTCTGCTGTATGGCGATGGCGTTATATTTATCAACGATATCGCTGTTTGAGCCTCGAACTTTTGTGCCGCTGTTCAGAAGTCCTGCTTGTTCCGCCTCCTCAAGCGTCATTTTGGGCAGCACAGACTGGTCCGTTGCCATTCCCGGGACTACACAATGAACCCAATTAATGTTATCCATCGCGGCATTGCTTTTAGCTCCGGCGAGAAAATCAATATAGTTTTGAACAATCTCGTCTCTTCCAAACTCAGGCGCAGAATTGGCCGTTGCGAAGCGCGGAATCACCACCGCCGCAGCAGAGATACATATTGCCACTGCAGCTATTGTTATTACACCGCATTTATTTGGTCTAAAATGGTTCTTCATCGTTATGACCTGCCTTTCAAAATACTCAGACTTGCCCCAAAATTAACACGAGCTGGAATAAGCGGGCATCACCCCGAGATGAATCCACCAAGAACTGTCTTGCGGCATTTTCTCAAGGTCGTAAGCACCGGATAGAGAGGCGGAAGTTCCATATACCCGGCTATACCAAGAATAGGTGCCACCGTTGATTGGCGTAGAATACGACCCTCTAAACTCATTATACAAATTATTGTACAGTGTTTGAGTCGTGGAGGATGTTGCATCAATCGCTCTGCCTCGCATGTGGAGGCTACGCTTATCTCCCATACTGGTTGAACCAGAGCCCCAGTTTCCTGCCCATGATCTGAAACCGCTCGTAACATTCATGGAAGAGTTGCTATTGTGATAGTAGCGAGTATTTTCCTCCGACTGTAATGATGCAAGTGATATTTTTAACTGCTTATAATAAGTGCCGGTTACGGAACTGGAATCATCCCATAGTTCGTTGACCTTGAAATGTGGGGCAAGCTGGTTTGTTCCCTTGGTACTCCAGTTTGTCAGCCATGAGCCTCCTACAATATACGTATTTTCGTCAGTATGAGCGCTCGTATTGCCACTTACTCTAAAGTGATATACATATACGGCGTTGTCTGTGGAACTGTAGTTAACCATCAAGGCACCGCATTGGTGTGCGGCTGCGGTTAATCTGACATAAGGCACATTGCTAATGATTTGCGCTTCTGCTCCCGACTCTGTGCTCCCATTTACAGAATAAGTGTATGATTGTGTTCCTCCAGATGGCTGAGTGATCGTGTAACTGGTACTGCTGGAGTAATTTTGGCTGTTTCTTTGAAACGCAATAGTTTGTCCATTTATCGTAATATACCAATAATTTCCAGACTGTTGAGTTGTTGCCCCTAAGTATTGCAAATCAGTCAGCTTAATCATAGCGTATCCAGGGGAAATTGATTTTCCAATAATGGATTTTGTCGTGTTTGTACCTGGGCACGTCGAAGTCGCCCCAGTTGCCGATATGTTTGAAAGAATGATATTACAATCCGTAGCTGTTATTGCTTTCGTTTCAGCCGATGCTCTTATCATGTAGGGCATCATTGATGTGATAAGGGCTAAGCCTAACAAAAAATTAAGGGCCTTTTTTCTCATAAATCCTGCACCTCTTTCATCTTAATTGGGGCATTTCATATTTGTCAAGTCTTCTTCAACTTGGTTTGTAAAGCATCGGATTCTCCTTTCTTTCCTTCTCTGCTTCTACTCTTTTATTGATTGAAATCGCCCAATAATCATTCAGCTAATTATTTCGAGCCTTTTGACTAGAGGAACCTCTAGCGACGTCCAGAGGTTCCTCTTTCGTTATTCTTTATACTTCATATGCTCGGACATAATACGTTTTAGATACCTCTGAGGATGTGGATGTGAGTTTTGCATAGACAGTTACTTTATAGAGACCAATTTCATTAAAACTGTGAGAACAAGAATAACTACTTGTATTATAACTTGATGTGTAGGTATACAGTTGGCCTGAAGGTTTCGTTACTGTTGTATAAATTCTATAACATTGCTGATTCGTTGTTGCCGTAAGTGAAGTTGTGGCATTTTGAGCAACTGGCTTTTTTTGTGACGGAGTGATAATAGGGGCAGTGACACTGCTTGCGCGGAAATATTCTGGGACAATAACCTTAATCGGATTATTAGCCCAGTATGAATTGTCTGCCAAAAGATAATGCTTTGCCATTCGCGTATTTGAGCATACATAGACATCATCTCTATCGGGACCGTCCACCTGTGTAACAACTATGGCATGTCCATAATTGACGGGATTGCCGTTTGAATCATATCCTTTGACATGCAGAACGGACCCTAAGAGGTTAGATGAATAGGATGGCACCTGAGTGAAATTTTGAGAAGTGGAAACGTCTACGATAGACGCCTGCAAGCCCTCGCCTGTTTGGCCGGAAGAATTGTTTACATATGTTCTGAAATTTGAACAACTTGTCCAGGACGCAGTTTTGATACCATTACTTGAATATTTCCCGCACCACTTATATGAGTCGGAAGCACCCTCGTCATCCATTGGCGCAATATGTCCATCAATAGAAGTGGTAGTATTATCTCCGCCAAATCCTGCCCAGACACATTGTGAAGCAAAATTCATGCAATTTGCGCTGTAATACACAAAATTCGGATTGTAGTAGGGGACACCATTGTAATTTGGGTTTGTATTTCCTTCTTGTGTGGTATAAGTAAATGCATACGCAACGACATTATTTCGATTATAAGAAAGATTTGTTGTAGTTAAAATGCTATCTATGGATCTATGGTTTTTTTCATCAGAATCTTCTTTTACTGCCTCACTTCCTTCGCTATTGGCTTCTCTTTCTTGTTTGAGATTGTTATAGTTTTGAATAGCGGTATTAAGATCGAACCCAATTGACTTATAGACAATGTCAAATTCATCGTCTGAGTTTACATCTGCAACCAGCCATTTCCCGCCTACGTTAATTAAATCCACCACATAATTAGTGCCAATCGAACTTAACTCACTGTTTCCAACATATCTAAATGATATAAGTTCATATACACAAACTGATGCAGCGGAATCATGGATTTTGACATCAGAAAAAGTATATGCTGCACAAAAGTCAGTTCTATTTATTCCTTCGGCCTGCCGATAATACTTATTATAATACGCCTTATTCTCCACAAACTTCAGGCCATTCTGCAATTGAGATAGGCTTGCAGTTCTGGATAATAGTTGAAAAGATTGATCAGCAGATTTTGAATCTTGCTCCGCTATATTTTCCAAGCTTCGAACAGAATTGATTTGCAAATCGTGATCTTCGTATAGATACGCGATCCTTGCATTGACTGAAAGATATTGTTCAACAGTAGATGTAATCTTATCTTCATCACTGCTTGCTAAAGCTGGAATTGCACATACATTAAAAGCAATTATGAGTGACAGCAGAAATGGCGCAAATTTTTTCTTCATATCGGTTCCTCCTTAGTTAAAAATGACTCCTGTTGCTTCACAGTACATATTCAGCATTTCATCTGGCTCAGGAAAATTTGAAGTGGTTTCAGCCTCATCTTTCAAGATCTGCTGTGCTAATTCGGTCAACGGGCCGCAGAAGTCTTTAACATTCTGAACATAACCCAAATCATCTCCGGCCTCTTCAAACGAGATACACTGATACCCCCCATCATCCAGAGGCTTAAGTACCATACAAACCAAAAATGCGGCTCTCCCGCGAGTGACTTTATGCTCTGGACCATAGTAGTCATAAAACGTTTGATACAGCACGTTACAAATAACGATCGTTTCATCATTGGCTTCATATTGTCCATAGATAGAAACGTGAGGAAGTCTCATTTCATTTGTTTCATTACGAGGCATACCTTCCAAAGCACCATTGAAGAGAGCTGCTTCCATCCCCTCCAGCCCGAACATTTCGGCGGTTGGAAGCGATAAGGCGACTGGGTTCAATGAGGGAAATGAGCTCTCAGGCTCAGACTCAGATGGTGAAACGCTTTGCGATGGAGTAACCTGTTGGGTATTTGATGCGCAACCTTCAAAAATTAGTATACTTGCGATAATTACCGATAATAGAATTTTAATATTTATTTTGATATTCGTAAGCGACACCTACCCGTAATGTGTTCTGTAGCCCACCTTTCCATTAGCCCATTGGACTCATCTCCTTTACTTTCCCAATTCGGTTTGACCACTGCACTGTTTCTTTGGGTAATGTGTTGGGGAATCCTTTCTGTATCTATTATTGATTTAGAAAGTCAAAATGTTACAGGAAAAGAGGAAAAATTTTTTTTATTCCTTTTCTATCTTCGATTATTGAAAGCTAGTGATGCATAACAAAAGCGGGACCGCTGGACAAAAATCCAGAGATCCCGCTTTTGGTTCCAGTAGCATTTCAGCTTTATCTTGCTCGTACCGTGTTGGTTGTGACCGTCCTAGAGTCATCGCCTGTGCTGTTTCCGGCGTAAACAGTCACTAACGCGCGATAGTCTTTCCCGGCTGTGCCCATGTATGTGATATTGCCTGTGAAGGCATCTGCATCGGCTGCGAGCATTCCATTGGAAACAGAGCCATAGTATGTCGCAACACCAGCCCAACTACTCCCGTTTTTTTCCTGCACAACGATACAATTTGCTCCAACAAGATCCATAACTCCGGTAGCATTAACGTCAAAGCTTATGATGACCTCCCGCTTCGCCCCGGTATTTGCCCAAGCGTTGTAGTATTCTAAGTAGTCGCTCGCTCTATTGGGCGTTGCTGTAATATGCGTCGCTGCAGCAGTTCCAATCAGCCCAATGCACAGTACAAACGTGCATACGAGCGTAAAAAAATGTACCAGTCGCTTTTTCATTATTCACATTCATCCTTCATCATAAATAGAATTAATCATTTGCTTTAACTCGTCCTCATGCAAATCCCCCGAAATGGAGCATAGAATCTTCCCATTGACCCATGTCGCAGTCAAATGTGCATTATTTGACATGATGTAATGCGTGATGCTACCGCGCTCATAAAGAGTTACGTCAGTAGCGTCTTTCTCAAATGTGCCCGATTCCATATTCTCCTCTGTCTCATATTGCCATATCGTAATACTAAAAGACTTCTCTTCTGCTTGATAAGATGCTCTAATTTTGATAGCGCCCAACTGCGGTGTTACGGTAATTGCTCTTACTTCAAAGCCTTCCGGATACCAGTTCGGAGCAAGCGGTTCTGTAATACCGTAAGCAGTCAGCGCTTCCTGTAGGGAGGAATACTCCGTTTCACCAACCGTAACAGTATTGCTTGGCAGTCCCTCGCGCGATTGTTCGGCGGCACCGAAATGGAAGGTTTCTTCTGTCCAGCGGGCAATTGTTCCGAACACATTATAACCGAGGGCTTGAGCAACGACCATGCAGCCAAGCATTACCACAATGGCGGCGGCAACCAATTGGACAAAGCGTATACGGCGGCGTGGCATGGGGGGATTTGCGGCAAGCCGAACGTGTCGCACGGGTTCTGTTTTCTCAAACAGGCGGGCATGCTTTTCTTGGAACGCGGTCAAAGACGCATCTGCGTCAAAGTTGGGCGTGATTGGAGATTTTTCCTCCAGCACCGCCAAATATGCATCGATCAGGGCGGTGTCATAGTCTGTCTCATCCATCGCGTCCCACTTTTCGGCCAGTTCCTCGATCAGCTCGTCTGTGGTCATATTTCTAAGATGCTCACAGTTTTGAGCGGCATCCTCGCCATGTCCGCCTTCCTGCGAGAAATACCGGTTCTCAGACATCTTGACACCTCCCTAAATCCATATTGATTGAGTCTGCCGTTTCATTACAAATTATTAGATGTTTTTTCATCATTGTTTTCGTTGCCTATAAGCGTTCTATAGTGTGCCTTTGCCCGAAATAGACGTGTTCTGCAATTAAGCACTGAAATGTTCAGCTTGGATGCAATCCTCTCATAGGAAAGTTGTCCCTCAAAATACAGAATCAGTATCTCTCGTTCCTTCGGTGTGAGTCCGTCTGGAAGCAGGTCAGAGAGCGGAACATGGTATGTATCGACAGTAGGAATATCTTGATTCTCACGCATGGGCAATTCTAAGCGGTGTTTCGCGGATTTAATTTCATCTGCAATCAGGTTTTTTAGTGTCTGGCTTAACCAACCGGGCAGATTGGGGTGTTTTTTTAGGTCCCGTTTCTTGTAAAGCATAATCAGAAAAGCCTCGTTAACCAATTCCTCAGCAATTTGCCGATTCTGTAATAGATATGTGGCTTGCTTTACCATTCGTGGGGAGTTTTCTCTATATAACTGATCAAACCAATCGTTTTCCTTTTGAGCCGACATAAAACTCCCCCCTTACTTCTAGCATTTGCAGTCATGGTTATGGTAAAACAGGTTACATATCTTAATTTACTTCTCCAGGTTTTCCAAGGATAATTTTCGAGTCGCTAGTGCATTCAAGTGTAATACAGTGCTGGGCGACACTTTTTGAAGTGGAAATATATAATGATGATTCAATATTATAACTCTTAACTGATTTTGTTTCAAGTTAGCCTCCCATCAAGCAAATAATAGCGGTTTTTGAAATGTGAGGAGGAGAATGGGGCTTAATTCATAAAAAAGTTATAAAGAGATACTCGTAATATTTGGCAGCATTAAATCAATATAAAAGTAGGATTCTCAATTTACAGACTTGGGAGGAAATTTTGAGAGGAATTCTACATACTGCCATTTATATATCCCGTCCTTCATAGAATTCACACTACTTTTGTATCCGTACTACAGCGCAAAACTGAGGAAAAGCCTTATATATTGTGCGGTGAGGTAAATAATCTCACCGTATTTCATTATTGCCCCGGCTGCCGATCCCCGCCATCTACCGTTCAGATTGCACCTATCCCATAAAAATCTGAACGGAGGAAAACACATGATAACCATAAATCTGCGTGACTTTTACCCGTGGTACATAGAAGATCAGCTTATCGAGGTTTCCTCTGAGGTTGCCGAAGCGTTGTGTTCGGGCAAACTCTACGAGGCGGCCCATCGGCGGCGCGTTACGCGCAACAAGGCTCAATATTCCCTTGACGCAGAGGACGGGATCGAGTATACAGCCTGCCTTTCCGAGCCGACGCCGCAGGAACTTCTGGAGCGCAAGGAAACATTCTGCCGCCTGTGCCGCGCCCTCAATTCTCTACCCAAGGCACAGGGGCGCAGGATCGACCTTTGCATCATTCTCGGCAAGAGCGTGAAAGAGGTGGCCGATGCCGAAGGCGTGTGTGAAGATACCGTACGGCAGTCTATCAAGCGTGGCCTTGAACACATGAGAAAAATATTTTAATTTTTTCACTCTTGCCTACTCGGTTTTAGCTCCAAAGTGTCCTTGGTATATGAGAGGAGCGTTTGATCCTCTCCGCAACTGAATAGCGGCAGCCCCGAGGAAACGCGGGGAGCCGGGCGGCGGGTGCGCCGGGACTTCTCCTACGGGAGAACGAGCGATCAACACCAGCGCCGCGAGTGGGGCCGGGCCATCCCACGGCCACGATCCGAAGAAGGACAAGTTGGCCGCTTGTCCCTCCGGGCCGCCGCATTCTTTGTGCGGGAGCGCCGCGCCGAGTATCGTTGTCTTATGACAGGTCAAGAAAATGAGCGCGGCGCTCCTATCTTTATAACCGGGAGGAAAACAAAATGAAATATGATCCTGAACTCGCGGCCCTGTTATCCCAAGCGTGGAGCAACGGTGCTTGCAGGGGCTATGTCATTTACGCCATGGAAAATTGCGGTTTTTCTCCCGAGGACATCCGGCGCGTAATAGGTGAACTCCATTATGTTTTCGATATGCGCGGCGTGGAAGAAGCCGCGCGGCATTATCAAAATAGTCCCTATTAGCTTCGAGACGTTTCGTCCCGAGGCGAAGCCGGGCAAAGAGGCGACATCCTTACGGGTGTCGCCTCTTTGCGTTTCCTGTAGATTAATTGTAACGGGAGGTATTATATGCAAAACACAAGGCGCAGCACAACCTTTTCCGTTGACGGCCATGAGGTGTCGGTTACTTTTGCAGACAGCGGGAATACGACAGCTCTCGGCCAGGTCAAGCAGATTTTGCTTTCTTCATTCGGCAGCAATCACGCCAATTGTCACCCGGGCGACATCCTTGCAATCGCCTCCGAACGGAGGGATAATAAGGATGGTGACAGACACCGTGTACCTTGAAAATTTCATAATTCCTGCGTGTTGAAGCGTTCTCTCATTTCCAACGACACAAATTGAGAAAGGACGATTCAACACATGGAAAACCGAGTTTATTGTTTATACCGAGTTTCCACCGACAAGCAGGTGGACTACAACGATAAAAGTCAGGCCGACATTCCCATGCAGCGGAAAGCCTGTCACCGCTTCGCGGAGGACAAGGGCTGGACGATTATTCATGAGGAACAAGAGGACGGCGTTTCAGGCCACAAGGTACGGGCCGAAAACCGGGACAAGCTGCAAACCATCAAGGAACACGCCAAACAGGGCAAGTTTGATATTCTCCTTGTGTTCATGTTTGACCGCATCGGACGCATCGCAGATGAAACGCCCTTTGTGGTGGAATGGTTCGTCAAGAACGGCATCCGTGTATGGAGCACTCAGGAGGGCGAGCAACGGTTTGACAACCACACCGACAAACTTACCAACTATATACGCTTCTGGCAGGCCGACGGCGAAAGCGAAAAGACCTCCATCCGCACACGGACGAGTCTGGGCCAGATGGTTGAGGACGGCCACTACAAGGGCGGCAACGCCGCTTATGGTTATGACCTCGTAAAAAGCGGGCGGCTCAACAAGCGTAAACATGAGCTTTACGAGTTAGTGGTCAATGAAACTGAGGCCGCCGTTGTCCGCATTATCTTCGACAAGTATGTGCATGAGGGCTATGGGGCGCAGCGGATCGCAACTTACCTCAACAGCCTCGGCTATCGCGCCCGAACGGGCAAGTTGTGGCACCACGCCAGCATCCGGGGTATCATTTGCAACCTGACCTATACAGGCGTCCTGCGGAGTGGCGTAAGCCGCTCGGCGGTACTGCCGAACCTACAAATCATTGAACCGGAGCTGTTTGACGCCGCGCAGCGGATACGTACCGCCCGCGCCAACTCTGCAGAACAGGAGCGTACCGTCCCGCTGAATACAAGAGGGAACTCGCTTCTGGCAGGGAACGTCTTTTGCGGCCATTGCGGATCTCGGCTGACCCTCACGACAAACGGCAAGTATTCCCCCTGCAAGGATGACCCGGACAGGATCGTGCATCGCGTGCGGTACGTCTGCTACGGCAAAACCCGCAAGCAGACCGAGTGTGACGGGCAGACGGGCTACACGGCCCACGTTCTGGACGGCATCGTGGAAAAAGTCGTTCGCCAAATCTTCGAGCGTATGAAGGCCATTCCCAAAAGCGAGATCGTCAATATCCGCTACCGCGAAAAAATGGAGGAACGGAAAAATTTACTCCGTACCGTCCGGGCCGACTACGCGAAAGCCGCTGCTGAACTTGATATGCTGAAGGCAGAGGTCATAAAAGTCCTACGTGGCGAAAGCTCTTTTACAAAAGAACTGCTTGGCTCTCTGATCACCGAGGCCGAGGCCAAGTGCTCCGAACTGCAAAAACTCCTTGAGGACGCACAAACCGCCTATGACGAGGGGCAGGCCATGTTGGAATCTCTGAATGCGCAGTATGACGATATTATTTCGTGGTCGGAGATGTACGACACAGCCAGCTTTGAGGCCAAAAAGATGATCGTGAACTGCCTCATCAGCCGGGTAGAGGTCTATCGGGACTATAAGTTGCACATTGACTTCAACATCGATCTGGAGCAATTCGGCCTTGGTATGGATATACCGGCGACGGCGGCGTAAAACAAAAACTCGCCTCAAAATTGAAGCGAGTTTTTAGCGTTTCTTCTTGAAATGGTGGAGATAAGCGGGATCGAACCGCTGACCTCTTGAATGCCATTCAAGCGCTCTCCCAGCTGAGCTATACCCCCAAATAATGGAAGAAACGCTTTTTGATATTAAGTTTTTGGTTTTTCCGATGTTCAGGGGTGTGTGACCGCTTAGGTTGGGCTCCCAGCTGAGCTATACCCCCATACGGATTATTAAATTTTCGCATCCATCCCGCGTCGCTTAATCGGGCTACCGGGCCACATGGAACGAAGGTAATTTTAGCAGAGACGGATTGGTTTGTCAACGGTATTTTTCGTTTTTTATAGTATTTTCACTGGTCTGAGGCGTTCCGGCGGAATCCGAACGGGTCCATACAGTAGGCAATTCCCCGGAGAGGCGGTCAGTCGCCTTCTCCGGGGAAAAATTAACCTTATAGTCCAAGCGTGCTGGAGAGGCGGTCCGCCACTTTCTCCATGGTCCGTACGGCTTTGTCTGCTCTGCTTGGCATCCCGTGTTTTCCGGGGGACATAGCCATGCCCAGAACAGTTCCGGTAATCACGCCGATGCCGATACCTTTCCATAAATCATTTTTTGTCATTTCGCTGCTCCTTAAAAAATGGTATTTGGATTCCCGTGTTATTCTTCCCCAAAAAAGCGAAAAATCCGTTGCTAAAAAATGTGTTCTCAGCTATAATAAAAATACAGTATAATAATATAGAGAGGGGCGGGGGAAACTTCGTTCCTTTTTTGCAGGGCGAAAAATACAGGCGGGCAACTATTTTCTTATCCAAAGGAGGCGTTTTTTTGGATCTGCTTATACAACATGGCCGTCTTGTCGACCCAGTCGGGGGAATCGGCGGCATCATGGATATACTTATAAAAAACGGTAAGGTAACCGCTATTGGCAGTGATATCCGCGAAGCCGGCATTCCACAGTTGGACG
>VSSQ01001105.1_pt1 | contig 11498 bp, 11 predicted proteins | sample 4763081 | NCBI WGS metagenome assembly VSSQ01 (sample SAMN12137344, study PRJNA551015) | bioreactor metagenome | isolation source: SDC9 anaerobic chlorinated ethene degrading culture | place: USA: Knoxville, Tennesee | collected 2015-01-01
AAAGATGCAAAAAAGGCACCTCCGAAAGTAACAAGCGTTGTGAATGTGAATTCCCATTTGCGACCGAGTGAATTCACAAGCATGGAAACCTGAGGTTCTTCTTTGCCGATGGTGTAGAGCAGGCTTTGTCCGCCCTGAACAAAAAGCAGGAACACGAGAAAAGCTCCGAGAACAGAAACAATGAACCACCAATATTCCTGCAAAGCCAGATATGAAAAAGTTTCAAACATATTATTTTCCTCCTTCCGTTGGTCCGTTTTTGATCGCCCGGGTCATGATTGAAATTTCGGCGATCAGCAACGAAGTGAAAATGATGGCAAAAAGAATAAACGTAAGTTGTACCGCCGATGCACTGATTTGCGACACTGCTGTATTTACCGGCATCAGGTCCTGAATAACCCAGGGCTGGCGACCGACTTCGGCCACAATCCAACCGGCCTGAGACGCAATGAATCCCAGCGGAAATACCCATGGAGCCAGCCGCAGCCAGAATTTTCGTTTCTCAATGGTGTTTTTCATTGCAAACAATAACATCAGTGCAAAGAAAAGGATGAAGAAAAATCCGAGCGCTACCATTATATGGAAGCTGTAGAAAACCATCGGAACATTGGGGACAATATCTTCCGGTTTTTCAAGATGTCCGTATCCGAAATATCGGAAGTAATTATTGTAGAATTCCTGACCGGTTGCAACGTTACGGTCAAATAAAGGTCTGAGGTCAGCAATCTTTAAGGAATCACCGTTTTCTTTTGCCATTTTGTATTCCTTCAGAGTTTCAACAGCAACGGTTCCTCTTTCAATTTTTTCCTGAGCTGAAATCAGTCCCTGCTCATCATTGCCGTAAACGAGATCGTTGATGCCAGGTACAAACGCATTTGCATCACGATAACCTAGCAGAGAAAGCAATTTCGGAATTTCAATTTTGAATATGTAATCGCTTTTACTGTCTCCTGGCTGTTTCCCGGGTGTCAAAGCTCCTACAACTATCAGCCCAGCTTCTTTTTGTCCTGTGTATAAACCTTCCATGGCAGCCAGTTTCATTGGCTGTTTCTGAGCCACCTGATAGGCCGATCCGTCACCGGTGAATGCCAGAAAAAGAGATGACAGGAGCCCGAAAGTTGCAGCAATCAGTATGCTTTTTTTGGCAAAAACTATTTCGCGTTTTTTCAACATGAACCAGGCGCTGATTGCAATGACAAAAATAGCCGACAACACAAAGCCTGAAGAAATGGTGTGCAGGAATTTATTGATGGAAATCGGGCTGAACAATACTGCCCAGAAGTCAACCATTTCGTTTCGCGCCGTATCCGGGTTGAAAACAGTTCCCGTTGGAAACTGCATCCAGCCGTTGGCAACAAGGATCCACAGCGCAGAAAGGTTTGCTCCAATTGCTACAAGCCACGTTGAAAGCAGGTGAAATTTTTTGCTCACTTTGTTCCAGCCAAAAAACATGATGGCGATAAATGTACTTTCCAAGAAGAAAGCCATTATGCCTTCCACAGCCAGCGGTGCACCAAAGATGTCGCCTACAAACCAGCTGTAGTTGCTCCAGTTGGTTCCGAATTCAAATTCGAGAATAATACCTGTGGCCACGCCAATGGCGAAATTGATACCAAACAGCTTGGCCCAGAATTTTGTCATTCGCTTCCATTCTTCGTTCCCGGTCCGCACATACAGGGTTTCCATGAATGCGATCATGAAAGTCATACCCAGCGTGAGCGGAACGAAAATCCAGTGGTACATGGCTGTCAGCGCAAATTGCGCGCGCGACCATTCAACCAGGGTAGAAATTTGTTCCATGCGTTATTTTGTTTTTGTTAATTGATCCAGTACGTGTTCGCTTCGTTGTTCGTCGGTGTCGAAATCTTTCTTTAACTGATTGGGAAAAAAAACAAATTTCATAACAATGAAAACGACAATTCCCTTAAATATAACTACAGCCCATGCTTGCTTCCCCCATGAAGGCATTTGACGGAATCCTTCCGAATAAAATTTCCATACATTAATAAATGGCCGGAATATTTTCACGTTTTTTTATTTTGGTTCGTAAAGATAAAAAACTATCGAAAGGTTTGCAATACGACATAAGACATATTCAGGTATCGAATTAACGAAATAAATCATTTTGCGCATTCAATTTAACATTTATTTACTATATATGCAAAAAAAATCCCGGTTGAAAACCAGGATTTCAGTAACGGTAGAAATATTAAAACTCAACCTTGGGTGCGTTTTCCGCTCCCTCTGTGGACTTGAAATACCCTTTCTTTTCAAACCCGAACATATTGGCAAAAAGATTTCTTGGGAATGTCCGGATATACCTGTTGTAGTCCATGGCAACTTCGTTGTATGCATTTCTTTGGACAAGAATTTCGTTTTCAATACCTTTCAGATCATTCATCAGATTCTTGAACCCTTCAACGGCCTGCAGTTGCGGATATTGCTCCATAACAACCATAAGACGGCTCAGTGCGCCACTGAATTCGTCCTGTGCCTGCTGGAATTTGGCAAATGTTTCTTCATCCAGATTTTCAGCATTGATATTCACGGAAGAAGCTTTGCTTCGGGCTTCGATAACAGCGGTAAGGGTTGATTTTTCGAAATCAGCCATACCTTTAACTGTATTTACAAGATTCTGTACCAGATCCATTCGTTTCTGATAAACATTTTCAACGTTGGCCCACTGTTTTGTCACCAGTTCATCCTTGGTAACCATGCGGTTGTATGCGCGCCACATCCAGATTCCGATGGGCAGAATAATGATGAGCAACAGTATGATGATCATTGTTGAGCCTAAACATCCCGTTTTCGGTTTTGGATTGCTGCGGTTGCTCTGTGAGCTGCCGGGTAAAGTCTGGGTTGTGTTTTCCATGGTTCTTGAGTTGATTTGAAAAGTAAAATTAAAAATTTATTTGATAATGTCAATACTGCGGTTGATGAACTTCGAAAGTTTTTCACCTTTTAGCAGTCCCTGCGACAGCAAAGCGAGATCAATAAGCTGATTCACGATGTTTTTATTTTTCTCTTCGTCTGTCGAGTCAACCAGTCCGGTCACCACCGGATGATTGGAGTTCACCAGCAGTGTGTAGCTGCGGCCCATTCCTGCCATGTAATCCATCCCGCCCAGTTGCGACATATCGCTCATGCGGCGCATGAACTCAGGCTGCATCATGCTTACAGGTGCTGCATCTTCGGCGGCAGCTTCGACCTGTACAAAAACATGCACATCCGATGGAATCGACTCCTTGAAGAGTTCTTCAACTTTTTTCGATTCCTCTTCGTTCAGCTTACTGATGATCTTGTCAACATTTTTATCGATCAGCTTGTCGGCAAGTTCCGCATCAACACGTTTGAAGCTGATTTTTTCGTTTTTCCGCTCAAGAAAATCAATGAAATGTATGTCAATGACTGAATCAAGTTCAAGAACTGAATAGCCTTTGGCCTGTGCAGCCGAAATATAGGTGTGCTGTTCTTCCGTATCAGTTGTATACAGAATTACAAGCTTTTCATCCTTGTCAGTTTGTGCATCCTTGATATTTTCCTTGTATTCATCCAAAGTGAAGTATTTCCCTTCGGTATCTTTCAGCAGGGCGAATTTCTCGGCCCTTTCGGCAAATGAATCGGTCGTTATCATGCCATAGCGTATAAATACACGGATGTCATCCCATTTCTTTTCGAAATCCTCGCGGCTGTTTTTATAAAGTTCTTCAAGCTTGTCAGCCACTTTTTTGGTAATGTGACTGCTGATCTTTTTCACATTCGGATCGCCCTGCAGATAGCTTCTGCTCACATTAAGCGGAATGTCCGGTGAATCAATGACCCCGTGCAGCAACGTGAGAAAATCAGGAACAATATTTTCAACATTGTCGGTCACAAAAACCTGATTGCAGTAAAGCTGGATTTTGTTGCGCTGCACTTCCAGATTTTTTTTGAGTTTCGGAAAATAGAGGATTCCCGTCAGGTTGAAAGGATAATCGACGTTGATATGAATATTGAACAGCGGTTCTTCGTATGAATACGGGTAGAGTTCGCGGTAGAAATTTTTATAATCTTCATCCTTCAGATCAGCAGGTGCTTTTTTCCAGAGCGGATCAGTGTTGTTTATTATGCGGGGTTTTTCTGTTTCTTCGTATTTCTGATTGCCATCCTTGTCTTTTTCACCTTCAACAGGTTCCGACACTTTTTCTGTACCGAACTGAACCGGGTAGGGCAGGAAACGACAGAATTTCTTCAGCATTTCGAGGATGCGGTGCTCATCGTTGAATTCAATTGAATCTTCGGCCAGGTGCAGTGTTATCTCAGTTCCTCTGCCGTTTTTTTTCGAATCGGTCATGGTGTATTCCGGCGATCCGTCGCAGGTCCATTTCACGGCTTTGGCACCTTCCTGATAGCTCAGTGTGTTGATTTCGACCTTTTCGGCGACCATAAAGGATGAATAGAAACCCAGACCGAAATGTCCGATAATTCCGCTGATTTCCTTGTCGTCTTTACCAATGTATTTCTTTACAAAATCCTCTGCACCGCTGAAAGCAATTTCGTTGATGTATTTCTGCACTTCCTCCTCTGTCATACCGATACCACGGTCTGAAATTTTCAACGTTTTCTTTTTGGTATCAAGATCAATCTGAATCGTCAGGTCCCCAAGATCAACTTCGGTTTTGCCCAGCGATACCAGCTTTTTCAGTTTGGTAGTTGCATCCACTGCATTCGACACGAGTTCGCGGAGGAAAATCTCATGCTCGGAATACAGAAATTTCTTGATTATGGGAAAAATATTCCCTGTTTGTACATTTATAGACCCTTTTTGCATTTTTCCTGTAATTTTTTCGTGCGCGCCTCGGTCAAAGCCTGTGCCAATGGGTTTTTAATGTCAAAATGTCATGTTTTACCTGACCAAGTGAAATCTCATCATAGGAAATTTCTTCATGATATTTTGCAGCTTATGGCCTGATAACATAATACATGGTGTTATATTAAAAAATGTAATTTTGTTTCCGATATGTAAATGAATGCATATCGTAAGTTTGTTTAATTAAAGCGTAAAACGATGAATAACGCCATTTTTGATTTTGAAAACCCGCAGAATGAGACAATTCTGAATTATTCACCAGGAAGTAGTGAAAGAATTTTGCTCACCCATGAACTTAAAAACCTGGATTCAGCCAGAATTGAGATCCCACTCATCATCAACGGCAAAGAAGTTACCACCGGAAAACTGGGAAAAGTTGTCATGCCTCATGATCATGGCCATGTGCTGGCTTCATACCATATGGCAACAGACAAGGAAGTGAAAATGGCCATCGATGCAGCCATGAAGGCTCATGAATCGTGGGCCGGAACCGATTGGACCATCAGGGCCGCTATTTTGCTGAAAGCAGCCGAGCTTCTGGCGACCAAATACAGATATCTGATCAATGCAGCGACGATGCTTGGTCAGAGCAAAAACCCCTATCAGGCTGAGATTGATTCAGCGTGTGAAGCCATCGATTTTCTGAGATATAATGCCTATTTTGCATCAAAGATTTACTCCGGGCAGCCGAAATCCGGATTTAATCAACTGAACAAGATGGAATACCGGGCTCTTGAGGGTTTTGTCTTTGCTGTTTCTCCGTTCAATTTCACCGCCATAGCCTCAAATCTCAACATGTCTCCTGTGCTGATGGGCAACACCACCATCTGGAAGCCGGCGTCCACCGCAATTTTTTCCAATTATTACCTGATGAAGATTTTCCAGGAGGCCGGATTGCCCGATGGCGTAATCAATTTCCTTCCGGGAAGCGGTTCTCTGATCGGGAAAGAAATTTTTGCAAGCAAAGATCTGGGAGGCATTCATTTCACAGGTTCAAATGCAACATTCAATTCTCTGTGGCGCTCAATTAGCGAAAATCTGACAAACTTTAAATCCTACCCGCGGATTGTTGGCGAAACCGGCGGCAAAGGCTTTGTTTTCGTACATCCTTCGGCCAGCCCGCTCGAAGTGGCGGTAGGTATTATTCGTGGAGCTTTTGAATATCAGGGACAGAAATGCTCGGCAGCTTCGCGCGGTTACATTCCTAAATCACTTTGGCCGGAAATCAAGGATCTGCTGATACAGATGACCAAGGAAATTTCGATCGGAGATGTCAGGGATTTTAAAAACTTCATGAATGCTGTCATTGATGCGGCAGCATTTGATTCAATCATGCAATACATTGACTTTGTAAAAAATACCACCGATGCAAAAATCATTGCCGGTGGGAAAGGCGATAAATCCAAAGGTTTTTTCATTGAGCCGACTATTATTGAAACTTCGAATCCGAAATTCAAAACCATGGAGGAAGAGATTTTCGGTCCGGTCATGACAATTTATGTCTATGATGACAAGGATTATGATGCTGCTCTTGATTTGTGCGAAAGCACATCGCCCTATGCGCTCACTGGTGCAATTTTCTCTAAAGACCGTGTCGCAGCTTCCAAAGCCAGTCAGAGACTTAAAAATGCTGCAGGAAATTTCTATATCAACGACAAGCCGACAGGAGCCATGGTTGGCATGCAGCCTTTCGGCGGAGCAAGGGCTTCGGGAACCAACGACAAGGCCGGCGGAAATCTGAATCTGCTGCGTTGGACAAGCCCGCGAACAATCAAGGAAACTTTTGCTCCGGCAACGGATTTCCATTATCCTTTCATGATGTAATAAAAACAAAAACACACAAAAGAAATATGAAAACCGAAGAAAAAATCAAACAGGTGCTTTCCCGTTTCGGTATCAAAGAGCTGAATGATGGCGTCAGCACCGGCACCGTCTGGATAAAAAGCGAAGGTGATGTAACCTCGTCAGTTTCGCCGATTGACAACCGGGAGATCGCCAGAGTGAAAAACGCTACTGCTGCCGATTATGAATTTGTTATGAAGACAGCACAGGAAGCTTTTAAAATATGGCGAGGAGTTCCTGCTCCTCAACGTGGAGAAATAGTGCGCCAGATCGGATTGGCATTGCGCGAAGCCAAAGAAGATCTGGGATTTCTGGTTTCGCTTGAAATGGGAAAAATCCATCAGGAAGGCATGGGCGAAGTGCAGGAAATGATTGACATCTGCGATTTTGCCGTTGGACAATCTCGTTTGCTCAATGGCTACACCATGCATTCTGAGCGAAAAGAACACCGTATGTATGACCAGTATCATCCGCTTGGGATAGTCGGACTTATCACATCTTTCAATTTTCCTGTTGCCGTGTGGGCATGGAACTCCATGCTGGCCGCTGTCTGTGGCGATGTAGTAGTATGGAAACCCAGCTCAAAAACACCTTTGTGCGCCATTGCAACGCAGAATATCATTGCAGATGTATTAAAGCGAAACAATCTGCCTGAAGGAATTTTCAACCTGGTGGTTGCCAAATCCTCCGTGCTGGGTGACAATTTTGTTGCTGATAAACGCATTCCATTGTTTTCGATTACCGGTTCGACCCGAGTTGGGAAAAGAGCCGGAGAAATCATTGGTGCCCGTCTCGGAAAATCAATTCTTGAACTTGGTGGCAACAATGCCGTCATTATTTCCGATTCGGCCGATCTGAATATGGCTATTGCTTCAACGGTTTTCGGCGCTGTTGGAACCTGTGGTCAGCGCTGCACATCAACGCGACGGATTATTGTACATAAAAAAGTTTACAACGAAGTGAAATACAATCTGATCAGCACCTATGAACAGATAAAGGAGAAAATCGGAAATCCGCTCGACCAGAATGTTTTGGTTGGGCCGTTGGTTGATCAGGCCGCTGTTGATGCATTTATGAATGCCATTGTAGAAGTGAAAAAAGAGGGAGGAAAAGTTCTTTTCGGTGGAACAAAAGCTGATTGCAAAAAGAATCTGAACAGTAACTATGTTGTTCCGGCATTGGTTGAAGCTGAAAATCACTATAAAATTGTGCAGGAGGAAACATTTGCACCCATTCTGTATCTGATAAAATATGACGGAGACATTGAAAACGCTATTGAATTAAACAATGCTGTCCCGCAGGGATTGTCGTCATCCATTTTCACGCTGAATATGCGTGAAGCGGAAAAATTTCTTTCCGACGCCGGTTCCGACTGCGGAATTGCCAATGTAAACAGCGGCACTTCAGGAGCAGAAATCGGTGGCGCTTTTGGTGGTGAAAAAGAAACAGGTGTTGGTCGTGAATCCGGCTCTGATTCGTGGAAACAGTATATGCGCCGCCAGACAAACATGATTAATTACAGCAACGATCTGCCTCTGGCACAGGGAATTAAATTCGAATTCTGATCATCGTTTTTTGGTTGAAAATGGAAGTACCTGTTTCGGGCATCCGTTTTTTTGTTTCGTTTTATCGGTACAATAATTGGTGTAAATTTGAAAACACACGCCATGAAAACCATTCTTTTTGCAGCAATAATGCTTCTTGCCTTCGTCTGGACAAAAGCGCAGGTAGTTTATGTGACAGACTGGAAGAGCGAAGCCGACAAAATCGTATATGTGACCGATTGGAAAAGCGAGGCTGATATGATCGTTTATGTCACAGATTGGAAAAGCGAAGCCACCGAAGATTCGGGCATCTGGTATTTTTCCGATTGGAAAAGCGAAGCACACTGGAAAATTTACTTCACAACCTGGAAAAGCGAAGCTGATCTGATCATTTATTATTCAGACTGGAAGAGCGAAGCGGGATATACGGATGAATAACATCAATTATTTAAGACATCCATGGCACGGATAGCAAATCCGCACCATGGATGTGATGATAAAAATGCATGGCTCGCATTTGCAATCCGTGCGATGATTATTTCATACTATCTTTTAACTCCGTTAAAAAGTCCCTGAGATGATTCAGCGTTGCTGAAATGGCGGCATTTCGCTCAATGTTTTTCCGGTCAGCTTTAATCCGCTCTTTTGCTCCTTTAAGTGTGTATCCCTTTACTTTTGTGAGGTAATAAATCATGTCAAGCAGAACAATATCTTCTTCGGTGTAGAAGCGATTTCCTTTTTTATTTCTTTTTGGGTTGAGTTCAGGAAATTGCTTTTCCCAGAAATGCAGAGCCGACGGGCGAATTTTGTAGCGCTCAGTGATCTCTCCAATGGAATAATATAATTTACTGTCGGAATTTTCGGGCATATGCAAAAATACAAATTTCGTTTTTTGCTGCTTTTGTCAGTTTCTGATGTCTTCGCAATTGTCAAACTCCTTCATCGAATCCATTTTCTTTTTATCATTAAACCCGTGTCGCTTGGCCATATTCAGATATATCCGCGCTTTCATGCATTCTTTTTGTCCTGCGTAATAGGCAGACATAAGGATCAGCATATCAGGGTTTGCTGGCTCCGTATATTCATACATCCGCAGAATGCTGAAAAGAAACGGCACATTCATACTTCTGGCTTTATTGGAAAATGAATATGAAGCAATTCCGCACCAGGCTTTGGCTCGCAGCATAACGTCGGCTTTCAGGGAAAGGGAGTCCAGTTTGATTTGTTCATTTATTGAATCAACCAATGCAAAATACTTCAAGGTGTCTGCATTCTGAAACATTGCATTGATGCGGTTTTGCAGTATTGATTCGTTCTTCATACACAGGTTCATTTCCCCTGCAAATTCCGGTGAGAAATTATTTTTCAGGCTGTCGGTAAAATTTTTCAGGGAGGTGCAATTTGCTTCACCCAGGGCAAATATTGCAGTTGATGCAGCAAACAGGGCTATATCCGGACGACCGTTTTCAAGAATAGTACGGGATCTGGATAAAAAATAATTCTCTTTTGCAGATTCAGAATTATTTCCGGCTGTCCGCTGGATCAATACAAAGAAATCCTCCATGGCTATGGCAGGTGGCCATCCGTGCGAACCCTGATAAACTCTCATGGCCCGTGGCCGTTTAATATCCTTATTGGTATATAGACCACTGACTTCAAGATAATTGAAATCGCCGGTGCCTGCAAAAAGAATTGCAGGAGTTGTTTTGCCTGCCCACGAATTTATGTCGGCAGGACCTGCGCCACAAAGCGCCGTGGCAGCAACATTTGACATCCTGCTCTCGATCAGTGTGGCAACCCTGGCTCCACCGGAGAATCCGGCAATGAAAAGTTTTGTGCTGTCAACCGGAGCTTTTCTATATAATTCATGTACCCAGGGTTTGAACGATTTCCATATTGTTTCAAAAGGAATTTCATTTGACGAGCCATTGAATCCAGCCAGAACAACACCATATTTATCGGCAAGACCGGTGTATTGATTCAGTGCCGGAGCAGTATTGCCATGCGCATCGAGCAGAATGAGTACAGGTATTCTGCTGTCTCTGGTGCCGGTAGGCACATACATATTGTAATACACATTAGAATCAGCTTCGCTGCGGATATTCTGATAGACAGCTCCCTGCTGGTTGTCTTTACAGAAACGACATTCCTGGCTGTTGCAGGAAACAAAGGGCAAAGCAGCGATCAACGTGAGAAAGCGAAAAACAATGTTGATTTTCATAGCAGAATTTTTTCAAGGAAGTGGTTTCCCAAAAACCATTTTATAATCTTCGGGAGTATTGATGTTGTAAAGTATTTCAGGATTGTTTACTTCAACGATATTTGTGGTATACCGGGATAGTTCTGATTTCAGAATGCAATCGTCGCCGGAGTCGTTCAACAGTTTATTCTGTATTTCAGTTCCGATAAGAACAGGATGTCCGAGTTTGTTTTCACAGGAGGGGATCACTGTGATTTCCGGAGACGAAATGCTGAGCATGGAACACAGAACATCGCTCCTGACAAATGGGTTGTCGATATTCTGAAGAAAGCATGGCATATCCGGTGGCAATGCCGCAAGGCCCAGACGGATAGAGCGGAACCGGCCGAGTTGAGGGTTGTCGTTTATTACAAACTGAACTTGTTTGGGGAACCGGGTACATACCCCCTTCAGGATTTCAAAATCATCCCTGTTTACAACAAATACAACAGCAGCGGCGCCAGCTGATACATATTTTTCAGCGATTTCCACAGCGAAAGTATGTTCACCGAAAGGGAGAAACAGTTTGGAAGTTGTCATTCTGCCACTCTTGCCGGCTGCCGGAATCAATGCTGAAAAATGAATGATTGTATTCATATTGACACAAAAATACGGTGTTTTATTTTCAAATTGGAAAAAGAAATGCTACGGGCGATCTGTGTTATTGAAATATTTCCTATGTTTGTTATTCAAAAACATCTACAATGGTTAAAATATTTGATCTTGAGTCCGATCAGTTTATTGTTGATCTTACTGACGAAGAATTTGCAGCATTGGAAGAAGCTCTCGAAGAGGAGTCTATCGGCGATGTTGATTATTATCTGCATATTTCCGATGTTGAATTTATGGAAGAGCAGGGAACCGATACCAAATTGATTGCAAAACTCAAAGCAATGCTTGAGGGACGCGAGGACCGCGAAATCCGTTTTCAGAAGATTTAATATTCGAATACATAAGCTTTGTTGGCTGTTTTATTCCAAGAGCAGCCTGTATTTTTTTTGTCTGACAAATCCGCAATTAAAAA
>VSSQ01001109.1_pt1 | contig 11457 bp, 9 predicted proteins | sample 4763081 | NCBI WGS metagenome assembly VSSQ01 (sample SAMN12137344, study PRJNA551015) | bioreactor metagenome | isolation source: SDC9 anaerobic chlorinated ethene degrading culture | place: USA: Knoxville, Tennesee | collected 2015-01-01
AAAGATCAAAAATCATTAATCTTAAATTCAAAATCTATAGCCCCTCATCGTACCACCCGGCATACATCATATAACTCTCCGAGATCCGGTTCACTTCGCCCTCCAGAAGGGTGCTGTCGATTGATTTAATCTTTCTGGCTGGCATTCCTGCATACACACTGCCGCTTTCGACACGTGTACTTTTGGTGACAACCGCACCTGCTGCAATAATACAGTTGCTCTCAATCACCGCATTATCCAAAATGACCGCTCCCATTCCGATCAGCACATTGTCATGAATGGTACAACCATGCACTATTGCACTGTGGGCAATGGACACATTGTTGCCAATACTGACCGGGCTCTTCTGGTATGTGCCGTGAATCACAACATTGTCCTGAATATTTACATTGCTGCCAATCCTGATTGAATGGACATCGCCCCGGATAACCGCATTGAACCAAACGCTGCAGTTGTCACCCATCACGACATCGCCGGTAATGGTTGCATTTTCAGCCAGAATGCAATTGCTGCCAAAAGCAGGCAAAACACCTTTTACTTTTTTGATCAGAGCCATCTGTTTTTTTTACAAATATAAGCATTGAGCGCGAGCCATGGAGCACGCGGCATATTGCATGTTGAAATTTGAAAATTGAAAAAGTTTAGAGTGAAAAGTTGCATACACCGGTTACCTATCCACTGAAGTCTGGCGCTTATCTCTCCGAAGGCGGAACCTGTTGCCTGACTACTGCCACCCTGTTCCCTTGTAACTTTGTAACGTGCAACGGCTGTAACGCATGTTTTCATAATCAAAAAGAAATAAATCATACTGACACCTGACAAACAGCATTTTCTCAAATCATGCAAATTTTGTACTTTTACGAAAATTTAGCCCGTATGAAAAGATTTCTGATAGTTTTAGCTGCTGCAATTATTATGCTGCCTGTGCAGGCGCAAAAGACAAAAGTTTCTGAAAGTGTAGAAAAAATCGGTGACGGAAAAAACAACTGCCTGGTTGTTACCATTACCGGAGCCAACGAAGATGATGTGGCCAAAGCCTGGAAAGACAAAATGAAAGACACCGGCGGTAAAATTTCCGGAAAAAAGGAAATGTTCGTGGACGATGCATCGCTGCCGTCAGTTTCGTCAAACACCATCGACATTTATTCTGTTATTGAAGAAAAGGACGGAAATGTCCGTTTTATGGTTGCTTTCAATCTAGGCGGAGCCTATCTGAATTCCAAAGAACATTCCTCAGGCTACAAGTCTGCTGAAAAAATGATCTACGATTTTGCCGTTTCACAGGCCAAAAGCGCCGTTGAGAAAAAAATTGAAGCGCAGAAGGATGTCATTTCGAAAACAGCAAAAAACATTGAAAATCTGACAAAGGATAACGAAAAGCTTGCAAAAGATATAGAGGATTACAAAAAACGCATCGAAGATGCTGAAAAAAGCATTGAGAAAAACAAATCCGATATTGAAACAGGCAACAAGGATCTGGAAGACCAGAACAAAGCATTGAAGGATCTCGAAAAGAATCTTGGTGAAGTTGATTAACGAGTATGGACAAAACATTTCTTATCACAAACGATGATGGCATTGACGCGCCCGGAATCAATTATCTGATTTCATTTCTGAAACCGCTTGGAACTATTGTGGTTGTTGCTCCCGAGACCGGTATGTCGGGAATGGGTCATGCCGTGACCATCAAAACCCCTCTGCGGATCAGACAACTGCCCAGCGACGACGGTGTGGAAAGATACACCACCAACGGCACTCCTGCCGATTGTGTCAAACTGGGGCTCAATCAGGTACTGAAGCAAAAACCTGATCTTATAATCAGCGGAATCAACCATGGCAGCAATCATTCAATCAATGTGCTGTACAGCGGAACCATGGCGGCCGCCATCGAAGGAGCCATGCAGAATATTCCTTCAGCCGGATTTTCCATGTATAATCCGAATCCGGGAATTGATTTCAGTTTCATGGAGCCTTTTGTTCAGGAAATCTGCCAGCGCTTACTCATGCACGGATTGCCGGCCGGCACCTGCCTCAATGTGAATTTTCCCGACACCGACAAACCTGCCGGAGTAAAGGTGTGCCGTCAAAGTATCGGATACTGGAACGAAGAATTTGACTCCCGGCTCGATGTTCATCATCAGCCCTATTACTGGCTGAAAGGCGATTTCATCATTCCGCAGGTAAATGACGACACGGATGAAAATGCACTGCAAAAAGGTTACATCAGCATTGTTCCGGTAACTATTGACTTAACGGCTCATTCAGCAATTGATCAGGCCAGAAAACAATTCCAGGGTTTATGAAATCATTTTTCAGAAGAGACAATTTCTGGCTGGGCATTGGCATATCGCTGGTGCTGCCGGTTCTCACATATTTTTTATTGCAACTGATCTCCATGATTTTTGCCACACCCAATGGTGAAATCTTCAAAAAAAGCACCGATCAGCTGCTCGCAGTCTGTTCCAACCTTATTCCGTTCAGGTATTATCTGGTGAAACTCAAAGCCGATAAAACCGGCAAAGGCATTATGTTGATCACGTTTGTGATGGCCATTATCTATTTCTATCTCAACTGGTCGGCATGAAATATTTCATCATTGCCGGCGAAGCTTCCGGCGACCTTCACGGATCGAATCTTGTAAAACAACTCAAAGCGAGGGATAACCAGGCTGAAATTCAGGGCTGGGGCGGCGACCGAATGCAACAGGAAGGTGCTGAAGTTAAAAAACACATCCGCGATTTGGCGTTCATGGGATTTGTTGAGGTTCTGCTGAACATCCGGACCATCATGCGAAACTTCAGGTTATGCAAATCGCAGGTGGAGCAATTCAAACCAGACGCTCTGATTCTGATTGATTACCCCGGTTTCAACCTGCGAATGGCTAAATGGGCGCTTGAAAACAAAATCCGGGTCATCTATTACATTTCACCGCAAGTGTGGGCCTGGAAAAAATCACGCGTAAAAACCATCCGCAAAACGGTGGATGAAATGTTCACCATTCTGCCCTTTGAAAAGGATTTCTATGCAAAACACGGCATGGACGTGCGATACGAAGGCCATCCGCTGATTGATGCTGTTGAAAATTTCAGGAACAATACAACTTCAAATCAGATACAGGATGGCGAAAAGCCAATTCTGGCCTTGCTTCCCGGAAGCAGAAAGCAGGAACTCAAAAAAATGTTTCCTCTTATGCTGAAAGCCTCGGATGCATTTGCCGCTACTCACCGGATCGTGATCGGTGCGGTAAGTCTGTTGCCGGAAGAGCTTTACGAGACAGAAGGACGGAATATTGAAATTGTAAAAGACCAGACCTATCCACTGCTTACAAAGGCTCAGTGCGCATTTGTGACAAGCGGAACCGCCACACTCGAAACGGCATTGTTTCGTGTACCGCTCGTGGTCTGTTACAAGGCAAATCCGCTCTCGTACCGGATCGCAAAAATGCTTGTCGGAAAAAACATACAGTTCATTTCGCTGGTGAATCTCATTGCTGGAAAAGAAATCTGCCGCGAGCTTATTCAAGGCGATCTCACTTGCGAAAACATGGTTGCAGAAATGAAAAAACTCATTCCGCCACATCCCGGACGCGACCAGATGCTTTCGGAATACGAATTGCTGTATGCGAAACTTGGCGGTCCGGGAGCTTCTGCCCGTGTAGCCAATGAAATTATAAAAATCTGTCAGTCCTGAACTGAAACTCCGAATCCTACTGATATTGACATTGATATTTCTGCAAACCGCAGCAACAAAAGCCGGGCAGGATATCAACGTGCGGATTCATGCGGATAAAAGTATTCATGCGCTCGACCTGATTGTTTTCTCCGGAACCTACCAGTTGCAGGATACCACCGGGAATACGATAAAATTATTCAATAAAGGCGATTCGCTCCATATCGAGCCATTCGGATACGATCTGGTGATATTCACAAAAACAGACACCATTTTCTGCGGAAAGCACCTGAAACTGCGGGGTGTTGGGTTTCTGAATATTTTTCAGCTGACGACCAACAAAATTATCCGATTGTATGACGATGATCTGATAGCGTATTTGCGTGTTGATAAATCAATCTGGCTATCCAACGAGGTGGAGCTGGAACACTATGTTGCCGGCGTTGTTCAGGCAGAAGCAGGTGTTGCAAAAAACAGTGAGTTCTACAAAGTTCAGGCAGTGGCTGTCAGAACGTATGCGCTGAAAAACATTGACAAACACGCAGAAGATGGCTACAATCTCTGCGATCAGACCTGCTGTCAGGTGTATAAGGGACGATGTGCCAATACAGAAATAATGCTTGCTGCTTCAAAAACCGCCGGACAGGTCATCATTGATTCAACAACAAAACAACTTATCATTGCTGTATTTCATTCAAATTCGGGTGGTCAGACCTGCAATTCCGAAGATGTATGGGGGCGTCCGCTACCATATTTGCGATCGGTCAATGATCCCTACAGCGTTTCACAGACAAGCTATAGCTGGCAGAAAAGCATGCCCCGGAGCGAATGGCTCAATTATCTGAAAAATAATTTCAGCTACAATATCAACGATCCGGCTGCTGTGGCAAAAGTGACCAGTTTCACACAAAATTCCAGGCAGGTATATCTCACGGGCAACATCGGACTGCGAAAAATCAGAGAGGATCTGAAGCTTCGGTCAACATATTTTAATATCAGCGAGGACGGCGATAATGTGAAATTCACTGGTCGTGGATTTGGTCACGGAGTTGGCATGAGTCAGGAAGGGGCGATCAATATGGCAAAACAGGGATTCACATATATTGATATCCTGAAATTTTATTACCTTGGCATTGAAATAACGACACTGGAAGAATTGTCCAAAACAGAATAATACTAAAATGAGCTCCTGGTCAAAGGCCCCGTTTGTCAGGATTCTGATTCCCTTCGTTGCCGGGCTGCTGATCTACCGCAGCGGATGGTTTGATCTATCTTACTCGCTGATTGCGGCGTCTGTGCTGGCTTTGCTGATTGCCCTTGCTGCATGGCTGTTCATGTTTCCATCGCTGAGCACTTATCGGGTGAAAAATATCCAGGGATCACTCATCCTGCTATGCATCGTTGCCTGCGGCTGGCTCGTTTCCTACAACAGCGACTACCGGAACAACAACGACTTCATCGGAAATCTGCCGAAAGACAGCATGATTGAAATGATCCTGAAAACCGACAATGCCGTTGAACAAAAAAACAGCAACCTGAAAACAACAGCCAGTGTACTTGCTTTCAAAACAGATTCAGGTTGGGCCCCATGCAGCGGCAGAATACTTCTCTATATTTCAAATCCGGATTCTGCAGCAAAACTCGGTTATGGCGATATCATCGCAGCCCGGTTCTATCTGAACGAAGTACAGAATCCTCTCTTCAATTCCGATTTCAATTACAAGAAATACCTGGCCGATAAAAACATCTTTCATCAGGCCTATATCAGCGATGACCAGTTTACTGTGCTGAAAACCGATGCCGGAAATCCGCTCATGAGTTTTGCCCTTGGTATACGTGGAAAAATGGTTGACATTTTACAGAATCAGCTTGGCGAAAACGATGAATCAGCGGTCATTTCGGCCATGCTCGCCGGCTACCGTGCCGATATCAGCGCCGACATGATGAAAGCCTACAGCCAGGCGGGTGTCATTCACATCATGTCGGTTTCCGGACTTCATGTTGGCGTGATTTATATTATGATCACTGCATTCATTGGCCTTTTCGGCTGGTTCAAAAAAAAGAAGTGGATCAACGTTGTGCTGGTACTTTCATTAATCTGGTTCTATGCTTTGCTTACAGGGCTGTCGGCCTCGGTGCTCCGTTCTGCTGTAATGATCAGCTTTGTGGTGATCGGCAGCGCCATGCAACGTTCAACCAGTCCCTACAACAGTCTGGCGGCGGCAGCATTTATTCTGCTGGCATTCAATCCTGCAGGCATCGGCGAAATCGGCTTCCAGCTTTCGTTTACTGCAGTGCTTGGCATTCTGCTTTTTCAAAGACCTCTTTACAATCTCTGGCACATCCGAAACAAATGGCTTGACAAAATCTGGCAGCTGGCCTGCGTTTCAATGGCTGCACAATTAATGACGCTACCCTTTATCCTGTATTATTTCGGGCAATTTCCGGTGTATTTTCTCATCTCAAATCTCATTGTTGTACCCTTGTCGAGTTTTGTTCTCTATGCCGGAATGGCCGCTGTATTGCTTTCGTGGATACCGTATATCGGGACAGCGGTTTCATTTGTCGCGCTCTGGCTGACCAAAGGAATGAATTTTGTCGTCACTACAATAGAATCGTTACCGGGCGCGGTTATCAGCAATATTTTCATTTCGGCGTGGCCGGCCGTTATTCTTGTTTTAGTGGTTGGGTTGCTGTATCTGATGTACTACCGGCGAAAAGTAAGACTTCTGTATCCGGTTCTGCTGCTGGCCATCGTTGCATCGCTGTTCGAATGGCAAAACAAATATGCGTTCGAAAAACAGAAAGAAGTTTTTTTTATCAAAGACGGTGGTGAATTCATCACCGGAATAAAACAATACAAATCTGTTTTTCTGATTTTGCCGTCCGATTCATTTGCAATGTCGGACTATCTCGCTTCGCGCCTCGACCGCTTTGCAGGGCAAAATTCGCTGCAGATAATCACTGTTCCGCAAGTATTCAACAACGAAGATTTGTTTCGTCATGAGAATTTTCTCGCCTGGAATCAGTACAGGATGCTGAACTGGAGCGGGCGCAAAATGCCGGGGCCTGCGGAAAATTTTCCGGATATCGATCTTCTGCTGGCACCGAATCTTGGCAGGTATTATTTTGAAAAATACGATGGGCAGCTGCCTGCTGACAGGGTCATGTCGAAAATCCGCTCCGACGATGCAGGGATGATGTATATCGGTGGAAAGAAAGAGTGGAAATTCCGGGTGGTTAGCAGTGAGTAGGCCACAACGGCACAAAGTCACCAAAATCTTTCCCCGACATTTCACCGTCAGCCACAATCGGTTTACAGGAGGTCGTGCTGACGTGGAAATTCATCTGACTGACAAGGCACACGTCGGTAAAGAAATGATTGTTGCCGTAATGACACAAAAACAAAAATATTTTCACCTTATCAAGTTCCCGGGCAAGTAAAACTCAGCACCATGAAAGGCAGAGTTCACGCGACCCGGGATCTCGTCGAAAACCTTCAAAGCCGTTGCAGCGACCTCGAATAAGACACCCCCTGACTGTACCGTCTGGGGGACTTAGTGGTTTTGGCAGGCGCGGGAACTTGATGATGTTGACTGACAAACAAAATCAGATTCGCGTACTCACCTCGCAAACCTGTGTGCAACAGGCATATCCGCGTCAGACAACAAAAAATCTGTTTCAAATATTATTGGCAGGCTGCTTCACAAACTGATTATCTCCTCCCGTATCGCATATCGTATCAAATCGGCCAATGAGTGAAGCTCCAGTTTTTTCATGATATTTTCCTTGTGGGTCTCGACGGTGCGTGGGCTGATGAAAAGTTTGCCGGCAATTTCCTTGTAGCTGAGTCCTTCGGCAAAGCTTTTCAGCACTTCGGTTTCGCGATCACTCAAAATAGTGTTTTGTTTGCTCTCTGTGGATCCCTGCATTTGTTTCCGCACATAACTTTTATAAAGAATCTGCCCCACGCTCATGCTGAAAAACTGTTCGCCCGAAGCCACGGCCATTACTGCGTTGCGCAACTCGGCCAGCGAAGCGTCTTTTGAAACATAACCCGAAACGCCTGCTGAAACAGCTTTGAGAATAGTCTCTTCATCCATCAGTCCTGAAAAAACAAGAATTTCAGCGGCCGGATTTTTCTCAAGAATTTTTGCGGCCAGATCAATGCCAGAGCCGTCGGGAAACTGAATGTCAACAATGGCAATATCGAACGGATTTTTTTCAATCAGTTTCAGAAATCCATCAACCGACGGCGATTCAAAAACAATCTCAAACGCCGGTTCTGCAAGACACATGGCTCTGATACCGTCTCTTACAATGGCATGATCATCGGCTGTGGCAATACGGATTTTCATAGTTGCGTAGTTTTGTTATTCGGTTGGAACAATCACACTGAATGTGGATCCTTTTTCCGAAGTCTGCTTCAGTTCAACAGTACCGTTCATTTTTCGCATTAGTTCCGAAGAAATAAAAAGACCGAAACCAGTGCCACCCGCTTCTCCTTTGCCGATGCTGCCGAATAATTTTTCAGCAACAGCAGGTGCAATGCCGGCTCCCTGGTCGGAAATATCAATGGTGCAATGATGATCTGAACAAAAAGCATTCAGCTGAACGACGGAATTTTCCGGACTGAATTTCACTGCGTTTGAAATAATATTGCGAAGAACAATCTGCAACAGCCCACGGTCAGCCCTTACGATAACAGCTTCTCCGACAGAATTCTCAAAGGAAATATTCTTCTCAATCAGACTGCCGCGGCAATCATGCAATGCATCAGCGATAACACTGTTCAGGCTGAACGACGAAATCTGCACATTCATTCCGCCCTGCTGCGACAGCGACCAATGGAGCAAACCCCGCAACATGCCCTGCAATTCAGCTGCAGAAGTATCAATATCCGTAATGTACTTTTTAATTTCTTCCGGACTCAGATGATCGATAGCCATGCGCAAGGCTGATGTGATGCGGCTGAAGGAAGAAACAGGCGAACGCAGATCGTGCGATACGATGGCAAATATTTTATCCTTGCACGAATTCAGTTCTTCCAGTTGTTTGTTTTTTTCATCCAGCAGTACGTTGATTTTTTTACGCGTTGAATAACGGTACACGAAAAACAAAGCAGTGATCAGGGCCACAATAAATAACAAAATCAGAATGTTTCTTGTATTCCTGATCGACTCAATCCTGTTTTCCTTTTCAAGCAGATCCGATTTCTGTTCCTGAATCTTGCGTTCTTTTTCAGCTGTCTGATAGCGGGCTTCGACTTCCATCAGCGCTTTTTCTTTCTGTTGGTTGAAAATTGTATCCTTATAGCGGATGTATTCGTTCTGATATTTGTAAGCGTTCTCCCAATCGGACATCATGGCGTAGGTTTCGCTCAGATTTTTGTAGCCCTGGCGCAGTTGGTTGATCAGACCGCAGCTGTCGGCTACGGCAATTCCATGCCGCACCAGATCAAGTGCTCCGGCGTGGTTTCCTCGGGAATTTTCAAGAGCTCCGAGATTGATATACATAAACGATTCAGCGTCGCGGTTTCCGGCGAGTTTGTAATATTCAAGCGACCTGCCGGCATACCAGGAAACAGAATCGATGTTGTGCTGAACATAAAAAATGGAAGCAAAAGCATTGTAAACATCGGCCAGTCCCGGATAGTGATTTTTCTTTTCAAAAATACCTTTTGCTAGATTGAGATGAACAACGGCGTCTTCCATTTTGTTTTCATCGGTGTCCAGCATCCCGAGTTTGTAATACTGATCTGCGGTATTGATTGTATCCCCCAGCAATGAATATATCTCCAGCGATTTCTGATAATAAAATCTCGCTTTCACAAGATTCCCCGTGCGGTAATAATCGGTAGCCATTCCGTTGTAGGCAGCAGCCATGTTCGGCTGGTCCTTGTTTTTTTCTGCCAGCGACAGGGCGCCGAGATCATATTGCAAGGCAAGGTCAAAAGCTCCGTTTCTTCGTTCCTCTGCGGCCTGATTGATCAGACTGTCTGCGATAATCAATTGTTGACCGGATACGTTTCCGGACATGCAAAAAACAATAATCAATAACTGAAATAGCAATTTCATATATAAAAACTCAGACATTATCGGTGAACAAATATAACATAAAAATTAAACTGATTACTATTAAACAGGCCGGAAACACAAAACCGAAGCCCGGACCAAGGTCCGGGCTTCGGTTTGAATTACCATGTTCCCTTTCTATTCTATGATCAATACAGCTGATTCTGAATGCTGATCACTGTATCCGACAATAAAATATTGTCCTGAAGGCAATAAGCGGATGTTGATTGAATTCTCCGTAATTTCTCCTGATTGAACCATCCTGCCCGAAGCATCATAAACACAATACCATTTAAAGTCATCTGATTCAACAATCAGCATTTCAGAAGCCGGATTCGGATATATTTTCATTGAAGATCCCGGTTCTGCAGCATGGTTTGCAAATCCTGTAGTTGGCAGCTGGCCACGGCAAAGAATCGCACTGTTATAACCAACTGCGTACATTCTTCCTGCAGCTGTTTTCGCAAGATCGTTCAGCAACCAGTTTGTTCGGTGTTCAAAAAGATCCCAGTTGAGTCCCATATCGGTTGAATATGCAATCAGCCCTTCCATGCCACAGGCAAACACAGTGTCAGCCGATGGACAATACAATTGACCAATTCCAGTGCTGACATTTGTGACAGGATCCGACCAGGTAAGACCTCCATCGGATGAATACAGCATCCCATCGGTATTGGTGCCGGCAACCACATGCAGACTATCGATAAAGCACACCGCATTCAGGTATTGGCTGGTACCCGATGTAACGGATGTCCAGGTCTGTCCCCCATCAATGCTGCGATAAATTTTTCCGCTTTGTCCCACACATATACCCGTGCTCCCGTTATAAAAATCAACATCATACAATCCTGTTGTAAATCCGGTATTGATGCTGGTCCACGTTGATCCGCCATCTGAACTTGTAAGAACAGTACCGGCCCAGCCACAGGCCACTGCGAAAGAAGGATTTATTTTTTTTATGCTGTAAAGAAAATTCGTCGTTCCCGACACAACCGGCGACCAGGTTTCGCCGGCATCCGATGTGTGAAGTATTTTTCCGCCACCTGCACAGGCAAATGCTTCAGTGCTGCTTACCAATTCAATGTCATAAATCTCCTGAGTAGTTCCTGAAGGAATGCTGTCCCACGAAAGACCTTCATCTTCAGTGCGGAACAAAACGCCACTGGAACCTGCAACCACACCCGTCTGATCATCGAAAAATGCAATAGCATTCAATCTTACGGCACTTGCTATTTTGTCGGTCGTCAGATCGGACCAGCTGCTGCCGGCATCTGCAGAACGATACAAACGACCGCGTTCGTTTCCGGCCAGCACCCGTCCTGAGGCATCTGCATAAATGGAATAGATATAATCGTAGTTTGGATTGTAGCACTGAGTCCAGGTAGTGCCGCCATTGGTGGTTTTCAGAATAGTACCGTCGGCACACAGATAACCGGCTGATGCATCAATAAAACACATTGCATTGAAATAATCATGTGTGCCAACCGACTGGCTGGTCCAGCTTGTGCCGCCATTGGTGGTTTTAAATATTGCACCCCAGTCACCTGCCATCCATCCCGTGTTGCCATCCGTAAACCAAATGCACCTGAAGTCTTCTGCTTCATAGGTGTCAACTTCGGTCCAGGTGGCTCCGCCGTCCGTTGTTTTCAGAAAATATCCATTGGCAGCAGACACATATCCTGTAGTGCCTGTTGGAAAATAAATATCGGTAAGC
>VSSQ01001110.1_pt1 | contig 11454 bp, 10 predicted proteins | sample 4763081 | NCBI WGS metagenome assembly VSSQ01 (sample SAMN12137344, study PRJNA551015) | bioreactor metagenome | isolation source: SDC9 anaerobic chlorinated ethene degrading culture | place: USA: Knoxville, Tennesee | collected 2015-01-01
TAATAGTTATTCGATAGTTAAATTCCGAAGAACTCTTTGACAGCATTAATTTTTTCATCTGCCTGAGCCTCCGCTTGTAGAATTTCTTCGCGCGAAGATATGGGAGAGCTTTGCACCTCGATATAGAATTTTATCTTGGGTTCAGTTCCGGAAGGGCGAATAGATACTTTTGTGCCATCTTCTGTAAAGTATTGTAACACGTTAGATGTTGTGGGCATCTCGAGTGTGGTCACCTCTTCTTTGACATAATCCACACTTTCCAGTTTCACAAAATCCTTCGATAAAATAACGGGTGAGCCTGCTAATTCTTTCATGGGGTTCGCCCTGAAGTTTTTCATCATGGCTTCAATTTCGTCGGCACCCTCTTTCCCTTTGCGCACCAATGAAATACCTGCCTCTTTGGAATACCCATATTCTACATAGATATCCTGAAGCAGTTGGTACAGTGTCTTTCCATTATCTTTTGCCCAGGCTGCAACTTCTGCAAACAGCGTGCAGGCTGATACCGAATCTTTGTCGCGCACAAAATCGTCGGCGAGGAATCCGTAGCTTTCTTCTCCTCCACCGATGTATTTTTTTACCCCTTCGTTCTTGCGGATAACGTCGGCAATCCATTTGAATCCGGTGTAACAGTCGAACATTTCGATGCCCATCTTGTCTGCGATTTTTTTCACCAACTCGGAGGTGACAATCGTTTTTACGATAAATTCCTTACCTTTTAGCAGCCCATACTCTTTGCGGCGTGTCATCAGGTAATAAATAAGGATAAGCATGGTCTGGTTACCATTGACCAGCCTAAAATTGCCTTCGTCGTCACGGATGGCTGCTCCGATTCTGTCGGCATCGGGATCAGTTGCTAAAACAACATCAGCTTCTGTTTCGATACCTCTTTTTATAGCTAAGTCCAATGCTGCCGGCTCCTCGGGATTGGGAGAGATGACTGTCGGAAAATCTCCACTTATTACGTCCTGCTCGGGTACGTTGATAACATTCGTGAATCCAATGGCTTTCAGCGCATCGGGGATAAGCTTGATGCCGGTTCCATGGATGGGTGTATAAACAATCTTTAATTCTTTTTGATTTTCAATAGCTTGGGGAGAAAGAACAAAACTTTTAACCTTGTCGATAAAGGCCTTGTCCATGTCTTTCCCGATAATCTCGATCAATTCCTTGTTGCCGTTGAACTTAATTTCTTCTATCGATGAGATTCTGTTTACTTCAGCAATAATGTTTTTGTCGTGCGGCCCAAGTACTTGTGCTCCATCCTCCCAATAGGCCTTATATCCGTTGTATTCCTTGGGATTGTGTGATGCTGTAAGCATAATTCCACTCTGACAACCGAGTTTTCTAATGGCGTATGAAACTTCCGGTGTCGGACGTAAGTCTTCGAAAAGAAACACTTTAATTCCGTTTGCGGTGAAAATATCGGCAGATATCTCGGCAAATTTACGACTGTTGTTCCGGCAATCGTGCCCGATGACTACTTTGATCTGTTCCAACTCGGCAAACTCCTGTAACAAGTAGTTGGATAATCCTTGCGTAGCCGCACCAACGGTGTAAATATTCATTCGGTTGCTGCCTGCCCCCATAATGCCACGAAGACCTCCTGTGCCAAACTCTAGATCTCTGTAGAACGCATCAATCAGTTGACGCTTGTCTTCGTTTTGCAGCATCTGCCTTACTTCTTTTTTTGTTTCTTCGTCGTAGTTGCCGCTAAGCCATAATTGAGCCTTATCGGTTACTTGAGCTAATAATGTTTCGTTGTCCATAGAATAACAAAATATATAATTAATCCACCGTTGGTTCTACTTTTTGAACCTTATATTTTTCTCCGGTTTGGTCGATAACCTTTTTATAAAATTCATTTGAATAACCAGGACGTTCCGGTGACGCGGGTTGTCCGTGCGGGTTTCTTTTGAATTTCCCGTTTTCTTCTTTCTTTATCACACCATCCACATATTTCACCATTAAGTATTGTCCGAGCTTCTTCCACTCCTGTAGACCATCTCTAATCAAAGAATTGGTGTGGTTGGTGAGAAAACGAACAGCTTCTGGCGGGGATTTCCTGTACAAATTTAATGCTTTCTTTTCAATTTCGGGCTGTGTTTCCCTGAAATTGTTTTCCAGTTTCTGCTGCACTTTTTGCATGTCTATGTTCATATCGCTGTATCGTGTGTAAACCATGTTCGACACCCAATTGTGCGTCCAGAAAGCCGATGTTTCGGAGTAGGTGAGTAAATCGCCGTTGCCAACCGCCATCTCTTCCGGTACATGGGTATGTCCGCAGTAAACCGGATAATAAACTGTTTGAGCAGCGTCGTCAACACCGAACCACAGAATACCTCCAATCGTTTCAGGCAGCCAGGAACGCATTTGAGCGACAAAAGAGAATCCGGTCTGTTGAGTAGCAATTGGACGCTCGTTGCAGTACTCAACTGAATCTACTTGGAAGGTGAGTGGAGACCAGCGATAGGGAGAGTTGAACGGGCCGGCACCGACATCAAAACGCCAGTCGAGTTCGGTTCCTTCATAATGGTCGCGCATCATACCCTGGATATCGTGGACACTGAGTTTTTTATCCGGCTTGATATATAACGGCATCGGATCGATAGTTTTACCCTGTGCATACGTTATATATTTTCCCATATCTTTATTTACGCGATTAAAAAACGACCATACACGCGCCTCGCAAAAACGTAACGCTCCAAAATCGAGGGGTGCATAAGCCTGAGCAAAACTAAAATCGGCATCTTTGCCCGAGAAATATCCTTGTTGTCTGGCAAAAGAAATAACATCGGGAGAGTAGAGGCAGTTTTCGGGATCGTTTAAAGGAAACTGCTGGATACGTGCCTGGTTGGCATGTGCCGATACACAATCATCGGGAATGCGGACAGCCACCCATACAGCCCCTTTGTTGCCAACGCCTTTGCTAATCATTTCCATTACCCAAACTTCGTTTGGATCAGCAATGGAGAAAGATTCGCCGGAACTGTAATACCCGTGTTCAGCTACCAGGCCGGTCATGACTTTTATGGCTTCACGTGCAGTTTTTGCCCGTTGCAGGGTAATATAAATCAAGCTTCCGTAATCCATGATTCCGGTGGAGTCGCTTAACTCGGGACGTCCGCCAAAGGTGGTTTCCCCGATGGCTACCTGATGTTCGTTCATGTTGCCGATAACGTTGTAGGTCTTGAGTGCCTGCGGTATTTCACCCAGGTATTTTCCCGTATCCCATTCATATACTTTCAGCATCGTACCGGGATTGTATTGTGCAGCTTCCCAATGATAAAGTTCACCGTAAAGATTGTAAGAATCGGCAGAATAGGAAATAAGGGTTGAACCGTCAACCGATGCTTTTTTGCCTACGAGTAGATTTGTGCAGGGATAAGTTGCATATACTGCAAAGAAAAAAACAACGGTGATGGAGAAGAATCTTTTCATATTTTATAGTGAATTTTAAAGTTTACAAAGCGTAAAGATACTTCAAAAACCGGTAAAAACCCGCGCTGTCTCTGTTATATTTCACTTAATTCCACGAAATCGTTTGAATTAGTATGAAATTTCGTTTAATTTTGTAGTATAAAATTCAAACAGTTTCTCAAGATTAGCTGAACTTTATGGATTTCAGAAAAATTATGAAAAAAAGGGTATTAAGCTTATCGGTCTATCAATTGATAATTTTGGTAGCTCTTATAGCTATGTTGTTCTTTTTCAGTGATAGTAGCCTGCTGAAGCGAATCAAATACGAAAACGAAATCCGTGACCTGAAAACACAAATCGAATATTACCGCAAACAAACAGAAACAGATAAGGCCAAGTTAAATGAACTCCAGTCAAGTCTGGAGAATCTCGAAAAATATGCCCGGGAAAACTATTTGATGAAGAAAGAAAACGAAGAGATCTTCGTGATTGAATAGTAAACCCTGGAGGTGGCGAAAGTTTTCTGAAAAGGAAGTACCTGATAAGTTTATTTTATTAAATTTGTAGTACCGTTGAATTGGACATTTTATGTTAAATACATTAGAGATCATTGTTCTGAAGTTTAAAGTGAAAATTAATGCATAAATCAAAAGAAACCATTTATCAGATTTCCGGCATTGTCATCTTAATATCTGCTGTATTGTATCTTTTTGCCCCATTGGTTGCCCCGTGGATTATGGCAGTTTCAGTACTGATATTCAGTGGGGTTACGGCTCTTTCACCTTATCCGGGTAAGAGTGTTCGAGGAAAGCGATTATTCAATTTTCAGGTGATTGCGTGTGTGTTGATGATTGTTGGCACCTACCTGATGTTTAGGAAGAACAATTTGTGGGCGTTGTCGATGATGATCGGGGCCGTTTTCTTGCTTTATTCGGGAGTCATGATTTCCAGGGAACTTCATAAAGAGAGATCAATGGGAGGAAATGAATAACCTTCAGCTTATAACATGAAAAGAATCCTAATCCTAGACGATAATTTGACTATTTGCCTGATGCTGAAATCCTGGTTGGTGAAGCAGCACTACCAGGCAGATACGGCCATAAGTGTTCAGGAGGCCCAACAAAAAGTAAAAAATGAAGCTTACGATTTGATCCTTTCAGATATCAGGATGCCCGAAGCTGATGGCTTTTCTTTCCTGTCATGGATTAAAAAGTTCGACTCAGATATTTTGGTAATTATGATGACCGGCTATGCTGATATTGAAACGGCAGTAGAGTCTATGAAACTGGGAGCGGTGGATTATATCGCAAAGCCCATTGAAGCGGAAGTCTTGTACAAAAAGATTGACGATGCCCTAAAATACCAGGAGAATCAAAAAATTACGGAACAGTTTCGGGATCCATTGATTCGGCCGGGAGGGGAGATTTACACGAGGGTTTTCGATAAGCTGAGTGAAGTTGTACACGACGATTCCCACCTGTTGGTTATCGGGGATAAGGGAACCGGAAAAACTTCCGTTGCGCACTATATTTACAGCAGGAGCAGAATAGATTCGGGTCCGTTTGTAACTTTCGATCTGGATTCGCAAGTACTGAACAGGAACGGTGAGCGGAGAGATTATGAAGAGTTGTTTTTGCAGGCGCTTGATAAAGCAAAAGGGGGCTTACTGCTTGTTAAAAATCTTCAGAAGACCGGTATCAATTTTCAGACATTGTTGTTGAAAGCCCTCTCCTCTCAGAAGAAAGATGATAATTTTGTCCAAATTATCATAACGACTGGAGAAAAAAAGGAACAGTTAACTTCGGTATTGCTCCCGAAGTTAGTCGACTCACTCCTGAGGTCATACATTGAACTCCCCACTTTGCGGGGAAACGAGGAGGCCATTTTGTTTTACGCTGAACATTTTTTGGGTGTGGCAAACAGACAGTTGGACAGGAAGGTGAAAAATATTGCCCCCGAAGTTCTTGAAGCGTTTTTTAAGCACTCTTGGGAGGAGAACATTAAAGAGCTGAAAAACTTAATTTTTAAAGCTTGCCTGTTGACAGAAGGAAATACAGTTCCCGAAACGATTCTGCCTGTTCTTTTTAAAAACCTTGCAGGAGAAGGAACGGAGTCTGTTCAGCCGCAGAAGCAAGTCATTGAAGGATTGAAGAAAGAAAATTACGAAAAGGAAAAAATAATCGAAGCACTTGGAATTGCCAAAGGAAATAAAACCGTGGCGGCATCAATACTTAATATTGACAGAAAAACCTTGTACAACAAGATAAAACTTTACAACGTAGAATTAAATTAATCACCTGAATCAATTGAATGGAATCATCCGGATCACGTTCTTCCATAAAATATGAGGTAATTATCGGGTATGTCCTGGTCGTAGCAATCATGATTGTGGGGTTGTTGGCCGTTTACCAGAATCTTGTCAGATTTTCAGAGACAAGGGTCCGGAACGAAGATATGTCTGAACTGATTATTGTAGGTAATGTTATCAATCAATTATACGAAATTGAAAGCACACAAAACCTGTACACTCCCGAAAGTGCGGCAGATTACTTTGCCCGATACCATTCACTAAGGCCAGAAATTAATGCTAAGATTAACTCGTTGAAACAACTTTCAAAAGATACGTTGCGGGTAATTAAACTCGACAGTATTGAAGTGTTGCTGGATGAAAAAGAAGAAAACCTTCGTGCCATAGCTGTCTTGTTGGACTCCATCAACAAAACTCCGGGGATAATCCGTGAGACAGTCAGTACATTTGTTCCCAGAAACCTTAATGATCAAATTAAGCAATACATGGAGCGGAAAAACGTTGTCCGCAAACCCGTCGAAGAGAATGATACCACGGTGGTAAAAGGCGAACAGAAAGGACTTTTCAGGAGAATCGGAGATGCCATAAGGGGTAAGCAGGACTCAACCCTGATCATTCAAAACCGTCCCTCCGCTGACGATATTGCCCGCGATAACATCAGGCTGGCAATCGACACGGTGGTCAATATGGTGAGGTATTCCGAAAGGTTGAATCTGGATAGTCAGCGAAAATTTCAGGCCGCGTTACTTCTAAGACAATCCTCAATGACTAACACTAATCATTTGCTGACCGCACGAATCGATGATTTATTAAAATCTATCGAACAGGAGGAAATCAACAAGTCAATCCGGCTTATTGAAGAAAAAGAAGCCACACTCAACCGGTCTTCAAAAACGGTGTTGGGTGTCACTTCTCTGGCCATATTGATAGCGCTTGTTTTTGGATTGTTGTTTTTGATGGATATCAACCGAAGCCAGAAGTATCGAAGAAGATTGGAAGAATCCAACGTCCGCATCAACCAATTGCTGCGGTCACGCGAAAAGCTGATGTTATCCATTTCACACGATATAAAGGCGCCGATGAGTTCAATTCTGGGATATGTGGAATTGATGGAGTCGGGAGCCGATGAAAACACCCGGAAAACATACTTGAAAAACATGAAAAAATCGGGAAATCATGTGTTGCAACTGGTCACAAACCTTCTCGATTATCAGAAAATTGAAACAGGTACGTGGTTGCGCAAGGAGATGAATTTTAATTTGCATGAACTGGTCGAAAATACAGTGAACAGCTTTAAACCTCTTGCTGAAAAAAAACAACTGGAATACAATGTGGTCAATAAAGTCCCCGGAGATTTACTTGTTTTTGGGGATCCGTTTATGATCCGGGAGATTTATTCCAACTTGATTTCAAACGCGATAAAGTACACGTTACAAGGGACGGTTGAGGTTTTTGTTGAGCCGGTAAATGATATAGGCAAAACGATTTTGAAATTCTCGGTAAGAGACACCGGATTAGGAATCAGTGAAGAATATCAGGAGTATATTTTTCAGGAGTTTACCCAGATAAAACCCGACAAAATAGGGCAGCAGGAAGAAGGAAGCGGTCTCGGACTGGCTATAACAAAAGGGTTGGTAGATGAGTTGGGTGGGAAAATTCACCTGCGATCCGAGAGAGGCAAAGGTTCCGAGTTTTTTGTTGATCTTCCGCTTGAAACATCGCGGTTGACAGAAACATGGAGTTCAGGTGAAGGTTGTCCCGATTTTGATTGTGAAAATATTTCGGTGCTAGCTGTAGATGATGATCCGATTCAGCTGACAATGCTGGCTGAAATGCTCAAATTGAAAAAGATAAATGTTGTTACCGAAGTCGATCCTGATAATGTGTTGAATATTTTAAAAAACAAGATTTTCGATTTAATATTTCTGGATATTCAAATGCCAAGGACAAATGGTTTCACACTTGTAAAAAGCATGTTAGACTCTGACATCTTTCAATCGAAATCAACGCCGGTTATTGCCTTGTCGGCGAAATCGGATTTGTCTTCTGCTGATTTCAAACAGTTGGGTTTTACTGATTTTCTAAACAAGCCTTTCACTTCCGCACAACTTTTCACGATGATTAATAAATACGTGAGGATCACATTGGCTGAGGAGATGGGAGCGGTTGAAAACAGTAAAGGAGTTTCTGCATTGATTGACGTTGTTAAAGACGACCGGGAAAGTTCGTTGGAAATACTGAGGGCGTTCGTGCTCGATACCGGGAAGAACAACAATGACCTCAAGACCTGTTTTGAGAAAAACGACATGGAAAACGCCGCACAGGTTGCGCACAAAATATTGCCGCTTTTCAAGATGATGGGAGACGAGGAATTATCGGATGTTTTGCTGAAATTAGACCATGAAAAAAACGTTCGGGAAGATGAGAAGAGTAAGATAATCGAAGCAATATGCCGGTATATTGACGAAGCAAAAAATCGGATATCGGAAATGGACAAACGCTAACCGATGCAACGAAACTCACCTGTCGAAAAATACAAACGCTACCTGCTCTTGGAAAGAGGGCTATCGTCAAACACCATTGACGCTTATATGACCGATCTGCAAAAACTGATTGATTTTGCAGAGACCCGGAACCTTTCCTTCACTGAAATGAAGCTTCAACACTTGGAGGAGTTTCTTGCTGAATTGCACGACAACGGTATAAAAGCTCGTTCGGTGGCACGGATAATATCGGGGATTAAGTCTTTTTTTCATTATCTTGTCCTTGACGGATTTATCGAGGAAAACCCCGGCCTGTTGTTGGAAGCTCCCAAAATTGGGTTGAAGCTGCCGGTAGTGCTGTCTGCTGAGGAAATCGATTGCTTGTTGGATAGTATAGATGTCTCCACTGCCGAAGGTGCCCGAAACTATGCGATTATCGAAACACTATACAGTTGTGGACTGCGTGTGTCTGAACTGACTAACCTCAGGTTCTCCGATTTGTTCTTCGATGAAGGGTTTATACGCGTACAGGGGAAGGGTAGCAAGCAACGGCTGGTTCCCATATCGGAAACAGCTATCCAAAAAATAAAAAATTATCTCTTGCACCGCAATCAACAAAGGGTGAAAAAAGGAAGTGAAGATGTTGTTTTTTTAAGTTCAAGAGGAACAGCTATCTCGCGTGTCACGGTTTTTTATTATATCAGGCAATACGCTGAGGCAGCTGGAATCAGCAAGGAGATCAGTCCACATGTTTTTCGTCATTCATTTGCTACACACCTGTTGGAAAGAGGAGCGAACATCCGTGTAATTCAGGAAATGCTGGGGCATGAAAAAATCACAACTACCGAAATATATACTCACATGGACCGAAGTTTTCTGAGGCAAGAGATTATTGAACATCATCCCCGGAATAAGAAATGACCAAATGCTCTTATCGACAAATCTTGGAAAAATTGGACAGACAAATCTTTTCAAAACGGATAATTTTGTATATTTGCTAAATTATATCAAAACATCAAACATTAAATAAATTCACTCCCTATGAAATTTGTAGTATCAAGCGCCACATTGTTGAGCCATCTGCAAGCGATCAGCAGAGTTATCAATTCAAAAAATTCGTTACCTATTTTGGATTGTTTTCTCTTGGAACTGGACGGAAATGTGTTGACCATTACAGCCGCCGACAACGAAACCCGATTGGAAACCAAAGTCGAAGTGAACAGCTCGGAAGGAACAGGCAGTTTGGCCATTAATTCAAAAAACCTGTTGGATCCGCTGAGAGAGCTTCCCGACCAGCCGCTCACTTTCGATGTAAACGACGAAACGCTTGAAATTTACATATACTACCACAACGGGAAGTACAATTTTGTAGGTTTAAAAGGCGATGAATATCCAAGACCCAAAGAGTTGAAAGAATCGGCAATAGGACTCAATATTCCGGCCGAAACACTTTTCAACGGCATCAACAGAACTGTTTTCGCTACGGCTGACGATGAATTGCGCCCGGTGATGAACGGCATCTATTTCGATATCACTACAGATGACCTGACTTTCGTTGCTTCAGACGGACACAAGCTTGTGCGTGTAATTCATAAAGATGTGAAAGGGGATGGAAGATCGTCGTTTATTCTGCCGAAAAAACCGGCTAACTTGCTGAGGTCGCTCCTTCCGAAGGAAAACGGAACGGTGGATGTGAAATTTGACGAAAACAATGCATACATAACGATGTCGAACTTTGTGATGATCTGTCGTTTCGTGGAAGGACGCTATCCCAATTACAATTCGGTAATTCCACAAAATAATCCCAACAACGTTACGCTCGACAGGCTTGCGTTGCTGAATGCTTTAAAACGCGTGAGCGTATTTTCAAATCCGGCAAGCAGTTTGGTAAAGTTACAACTGTCGGAAGACAAAATTGTTGTTTCGGCGCAGGATATTGATTTTCTGACTTCAGCAGAAGAAATGATTCCTTGCCAGTATAACGGAAACGTAATGAATATTGGTTTTAAAGCTGTTTTCCTGATTGATATACTGAACAATATTCCATCCACCGATGTGAAGCTCGAACTTTCTGATCCTTCGCGTGCCGGAATTATTCTTCCTGCCGAAAACGAAGAAAACGAAGACATGCTCACACTGCTGATGCCGATGATGTTAAATGATTGATAAATGAAACTAAACCTCAAAAACCCGCTGGTTTTCTTTGACTTGGAAACCACGGGGATAAATATTACAAAAGACAGGATTGTAGAAATATCGTTACTGAAAGTCCATCCGAACGGGAAAGAAGAAATAAAATCCCGGCTTATCAACCCCGAGATGCCTATTCCTGCCCAGTCGACAGCCATTCACGGTATCACCGATGATGATGTGAAAGATAGTCCGACCTTTAAACAAGTGGCAAAATCGTTGGCCGATATGTTGGAAGGTTGCGATTTAGCGGGCTTCAATTCCAGCCGCTTCGACGTCCCGATGCTTTCTGAAGAATTTCTTCGGGCAGGAGTGGATTTCGACATGAGCAAACGGAAGTTTGTGGATGTTCAGATTATCTTCCACAAAAAGGAACAACGAACGCTGGAGGCAGCTTATAAATTTTATTGCGACAAAGAGTTGCAAAACGCACACTCCGCAGAGGCAGACACCATTGCTACTTACGAGGTATTGAAATCACAACTCGACCGTTATCCCGACTTGGAAAACGATGTTGCGTTCTTATCCAAAGAGTATTCCAGCTTTAACAATAACGTGGATTTTGCCGGACGGATTATTTTCGATGATAAAGGAGTTGAGGTATTTAATTTCGGTAAACACAAGGGTAAGCCGGTGGCACAGGTCTTACGCAACGAGCCCAGTTATTACTCGTGGATGATGGATGGCGACTTTCCATTAAACACCAAGCAGGTGCTTACGAAAATAAGGCTTCGGGAAATGAACGGTTAAAACGGCTGTTATGATTTATTTCCGATGGATGCTCTTGGTTTCACTTCCTTTTCTGATCTTGTGCTGTGGAAAAGGTAAAGCGGAGACCACCGAAACTGCCGAAACCGTCAAGACGGCACGTGGGATTCCGTTGGAGCGGAAACAACGGTTTTCGGGGAATTACAACAAGGAGTTCAACGATTTACAGGATGCTCACTTGTCGGCTGCTACTGCCTTGGGTATTTCACCGATGGCTTTACGCAACGATACGTTGAAGCTGAAAGATGAGCTTGTCCGATTGCCGGATGAACTGGAACTTTACAA
>VSSQ01001111.1_pt1 | contig 11437 bp, 9 predicted proteins | sample 4763081 | NCBI WGS metagenome assembly VSSQ01 (sample SAMN12137344, study PRJNA551015) | bioreactor metagenome | isolation source: SDC9 anaerobic chlorinated ethene degrading culture | place: USA: Knoxville, Tennesee | collected 2015-01-01
AATAGCTCTTTGTTTTTTCAGTTTTATAGACGGATATTTTTTCCGTATCCATACTATTTATGATTTCTTTTACTTCATCTTCATTTTTTATTTTTATTTTGCTTAACTTATCATTTTTAAGAATTCCCGCATACTTGGCAATAAACTTTTTTTTATTTTTTTTAACTTCAAGTTCCAGTGTCCAGTATTCTTCAGGAACAAAATCCATTATTTCTCTTTCTCTGTCTATTACAAGTTTCAATGCAACAGACTGTACTCTTCCGGCACTCAATCCCTTTTCAATCTTTTTCCACAACAGAGGGCTTATGTTATAACCAACCAATCTGTCGAGAATTCGCCTGGCTTGCTGGGCATCAACAAGATCTATATTTATTTTTCTGGGATTCTTGCTTGCTTTTTTTATGGCTTCCTTAGTAATTTCATTGAACTCTACTCTTATATCCTTGCTTTCATCAAGATTGAGTATTTTAGCCAGATGCCATGAAATTGCTTCACCTTCTCGGTCAGGGTCCGTTGCAAGATACACGTTGTCTGCCTTTTTTGCTTCCTTTTTAAGTTCCTTTATTACATCCCCTTTACCTCTTATGGTAATATAGTTAGGTTCAAAATTATTATCAACATCAATGCCAAGCTTGCTTTTGGGCAAATCTCTCACATGACCAACCGAAGCTTTAACAGTATAGTTTTTTCCTAGAAACTTAGCAATTGTCTTTGCTTTTGCCGGAGATTCAACTATTAACAAATTATTCATTTTTCCTCCAATACCTCGTATACGTTTAATTTTAACAATAATTACCGTATAATTCTATTATAACATATAATAGATTTTTTTATTTGTCAATAGCTTATCAATTAAGCAAAAGACTCATCATTCATTATTATTACAAAAAATATGTATCATATATTTATTCATTTAAAAACTTTTTAATCAGTATTCCAAGGAATAAATATCAGAAAATTCTATATTTATTTTGTCTATTTTGCTGTCATAAAATATTGCGTCACTGGCTTCTTTTTCGTCCAAGACAATGACCGGCAGATCAAAAATAAATTCGCTTCCTTCCCCCACAGTGCTGTTGACCATAATTTTTCCTCCGTGCATTTCAACAAGAGTCTTGACCAATGACAAACCTATTCCGCTTCCTTCCCTGTTTCGGGTTAAAGACCTGTCAACCTGGCAGAACCTGTCAAAAATAGCATCTAGCTTGTCCTTTGGTATGCCAATACCTGTATCCTTCACACTTATGCGCACAAAATCTTCGTGGTCTTCAACATTTACCATTATTTCGCCGCCGTTATTTGTAAACTTTACAGCATTTGAAAGCAAATTTAAGAGTATCCTTTCAAGTTTATCTTCATCCACTGCCATTACTTTTTCTTCTGTATCCGTGTCAAAAATGATTTTAACGCCTTTAGATTTGAAATTTTCGCTTACCGACACTGAAATGTCTTCTGCAATTTTTACAATGTCATGGTTGTGCATGTCCAATTTCAAATATTTCGAATCATATTTAGAAATATCAATAAGGTTATTAATAAGCCTTATGAGCCTGAAAGTATTTTGCTTCATTATTTTCAGATACCTGCTCTTTCTATACTCACATGAATCCGGCAGCTTTTCTTTTACCGGCATTTCAAGAAGCTGTATTGTACCCAGTATTATGTTAAGCGGTGTTTTAAGCTCGTGAGATATATTCGTGAAAAATTCCGTCATCAGCATGTTGTACTCGTTAGATTGCTCAAGTTTCTTTTCTCCTTCTGCTATGTCGTTTTTAAGTGATATTATTCTTTCCTGAGAACTGAATCCCCTGAATATGGTCATGACTGCAGGTTCTCCTCTGTACATGATATAATTGAAGCTGCATTCTGCTCCTACTTCAACACCTTGGATATTTAACAACTTAATTTCTTCAAATGGAAAATTTAAATGATTGTTTTCAATATTCATAAAATGATCTTTTGTCATTTCAGTTTTGTCATAATGAATAAAGTCCCAGATGTTTCTTCCCATAATGCTTGATATTTCTTCAGCTCCAATGTTTAAAGCAAAAGTTGAATTTGCATATATGATTTTATTATTCTTGTGAATCACTATACCGTCTCCCGAGCGGTCTATTATAAGATCGTAACACTTTTCATTTTTAAGTATTGCATCTTCAATATGTTTGCGGTAGTTTTCCTCCATATCCAGATTGTGTATCAGCTTCTCATAAGGCCTCTGAAGTCCGTTTTCAACTATTCCCTTGTACATTAGGAAAAATGATACAACTTTTATTATGTGTCCAAGTGAAAACATAATGTCTGTATTAAATGAATAAAGTGATATTAATATTTCAGAAATTATTTTCAGTACCATTGATAATTCAAGATAAAAAAACAAATTGGAATCTATAGATTTTCTGGCCTTAAAAAAATGAAAAAGACTTATAATAAGTACCGTGGTAATAAAATATTCCATGACCAGTTTAAACTCAGTCTTTCCATTATCCCAGCTGTCAGGCAAAAAATTGAAATACATAATATCCAGCACAGAGAAGACAAATGCTGTAAAGTAAATTATTTGAACCATGTTTAATTTTTCATGACTGATTTTATTATACAAGAACAAACTTGACATCAACAAAGTTGCAGCTTCGAACAATCTTGCTGCTACCCAAAATCTAACAACCATATCGGCTGAAGCACCTGGAAATATGCCCATGGACTCATAAGAAAATGCATGCAATATATCAAGCATTCCTACAAATAAATACCCGTATCCTAAAAAAGCGAAAAAATCATTTTTTGAAAATTTGTAGGTGTTCAGGGAAAACATAAATATGCCGAAACAAATTACAGCACTGAATATTTCTATGAAGCTGTGAAACATATAGAAATTATTAAAATGAAGAAAGTACAACCATGTAATTACAAAAACATAAATTATAAGTCGGTAATCGTTTTCATCTTTATTGTTATTTTTGCTCAAAGATTGACCTAATTCCATAATATCCCCCTATATCCCTGTTATTTGTTATATTATACCATATTTTAGAAATAAAGATATATTTTCATGTTTATATTTCCAACAATTTTCGACATGATTACAAGCATATTTCCTTCTTTTATTAATTTGATTCTTTTGAGTAAGAGAATTTTATCCCCCCGTTATATTACGTAAAATATAAAATTTTCAAGCGAAACAATTCTATATTCTAAAAATTTATCCTTTAATTATATCTGCAATACTTTATGTTAATTGGTTTAAACTGTAAGCAAATATTCTTTTATTGATTAAGCGTGAATTTGTTTCCTGAAATCTTTGATATTTTGCCCTTCATTTCAAGAAATGTAAGAATGCTTAACAAAAGAGGGGTTTCCAATCCTGTTTCTCCTGCAATTTCATAAACAGTCTTGTTTCCTGACAAAATGCTTTTTATGACTTTTATTTCATCACTGCTTAAACATGTTAAGTCTATGCTGTTCTTTTTTGCAGATTTTTCTTTTAGCAGAGGAATTTCTTCTATTATATCATCCAAAGAAGATGTAATTTTAGCTCCGTCTCTTATAAGAGCATTTGTTCCCTTGCTGTAGATGCTGTCAATGTTGCCGGGAACTGCAAATATTTCTCTCCCCTGGTCTGCCGCATGCCCTGCTGTAATTAATGTTCCGCTTCTTTCCTGTGCTTCAATGACAAGCACTCCATGGGATAATCCGCTTATTATGCGGTTTCTGTCATGAAAGTTGTTAGGCATGGGCTGCATGCCGAAAAAATATTCCGTAATTACAGCACCGTCTTTTTCAGCAATTTCATTGTACAGTTGCTCATTGATTTTAGGATACACAACATCTATTCCGCAGCCAATTACACCTATTGTTTTTGCACCGCATTTCAGTGCTGTTTTGTGTGCTACTGAATCAATTCCTGCAGCAAGACCGCTTACTATATTAACTCCAAGCTCGGAAAGTTCACTGGTGAATTTTTCTGCAGCCCATTTTCCATAACTTGTTGCCTTTCTGGAACCTACAACTGCTATTGATAGATTGTCTATGTTTTTTATGCTTCCCCTGCAATACAAAATGTAAGGCGGCAATACTATTTCCTTAAGCAGCAAAGGGTAAGTTTCATCAAAAATAGTCACAGCAAAAGCATTATGTTCGTTTAATTTTTTTAGCATGTTTTCTTCAAAGCTGTCCTTCGTTCTTGAAAGTTCTATTATGATTTCTTCCTTAAGCTGCAAATTCTTTTTTTCACACTCAAAATTATCCCACAGATATGTTGTGTTTCCTTCAAAATAGTTAAGTAATTTTTCTATTTTTCCGTTTGATATTCCTCTGACTGAATTCAGCCACCCAATAGTTTTTAAATTTGCGTTAAGTCTTTCCATTATTACCTCCAGTATTTCCTGTCAAGGTTTCTATACTGAATTGCTTCTGCCACATGGATGGTTTTTATATTCTCACAGCCTTCCAAATCAGCAATTGTTCTTGCTACCTTCAATATTTTGTTGTATGCCCTGGCGCTTAACCCAAGTGTCTCAAAGGCACTTTTTAGAAGACTTTCTGATTCGCTGTTTGTTTTGCAGTATTTTGAAATATATCTTCCTGAAAGCTCAGAATTTGTTATGATACCAATTTCCTTATATCTTTCCTTTTGGATATTGCGTGCATTTATTATTCTTTTTTTGATTTCAGATGAAGATTCCTCTTCATTTGTATTTTTCAAATCTTCATATTTTACCGGAGAAACTTCAACCTGTATGTCGATGCGATTCAATAAGGGACCAGAAATTTTTCCCAGATATTTGTCAATCTGGCTTTGAGTGCAGGTGCATTCATGAGTTGAATCTCCCAGGTACCCGCAGCAGCACGGATTCATAGCGGCTACAAGCATAAATTTAGCAGGAAATGTAAAAGAACCGTTGGCCCGTGATATGGAAATTTTCCCGTCTTCCATGGGCTGCCTTAAAACTTCCAGCACATTTTTAGGAAACTCTGGGATTTCATCAAGAAACAAGACGCCGTAGTGAGCCAGGGATACTTCTCCAGGGCTTGGCTTTGAACCGCCTCCAGCCATTGCAACTCGTGAGGAGGTGTGATGAGGTGAACGGAAAGGTCGTTTCCTTATGAGACCTTTGCCTGACAACAAACCGGATATGCTGTATATTTTTGTAACTTCCAGGGACTCTTCAAATGTTAAATCAGGAAGTATGGTTGGAATTCTTCTTGCTATCATAGTCTTGCCTGAGCCCGGTGATCCAAGGAGCAACACGTTGTGCATTCCTGCAGCAGCGATTTCTACAGCTCTTTTCATGGCAGGCTGTCCCTTAATTTCTGAAAAATCTTCATTGAAAACTTCGAGTTGATTAAATTTTTCATAATCATTTTTAAATGGATCTATTTCAATTTCTTTGTTAAGATATTCAACCAATCTGATTAAATTATTGACTGGCACTACTTCTATTCCTTCTATGGCGCCACATTCTTCCTTGTTGTCTTCAGGAATTATTATTCTTTCAAAATTATTGTTCCTCATGGATATTACCATGGGCAGTGCCCCTTCAACAGCGGTAATTTTGCCGTCCAGGGACAATTCTCCTATAATTATTGTCTTATTGCCGATTTTTTCCTTTATAATCTTGCTGGCTGCAAGAATTCCCACAGCAATAGGAAGGTCAATCTGGCTTCCTTCCTTTTTCAAATTTGCAGGAGCTAGATTAACGGTAATCCTGCTTACAGGAAAGCTATATCCGCTGTTCTTAACTGCTGAGCGAACTCTTTCCTTCGATTCCTTAATTGAAATATCAGGAAGTCCCACAATGCTAAAATTCGGAAGTCCTCCTGATAAGTCTGTTTCCACATCAATTTCATATCCTTCAAGTCCATACAAAACACAGGTCTTAATTTTCGAAAGCATAATTACCTCCAATATTTTGCCAATCGAATTATGCAATTTCCTATTCATAATATAGTAACTTTATCTTAAGACTATTTTGCCTGGGAATGCTTCTTTTCTAGAAACATTCCATACTTTGTCGATGTATTTTCTTGTGTAAGATTGTTCAATAATATGATACCAGTATGAAGATTTCGGTGTTAGCTCATAGAAATCTTTGTTTTTAACTAAGAGATTTAATTTTTCAGCCAGTAAAAGTTCAAAGCCGAACATCTTATCAATGGATTCTCCGATGATTTTTTCAAATTTCTGAATATCAATTTTTAAGGAGTAAGCGCTCCAGAACAAATAATATACTGCTCTTTGCCTTTTTGTGAAATACAGAGTCAATGAAGATGGAAGAATGCTGTTGTTTATTCTTTTTATGTACTCAGAAATTGAAAATGTGTTTATTTTAAATGTATTCTTTAAAAGTGTTGCTGCTGACACACCAAAACCAAGAAAATTATCTCTCGTAACTGAAGAATAGCGCTTTGTTCCTTTCTTTGCAAATGTCCAAACAGAAGTTCTTTCTATGTTAATGTTGCTGCAGAATTCTGTAAGCTTTTTAAGCATCCTTTTTTTTGTTTTTTCCGGCATTGCCTTATAGTCGTTGTCTGCAAAAGTGAAATCTATGAAAGGGTATGTTGAAACTTGAGTGGCTCCGTTATCAAATGCAGCCGTAATGTCTTTCAGCAGAATTTTGTCCGTCTGACCTGGAATAGCAAAAATCAAGTCAACATCAACAACATCAAATTCATAACTTTTGACGAGATTCAGCTTTTCTTCAAAAAGATCATTTTTTCTTCCCAGCCTTTGCAGACACTTCTCATCAAAAGACTGAATTCCTATACTCACCATATTTATACCAATATTCTTCAATTTATCAAGTGTTGATTCTTTAATATCTTCCGGATGAAGTTCAACGCCTATGCCGCCTTCAATGATGAAGTAATTTTTAAGCTTGTCAATAATTTCTTTCATGTCATCTATCATGAGTGCAGGAGTACCTCCTCCAAAGTACAGGCTTGCAGCATTCTTTTTCTCCTTAAGATTTCTGCACACAATGTCTATTTCCTTTAGCAGTGCTTTCTTATATGATTCAGCCTTATGTTTGTCATATACTTCCTTGAAATAAGGACAGAACCTACAGATACTCCTGCAAAATGGAATATGAACGTACAATCCCAGATCTTCAAGAGAATCAAATTTAAGTTTATTCTCGTTTCTCCCCGTAAAAACAAACGGCTTTAATGAGCGGGTCAGAACAACCCTTAACATTGATGTTATAAGCATAAACACCTCCTGAAACAAACTGATTGCTGTACATCTATATCTTCAATCATTCTGTAATTTAATTTATTTTTTTTGCAATATGTTTTTAACACATTCAATGACCTTAAAGTTATCCATTTCATCACCTTTTATTTTTACCTTTTATACCCTTTTTAATATGCTGTTAAACTTTTAATATTTTTTATGTTTTAAACAAATACTAATTTAAATACTTTGAAAGGAATTAATATTATGAATAAAGTTCATTACAACGTTGACAGACTGCAAAACACTGAAATGAAGACACAAATAAAAAACGCCCTCAGCGAAATTCCAGGTGTTAAAATGATAAATATTGATATTGGAAGAGGATCCATAGAAGTTGGATATGGAGATCTTGCAGAAGAAAGCATAATAAGGCAGCGAATAGAGCAAACAGGCTGCAAGATAGAATAAAAGACCCTTGAGGGGTCTTTATTTTCTTAACTTAAGCTCTATATTTTTATCTTTTGCCTTTTTTTCAATGAGAAAAACAGCTTTTTTTGTTTTCTGTTCATCTTGAACATCAAGATTATTTATTGAAAGTAAGACTTCTCTTAAATCTTCAATTTCGAGCAAGTTAACTGCTGTGCAGTAAAAGTTTTTTCTTCTTCCGTCATTGAAATTTTCCATGAGATATTGAAATATTTTTATTTTTTCATTTAAAATATCTATATATTTTTCAATGCCCGCACTTTCTGCTTTCTTGAAATCCAAAAGAACATTTTTATAAGTGATGAAAGAATCTTTGTTGCTTTCTTCCCTGTATTTTGGGCATGGAAAAGAAGTGCACTGAAAACAATATTCTACATTGTCATGATTTTTGCTGCATGTGATGACAGAACATGTGGGATGCTTTAAATGGAACTCTTCGCCTCCGCATCCGGGACATTTTGAATGTCCGTCTGTGTGGTATCTTGGGCACAAGCCGCAATTAAGACCACATAAAGAAAAAATCGGATATTGTCTTTTATATTCTTTCATATGTCCACCTATTCCTATTCATCTTGTTACTTTGTCACAGACAAAACACCAGATGACTTTTCTGTAATGTGTGAATTGAAAAATTCTTCTGAAGCTTTAATTAAATACAATGTGTCTTTTATACCGGCAGTTTCGTAGGATGAATGCATGGAAAGCTGTGCAAGACCTATATCAACCATGTTTATGCTGACTTTTGATGATGCAATGTTTCCAAGTGTACTTCCTCCTGCAACATCAGAGCGATTAGTGTAATTTTGGTATGGCACATCTGCTCTTTTGCAGAATTCCTTAAACAAAGCTGAGCTTACTGCGTCTGTGGTATATTTCTGGTTTGCATTGTGTTTTATTACAATCCCTTCGTTCATGTACACACGGTTAGTGGGATCACTTAATTCAGGATGATTTGGATGAACTGCATGTGCATTGTCAGCTGAAATCAAAAATGAAGAAGCAAGTGCACAAAGATATTCTTCACTGGATTTACCCAGATTGTCATTTATTCTTTTAAGGACATCCTCCAAAAATGTTGATGCTGCACCTTGTTTTGTTCCGCTGCCAACTTCTTCGTTGTCAAAGCAGCAATAAACGTTGACTGATTTTGTGTTGCTTCCTCTTAAAAATCCCTGCAGTGTTGCATATGCACACTGAAGATTGTCAAGCTTTGGCGATGACATGAACTCGTCATTTTCTCCCCATACAGTGGGCTCTGTCCTGTTGTAAAGGAATAAGTCTGTGCTTATTATGTTATCTTTTTGAACACCTGCATAACTGCTTACTAAATCCATGAAGCTGTCTTTTCCTTCTGCACATATTCCGTACAGCGGCAGCAGGTCAACTTGTTCGTTGTACTTCATGCCGGAGTTGATTTCCTTGTTCATGTGGATTGCGACATTAGGTATCAAAACAAGGTTCTTGTCTATGTTTACAAGCACTGTTTCAAAATTTTCTCCGTTTTTTGCAATAATTCTTCCTGCAACAGAAAGAGGCCTGTCAAGCCAAGTGGAATAAATCATTCCGCCGTATTTTTCAGTATTTAGCTGGACATATTTTTTACTTGCTTCAATTTTATAATTGTCCTTAATCTTAAAACTTGGAGAATCACAGTGTGAAGCAACTATGTTGAAGCTGTAGTCATCTAAATATTCTCCGACTTTAAAAGCTATGATCGATGAATGATTTCTGGTAACAAAATATTTGCTTCCTTTTTGAATATTCCATTTTTTACCTTCTGCCAGTTCTTCAAATCCTTCTGACTTAAGTTCTGTCTTCAATGCGTCAACTGCATGAAAAACACTTGGACTTTTTTTAATAAATTCAATTAAATCCTTAGATGCTTTTATGTACATTTTTCACTCCTTCTTATTTTTCTCTTTTTATGCTTATTTCTATGTCTCCGTTTTCAGGGCAGCCATTAAGTTCCTTTGTAACAGCTTCAATTGTATTCATTAATATTTTTTGCACAAATGGAACCATCGCTATCTCTTGTCCGTTTACTTTTAATATTATTTGATCGCTCATATAATACTCCTTATCATGATATTTGTTGTATATATTATCTTATATTTTCATTATTTTTTCAATGACTAAATCTAACTGTTTAATACTGAAAATATTAACTTTAACAATATTTTTTTCTTATCATATTATATCTTAAATACATAAAATTAAGAGGTGACTTTTTTTCATGGATTATTATAAATATAATAATAGATATATCACTCCAAAACCTTATACTGCTAAAAATATGATGGTAAAAACTTTAGAAACACCATCACAGCCTCCGTCAGAAATTCCTGAGAGTGCGGAAACTGGAACATTGACTGTCAGAGTCTTTACAGCACTTGGAGCGCTTCCGGTTGAAAACGCATCTGTTACGGTATATAGGATGTTGGAAGGCGGTGAAGTTCAGTCATATTCTCAACAAACAACAGATTCAAGCGGCAGGGTTCCTGATATTTTGCTGCCTGTAATACGTGATCCCATGGATACTTCACAATATTACTATACCACGTACAGCATGAGAGTTTTAGCTGAAAATTATTATACTGTGAACGTTTTAAATTTCCGAATTTTCCCTGGCATAAAAACCGATTATAAAGTTGACATGGTTCCGTTAGTTGCCGGTGAAACAGGAGCACCTGAGCAAACATACATAATTCCCCCAAGCCCAATTGACAGATTTAATGAGTAGAGACGGAATATGTTGATTTTCATAGAAAGAGTTAATGAAATATTATTGCAGAATAAAAGCAGACTAAGTCTGCTTTTATTCTGCAATAATCCTAAACATTAATTTATGTCCTGCTGATTTTCCATATTACGCCTGTATTTGGAATGTAAAGATTTGGATTCATGGGCGTAGCCATATTGTAATCAAGCACATACATGGCTTCGTCCGGTCCGAAGACAACATCCATGGGTCTTTCAAATCCGCCGCCTCCAGTAAAAGAAGCTCCAAGTCCTGTTCTGTTAATGGCAAATGTACTCACATTGCCGTCGTTCATGTCGATTCTGACAATTCTTCTGCCTACTCCAGGAAGAGGATACCCTCCTGTAGTTACTGGATATATGCTTCCTGACAAAGCTACATAAGCATTCCCATATGTTCCGAATTTTTGGGTGTAGTCAAAGTCAAACCCTCTCACTCCCGCATGGGGCTCTATGATTGCAAAGGGTTTTGTAGGTATCATAGGATGCCTTGACATTAAAAATTCAGGCTGGGGGCCTACATCAGGTCTGAACTGCGGCAATGTAACAGGAAGGTTTCCGCAAAAATCAGGAAATCCGTACCATGACCCATGATTTATAAATAAAAACTCATCAGGACAATCTTTTATGGGCCTGCTTCCTCTCACATCGTATGTGAGATTGGTGGCAAACATTCTGTTAAACCTGTCAAATTTCACTCTGTAAGGCTGTGTCACACCCCAGGCATAAACTTCAAGATTTGAACCGTCAAGTTCTGACCTGTATATGCAGCTTGTGGGCCTTAAGTTTCCAAGCACAACATAATCAGGCCTGTTTGGTGTTCCAAAAGGACGAAATGCACCTGTGAATGCGTAATCCGTTGGAGAATAAGAAAAAAAGTTGTATGACACGAAATTTTGTCCAACCAGTTCAATGTCTTCTGCCGGAAAATCATGAAAATATGGATGAAATGCAGTCCAGCTGTTGTCAGGTCCCACAACTCCAGAATTTGTCGCCGAACCTTGTCCGAAATACATT
>VSSQ01001112.1_pt1 | contig 11433 bp, 11 predicted proteins | sample 4763081 | NCBI WGS metagenome assembly VSSQ01 (sample SAMN12137344, study PRJNA551015) | bioreactor metagenome | isolation source: SDC9 anaerobic chlorinated ethene degrading culture | place: USA: Knoxville, Tennesee | collected 2015-01-01
GATTGCGAATATGGCCGCCGGCATTCTGGATCAGCCCCTCACAGAGCAGGAGGTATTGGACGCCGCCGAAGCCGCTAGGGAGAAATTTTCCGCTCTGGTGCTTTCCTGCCTGGGCTCCCTGTAACCCGCCGCTCTTCACCGGCGCTGGAACCTCCATTGCCGCGCCGTTTTAAGCAAAATAACAGCAGATATATCATAGTAAGCCGCCGTATGGCGGTTTGTGCGGAAAAGAGGCATTCTGATGACAACTTTGATAAAAAACTGCAACGCCCTTTTAATGGACGATAACAACACCGTTCTGAAAAATGCCTTTGTAACGGTGGAGGGCCGCGATATCGCTTCCGTCGGGACAGGCAGTCCCAACGGGGCCTTTGACGAGGTGATCGACGGGGGCGGAAATCTTTTAATGCCCGGCCTTGTAAACGCCCATACCCATATCCCCATGACTCTCTTGCGGGGTTACGGCGGCGGCCACAACTTACAGGACTGGCTGAATAATTACATATTTCCCGCCGAGGACAAACTGGACGGCCGCTGCGTCCGGGCGGGCGCCGGGCTGGGTCTCGCCGAGATGATCGCCTCCGGCATCACCACCTTTGCCGACATGTATTATTTCTGCGATGAAATTGCGCAGGAGACGGTGGCGGCGGGGCTGAACGCCAACCTCTCCCGGGGCACCACGGTCTTTACCGACGACTTTGACTTTAAAACCTACCCCGCCTGCGTGGAGACCAGGCAGCTCGCCGAAAAGTGGCACGGCTGGGGCGGCGGACAGATTTTGGTCGACGCGTGCATCCACGGGGAATACACCTCCGGCCCGGCCCTTTGGGAGGCAATGGCCGGATACGCAAAGGAGAAGGGCCTGGGGATGCACGTGCATGTTTCCGAGACCAGCGCCGAGCACGAGGGGGCTCTTTCCCGCTACGGCGCGACGCCCCTTCAGACGTTGGACCGCTATGGCGTGTGGGACACTCGGGCCATCGCCGCCCACTGCGTTTGGACAACGGACGAGGACTGGGCACTTATGGCCGAAAAAGGCATTTCCGCCATCCACAACCCGGTGAGCAACCTGAAGCTGGGCTCCGGCGTGGCTCCCATCCCCGCCATGCTCAAGGCCGGGGTCAACGTGGCTCTCGGGACCGATGGCGTCTCCTCAAATAATAGCCACGATTTATTTGAAGACATGAAGATCGCCGCGATTCTCCAGAACGGCGTCCTCTGCAACCCCGTGGCCCTCCTGCCCGCGGATGCGCTGCGCATGGCGACGGTTAACGGAGCCAAAGCCCTCGGCAGGAAGGCCGGGCAGATCAAGGCCGGCTACACCGCCGACCTCATTCTGGTGGATTTCAGCCGGCCCAATCTGACTCCCTGCCATAGCTATGCCGACAATCTGGTTTATTCAGCCCACGGCGCGGACGTGGTGATGAATATGGCCGGCGGCCGCGTCATATACAAAAATGGGGAATACCTCACCATCGATATGGAGCGGATCCGGTGGGAGGTCGCAAATTATGCGATCCCAAAATTATTTAGATAGAAAATCCAAACTGTTTTTTCGTTCCGGCCTCTGATTTTTTCTGAAAGGCGTGTTGCCCTTGCCACGTGAGGTTGATACTAAAAATACTTTTTTTGGCGGTGCGGCTATTCTGGCGGCCGGCATCGCTGTTGTCAAGCTGATCGGCGCCCTTTATAAAATCCCCATCGGAAATATTCTGGGCGACGAGGGAAACGGCCATTTCAGCAATGCATATATTATTTACAATCTGCTGCTGATGGTCTCCACCGCGGGCCTTCCCATCGCTCTGTCGAAAACCATTTCTGAGGCAAACACCCAGGGCCGCCGCAATCAGGTTCACCGCATCTTTAACGTCGCGCTCGTCGCTTTCTGCCTTCTGGGACTTGTAAGCTTTTTGGTCATGTATCTCTTTGCCGGCTCCCTCTCGGAATTCCAGGGTGACGGTTCGGCTATCTACGCGGTAAGGGCGCTCGCTCCGGCCTGCCTCATCGTCTGCGTCATCTCCGCCTTCCGCGGATATGCCCAGGGTCATTCCAACATGGTTCCCACCTCGATTTCCCAGATTATCGAGGCTTTGGGAAAACTGGTGATCGGCGTAGCGCTGGCCTGGTATTTAATGAAAATCGGCGCCGGGAGCGCCAAGGCTGCCGCGGGTGCCATTTTCGGCGTCACCACTGGCGCGGGTATTTCCTTGGTCTTCCTGATCTTTGATCATATTTCCCGCAGGAGACGGGAAGAGCGGCTCTCCCACGATGAGCCGGACTCCAGGGGCGCTATCCTCCGGAGACTGCTTATAATAGCCATTCCAATTACCATCGGAGCTTCGGTGGTCCCGGTTACCTCCTGGCTCGATACCTATCAGGTACAGAACATCCTCCGCGATGTTCTGCATGCTCAGTCTGCCGGATGGTATCTCGATAACAAAGTGACCGATCCGGTTGTGGCCATGTACGGGGCCTATCAGAAGGCCATGAACGTTTTTAACCTGCCCTCCTCCTTCATGGTGGCTCTCACTGCGAGCATCATCCCCGCCATCTCCGCTTGCTGTGCCCGGAAGGATAAAAAAGGCGCGGGACAGATTGCGGAATCCTCCCTGCGTGTGGGAATTATGCTTGCCTGCCCCGCCGGTGTGGGGCTTTTTGTCCTTGCTTCTCCTATTATGATGCTCCTTTATCCCGGCACCGATCACACCGTGGCCGACCCCTGTATGGCTGTTCTGGGTATAGCCTCCATTTTTGTGTGCATCATGTTCCTGTGCAACGCTATACTGCAGGCGAGCGGCTTTGTGAATCTCCCCATAGTGGTGATGGCCGCTGGCTGCGCGGCCAAGCTAATCGTCAATAATTTTCTTGTGCAAATGGAGGGTGTCGGCATTACCGGCGCGCCCGTAGGGACGTTGGTTTGCTATTTCCTGATCGCGGTTCTGGAACTGGTCATCATCAAGCGGGTGATTCCCTTCCCGCCGAAATACTCTCTGGTATTTCTCAAACCGCTGGCGGCTTCCATCGTCATGGGAGGCACGGTGTGGGCTATTTATGGACTACTCTCCCGCTTTCTGGGCAATACTCTTTCCACCATCGGAGCCATCGGCGCCGGCGGTCTCGTCTACGTGATTCTTATCGTGGCGTCGCGCGCAATTTCCAGAGCAGATCTAATGCTCATGCCCAAAGGCGAAAAAATTGCTAAAATTTTGGGCCTTTGAGGTAAAATTCTCAATAGAATGCAAAAAATAACTTGCAGAAGGTATTAGAATATGTTAGATTTTCAGTATAAACCTTCCTACAGCATCAAGGACTTGGAGGAAATCGTCCGTATTTTGCGCGCTCCGGGGGGCTGCCCTTGGGACGCCGAGCAGACCCATGAGAGCATCCGCCGGAATTTTCTCGAGGAAGCCTATGAGGTGGTTGAGGCTATTGACGAGAAAAGCACCGACCATTTGGAGGAAGAACTGGGCGACGTTCTTCTCCAGGTCATGTTCCACACCCGAATCGAGCAGGAAAAGGGTGCCTTCGATCTGGACGCCGTGGCCGACCGGATCTGCAGGAAGCTCATCTACCGCCACCCGCATGTATTCGGCGAGATAAAAGTCAGCAGCACGAGCCAGGTGCTTACCAATTGGGAAACTTTAAAGCGCACGGAAAAGGGACAGGCTACCCATACGGATGCGCTTTCCGCCGTTTCCCGCAGCCTGCCCGCTCTGTGGCGGGCGGAGAAAGTCCAGGCCAAGGCGAGAAAGGCCGGTTTCGACTGGCCGGATGTGTCCGGCGCGCTGGACAAGCTTTCCGAAGAACTGGGTGAGCTGCGCGAAGCCGTCGCCCAGGGTGGCAATATTTCCGAAGAGTTGGGGGACCTGCTGTTTGCGGCAGTCAATGTTTTCCGCCTCGTGAAGACGGACCCCGAAGAAGCCTTAATTAGCGCCAGCGACAAATTTATCGCCCGTTTTAAAAAGGTGGAAGAAGGGGCCGCTGCCCAGGGAAAGCGGCTGGAGGATATGACCCTTGCCGAAATGGACGTTCTGTGGGAAAGGGCAAAATGCCAGGAGACTTAACAGCGGCAACGCTTTAAGTAAATAAAGAAGGACGGCGCATTTCCGCCGCCACTAAAAATGTAGGAGGAGCTATCGCTATGAACAAAGCTGAACTCATTAATGCCGCCGCCGAAAAAGCCAGTCTCTCCAAGAAGGATACGGAAGCCGTCATTAACGCGGCTGTCGACGTAATTACCGATTGCCTAGCCAAGGGTGACAAAGTACAGTTGGTTGGTTTTGGCGCTTTTGAGGTAAAGCAGCGCGCCGAGCGGATTGGCCGTAACCCCAAGACCAAGGAAAGCATTAAGATTCCTGCGTCCAAGGTTCCTATGTTCAAGCCCGGCAAGGCGCTCAAGGACGCCGTAACGAAGTAATCAGACATATCTGATAATACTCATTCTCCTATTTCCGTTAATGATGGCTTGTAATAACGCGATGCGTTTTTACGGAAATGAGTATTGAACGGCTTTTTCAGCGGCCCTCGCCGCTGTCTACCGCAATCGGTAGACATAAACATTACGCTGTTTTGCGCATGTTTATAGAAAAATAGTATAAGGGACTGCCGCAAGAAACGGCAGTCCCAAACTGTCGAAAAACAAACGAAAACGGACTGCCGCAATCTGCGGCAGTCCGTTTATATTTAAGTATATTACACAGGAACGGGTACTTTATGACGGCGGCAGAACAGGGGGTAAAGGTTGAAAACCTCAACAGTAGCACAAAACTTGTCTGCCAGATTGACCAGAACCGCCTCGCGGCACCTTGGCATCGAGGAAGCAAGTGGCCACATGTGGGAGATAATGCTGTTCGCTTCCTGAGGAGTAATGTCCCCGCACAGAGCAATGGCGTTTTTTAGAGCCGCCTTGGGGTGGGCGAAGCACTGATTGCCCTCGTAACAGGATTTGTCGCGGGGGTCGTAGAGATAGAGATCGTGAAGTAGCCCCGCGCGGGCGGCGGCGGCGCAATCGGCGCCTAAATAACGGGCCATGCAGAAGGCCACATAGGATACGAAAACCGAGTGGTCGTAGCATGTGCTCCAAAAATGATGGCGGGTGTTCTTCATGGACTGTACTGTTTCATTCAGAATTAGATCGCCGATGCAATCGTAATATCTTGAAATGTTAGTCTCGAATCCCATAATGCCGTTATCTCACTTTCCATAATATCAGTGGCCGAAGTCTCTGTGATTGAGTATAATGCGTAAGTTCTCTTTTGTCATGTATAAAATGTGAAAAATCTCATAAGATTTTTTCCAAAAAAGGAACTTGACAAGGAAAACAGCTCATAGTATATTAACTGTATTAGTGAGCTTGACACATTGAAAGGAGGCACGCTATGATTACGTTAAATTACCGGGATTCCCGCCCGATCTATGAACAGGTTAAGGACGCTCTGCGCCAGATGGTGGTGTCGGGGGCGCTTCAACCCGGGGAAAAGATACCTTCGGTGCGGGCTTTGGCATCCTCTCTGGCTATTAATCCCAATACCATTCAGAGGGCCTATGAGGCGCTGGAGGCCGAAGGCTATCTTTACACGGTGGTAGGGAAGGGTTCCTTTACCGCGTCTCTTTCCGATATCAACGCCTGCCGCCGGGAGACTCTTTTCAAACAGTTCGACGCGGCGGCGGGCGAACTTCTCTTTCTGGGACTGAGTCCAGAAACGCTGATCCAGAGAATTTATACGATTAACAAAAAGGAGGTGGAGCAAGATGGTTGAGGTAAAAAACGTGGTGAAGATCTTTGATGGATTTCGCGCTCTCGATTCAATCACCATGACCGTTCCCAAAGGCTGTGTTTACGGCCTCGTGGGACCAAACGGTGCCGGGAAATCCACCATTCTGCGCCATATCACCGGCGTCTGCCGGCAGGATTCCGGCCAGGTGCTTGTGGATGGGAAACCGGTCTATGAGAATCCCGCCGTAAAGGCCCGCATGGCCGGTATTCCGGATGAACTTTATTATTTTATTTCCGCTTCCACCAGGGATATGATGAAATTCTATCAGGGTCTCTATCCCCGCTTCGATAAAAAACGATACGAAGTACTTAAGGATGTTTTCCCCGCTGTGAACGAAAAACAGGCCATCAGGCGGCTCTCCAAGGGAATGCAGAAACAGTCCGCCTTCTGGCTTGCCTTATGCTGCAGACCGGACCTCTTGGTGCTGGATGAGCCGGTGGACGGGCTGGACCCAGTTATGCGCCGCCAGGTCTGGAGCCTTATCATGGGTGACGTGTCCGATCACGGCACCACCGTGCTGGTCTCTTCCCACAACCTGCGGGAGTTGGAGGATGTGTGTGACTATGTGGGCATTCTTTCCAAGGGCAGGGTGCTGATTGAACGCTCCCTTTCCGACCTGCAGGAAAACTTGGTGAAGATTCAGATTGCCTTTCCTGGGGAAGATCAGCCCGAGCTGCCTTCCGATATGGAGATTCTGCATACCAGCCGGGTGGGCCGGGTATACACGCTGATCGTCAGGGGAAATGCCGCCTCCGTCACCGGGCGGCTCGCCGTGTTTCATCCGATTTTAATGGACGCGCTGCCCCTCACCCTGGAGGAAATCTTTATCTATGAACTGGGAGGTGAGGACTATGCTGTCCGTGACATCGTGCTTTAGTCCCACGCTTTACAAAAAGCACATCACCCGCTTTTGGCCTCTTTGGGCGCTTTATTGCATTATCTGGTTATTTGCCATGCCGGTGAATCTTATCCTGAATCATGCGGGTTCCTACAGCGTGCGGTATACCGCCGAGGGATTTGCAAATATAACAGTATTGGATATGCTCCCGAAGTTCGGACTGTGGATGGCGGTATGGTTCGGAGGTTTGGCAGCCGTAGCTGTGTGGTCTTATCTTTACAACAACAAGGCCGTCTGGCTGATTCATTCCCTGCCCGTACGGAGAGAAGGACTCTTCCTCACCGGCTGGCTGGCAGGCATGAGCTTTATGGCACTGCCCAATGCGGCCGTCTTTCTCCTTACGCTGGCGGCGGAGGCGTCGGCAGGCTCGGTGAATCTGCGCGTATTGGGTATTTGGCTGCTGGTTCAAACCTGCTTCTGTCTGTTTTTCTTTTCCTTCGCCACCCTTTGCGCCTTTGTTACCGGCAATATTCTGGCCGTGCCTGCATTCTACGTTATTTTCAACGGCGTTTTTATGGGAATTTTCGGCCTCATTGAAAGCGTGCTCCACAACCTGGTTTTCGGCTTTGCCAAGCTTTACGGAGCGTGGCCGGCGGTTTACTGGCTTACCCCCGTCTATCAGTTTTATGAGCGCGTCTATGTCAATTATGATAAAGTGGAAGGCGTGATCACAAACGCAACCTTCTTTGGGACTGCCACCGTGCTGATCTATGCCTGCGTAGGGCTCGTATTTTCTGCCGCGGCGTTCGTCCTTTACCGTTACCGCAAACTGGAGTTGGCGGGAGAGGTGGTTACCGTAGGCTGGCTGCGGCCGGTATTCAAATACGGCGTGGCCTTCTGCGGTTCCCTCGCGTTTGGTTCGCTGCTCTTCCAGATGTTCATGAGTGTCCTGCCCAACAAGGCGTGGAGCATGCTGTTTTTCCTCCTGCTGTGCGGAGCCATCAGCTACTTCGCAGCGGAGATGCTGCTTGAGCGCTCCTTCCGGGTTTTTAAAAAGAGCTGGAAGGGCGGTGTGGTTTTTCTGATAATCATCGCTGCGGCGACGGCGGCGATCGAGTTTGACGTTACCGGATATGAGACCAGCATTCCCACCGCCGGGCTGGTGAAAAGCATTACAATGAGCGATGCGAATACCCCGCCTTATGACGACTATACCAATACGGATATCGTTGTGGACGACTCCGATGCGGTTGCCGAGGTGATTGCTCTCCACGCCTCGGTGGTGGGCAATAAATCCGCCGTGGAGGCCGGCCTGAGCGCACTTGACTATATGGACAAAAGGACACCCGCCGGTAATATCTCGATCGAGAACGGTACGGCTCAGACCTTCCGGCTGACATACATCATGCAGGACGGAAAGGAAATTGAACGGTATTATACGGTCCCTGTCACCGCAGAAATCCTTTCCGACGCTACCTCGCCCGCCTCGCGGCTCCTCGCCTTCCTGAACCGGCCAAAAATAATTGAAAGCGGATTTTTCCCCGCCGGGACGGACGAGACCAATCTGGTGGAGGGTTATCTCAGCTTCCCTTCGGAAAAAGACGGCTGGCAGGATGTGACCCTTACCGCCGAGCAGGCTAAGGTGCTGTATGAAGGAGTTAAAAAAGACCTGGCGGACGGATGCCTGGGTGAACGCTTCCTTCTGCAGGACAAGGAATACTTGAGTACGGTTTGCGCCAACGAAATCGTGCTCACATTCTACCGCCCCGGGGCTGATGAAAAAAATGATACCGTTTCCCTCTCCTTCCACCCCCAGAGCAATTCCAAGGGCGTGATAGCGGCGCTGCAAAGCCTGGGCCTTCTGGATGCGGACCACAATCTGGTTACTTATCTGGAACAGAAGCAATGGAGATAGACGTCCGGCAAGAAATTCTTTGAACTTTATGTAATTTAATCCCCGGATACCATGTATCCGGGGATTTTTCTAGTTTTCCGCCCATATATTTAGACATAGTTTTATTGTATCCGGGTAGTAATAGTGATATAGTATAAATAATTGTCCCATGTTTCTGAAGGAGAGAAGAAAATGAAAAAATTGAAATATACCGCCGCTTTCCTGCTGTCTGTTGTCCTGTTGCTCTCAGCCCTTACGGGCTGCGGCAATTCTGCCGCCAGTCCCTCTGCTGAAGAGGACGTTACCTTAAAGCTGGCGGGCATTGCAAAAGATACCACATTATTTACCGTGGACGGCGTGCCGGTTTCCGCCGAGAACTTTCTGTTCTGGGTAGCCCAGTCCGCCGATTACGTGGTAAGCTATTATCAGAATATGGGACAGGAGATGGACTGGGAGACCCAATTGGCCGGTGAAGCCCCGGCTGATTACATTAAAAACGACGCCATGTCCACCGCCAAGCTTTACCAGGTTGTGGCCAACCATGCAGACGAGATGGGTCTTACCCTAACCGACGAGGACAAAACCGACTATGAGGCCGGCATGACGGAATTGGTCAGTCAATTGGGCAGCGAAGATAACTATAAGCTGTGGCTTTCCAGACTGCCTTTATCCCGGGCCGAAATGGATAAGCTCAATCAGGTGAGCTATCTTTATACCCATATTCAGGATAAGCTCTACGGGGAGGGCAGCGAAAAGGCTCCCACCGACGAGACGATGGACACCTATATTGCCGATAACCATCTGGTCCAGACCAAGCATATTATTCTGCTTACCATAGACCCAACCACCGGAGCGGCTCTGGACGATAAAACCATTGCCGAAAAGAAAAAGCAGATTGACGACCTTCTCTCGCAGATCAAAAAAAGCGACGACCCTACGGCTACCTTCGATACTCTTATGAATAAGTATAGCGAGGACACCGGCCTTTCCTCCAACCCCGACGGATATGTCTATGATTCGGAGAACAATAATTACGTCGCGGAATTTGTGGACGGCACGCTGGCCCTTGATTACGGCGAAATCTCCGATGTGGTTAAGAGCTCCATGGGCTACCATATCCTCATGCGCGTTGACCCCGACAGCGAAAGCCTTCGGGAGCAATACGTCTCCGACCAGATGAATACGCTGATTCAGGGCTGGCTGGACGATGCCGAAGTAAAGACCACGGACGCCTACGATAAGCTTGATATCCAGGCTTACTACACTGCCCTCATAGCCCATCAGGCGGAAGTTGATGCCGTTATGAAGGCCGCGGAAAGTGCTGCGCCCCAGGAAAGCTCAATTCCCGAGGAAAGCGCCTCTCCCACAAAGTAACACAAAATTTATGACCGTTAAAGGACCTGCGGCACCGCGTTTATAAAACGCGGTGCCGCAGGTTTTTATAGTTCGGAGCAGACATTCTTCGTGCCATGTGTTGTTTCAGGCAGGCAACAGGATGGCCTCCACAGCTTCGTAGCTGTGAGCCTCCCAGGTGGGCCATATTTCCGGGTCATTGGCGCTGCCAAAGGGATTATACCAGATGGTATCAATTCCCGCGTTGATGCCGCCCATGATATCCGAGCTGAGATTGTCCCCCACTACCACGGCGCGGCGGCGGTCATGGATGCCCAGCTCTTCGCATACCCGGTCGAAGAATGCGCGCTGAGGTTTCTGGCAGCCCATTTCCCCCGAGATAAAAAGGCGGGTAAAGTAAGACGCCAGAGGGCAGCCGTCAAAACGGCCGTGCTGGACGGAAGGTACTCCGTTTGTGACAATGGCGAGGGTACAGAATGGAGAAACCCGTCTGCACAGCTCCAACGCGCCGGGGAGCAGAATGGCCTGGGCCCCCAGATTTGCCAGGTAGGCACGGTTCAGTTCCGCCGGATCGCCTTCCGTTTTGAGCGCCTCCAGCAGCAGGGAAAACCGTTTGATGACCAGTTTTTCCTGAGGAAGGCCCATCCCCTTGTTGAAAGCCGTCCAAAGCTCCTGGTTGAGGGAGCGGTACAGGGTTTCTGTCTGCTCGGAGCAGGCAATGCCGTATTCCTTCATGGTTTTATAAAACGCCTTGTGTTCGGCCAGATCAAAATCAAACAGCGTGTTATCCGCGTCGAAGAGAACAAATTCATAACGGAGGGTCATGGGGTAAGCGCTCCTTTCAGGGTTTACTGTGATAGACGGTATACATCCTCACGGCCGAAGACACAAGCAGCACGCCGGCCGCAAGGGCGCCGGCGATGCCGAGAGTCTGAAGACCGGTTTCGATAAACCGGTCCACCTCGCCTCTCAGGGCATATTCCATGGCGTGATAAATACCGCCTCCCGGCACCAGCGGAAAAAAAGCCACCAGAAGGTATCCCGTTACCGGGCATTTCCGGACCCGTGCCATGAGCTCTGAATAGGCGGCAATCAAAATCGCCGCCAGAAAGGTCTGAACGATCTCGTTTTGAACCAAGGGCGCCGCCAGCAGGTAGAAAAGCCAGCCGAGCGCGCCGCCCAGGGCGCAGATGAACATGCCGCTGCCGTGAATATTGAAAAAAACGCAGAAGGCCAGCGAGGCGGCAAATGCCCAAAAGCAGGGAAGGTAGTAATTCAAATCCATACTCTTATCCTCCGCCCAGCATCTGAGCCAGGCCAAGCGCCAGGCCGGTGCCCACAGCGATAGCCATCGCGATGAGCAGCGTCTCCACTGTTTTCGTAATACCCGACACCACGTCACCGGCAATCATATCCCGCATGGCGTTGGTAAAGGCCACTCCGGGCGTGAGGGCCATGATCGCGCCGATGATAATGAGGCTGAGGTTTTCTCCCGCTCCCGCCGTGCAGAGGGCAAGGGCCAAGAGCGCCGTGAGAAAGCCGCCGGCGATGGTTTTGAAAAACTGGTTTGT
>VSSQ01001113.1_pt1 | contig 11430 bp, 7 predicted proteins | sample 4763081 | NCBI WGS metagenome assembly VSSQ01 (sample SAMN12137344, study PRJNA551015) | bioreactor metagenome | isolation source: SDC9 anaerobic chlorinated ethene degrading culture | place: USA: Knoxville, Tennesee | collected 2015-01-01
GTAGGAAAAACTGCGGATTACGATCTCTGGATAGATTTCAGACAATCGGATCATTTATGGAAAAAGGGTGACAGTTTAATCTTTACTAATCAGATGCCCGGTATGAAAAGTAATTGTCCGATAGGTTTGTTGCAATTTGGTATTGAGTCGAAAGTGCTGATCGGAACAAATGAATTTTTCACCGATAAACTTGATTTTTCGAAATACTATCTGAGTTTAAATTGCAGAAGATATGATTCATTGGCTTCTTTCGACGGTGTTTTTTATGCTGAGGAATATCTTGAAAACCCTGAATTTTCTCCGGAGAAACTGGTGCTTACCGGTTCTTTCAGAGCTGACAGTATTGAAATCGGACATAGAGTTGTAAATTAGTAGTAGAATGGAACAGATTAAATGGCTCGAAAATGAACTGAAACTTTTTGCCAGGAAGTATTATATGAATATTTTCTGGCAAAGACTGGCTTTGTTTTTTGCTGCCGTATTTCTGATTATTCTGGTTTTTTCTTTTGCCGAATATTCATTCTGGTTTGAGAAAGGTGTTCGTGTATTTCTTTTCTGGGGTCTCCTGATATTATTGTTATCTGCTTTTCTGTTTTTTCTTCTGCAGCCTGTTTTTCTTTTGTTTGGAATTAAAAAGCGACTTTCGGATCATGAATTTGCCCTTGTCATAGGGAAGCATTTTCCTGAAGTGAATGACCGTATTCTGAATATTCTCGAACTGAGTGAAGGAAAATATTCAGCAGCCAGTGTCGATTTGATTATTGCAAGTATCCGGCAAAAACTTTCAGAAATCAAATTCTTTCATTTCTTTGAAGCCATTGATCGTAAAAGAACTTTAAAGCGCATACCTTTAATTATTGTTCCTTTTGTTCTTTTGGTTGTAATGGGTTTTACCATGCCTGATTTCTTGCTTACTCCACTGGAAAGAATTTCGCATTACAATGTAGAATATACCAGACCGGCACCTTTCAGTTTTGTACTCCAAAACGAAAATTTAGAGGTTTCTCAGAACAGCGATTTTACAGTTACGGTAAAACTGGATGGATCGGAAATTCCTGAAGAAGTATTTATTGAGGAAGGGGAGCGCCGTTATCGAATGAATCAGGTTGAAGCAAATACTTTTCAATTTACATTTAAATCAATTAAGTCGGATAAGAACTTCAACTTTTCTGCAGATGGATTTTCTTCAGGCAGCTATAAGATTTCTGTTTTCAAAATGCCGGCAATTGTAAGTTACTCTCTGCAGATTTCATACCCAGCTTATACAGGGAAACAGAATGAAGTAATTAATAATATCAATTCTCTGAATGTTCCACGTGGAACAATTGTTAAATTCTTAGTGTTAACGCGGGATGCAGACGATCTGAAGGTTTTTGATGAGGCAAACAGGATCAAGGTTTCACGCAATGAACGGTATTTTGTTTTTGATCGCTTGTTCGACAGTAACGCCAGCTTGAAGGTAGTCTCTTTAAGAAACAATGTTCGGGCAGCCGATAGTCTCGAGTTTAGTTTTTCAGTGGTTCCGGATGAATATCCGGTAATTTCAGTGAAGGAAGAAGTCGATTCAACAATGTTCATGCTCCGGTATTTTTCCGGAAAAATATCGGATGATTACGGATTGTCCCGCCTGAAATTTGATTATAAATACTACCCGGCAGCTGGCGGAATTCTTGATTCTTCATTCAATATTCCCATCAGTCAGGAATACAACCTGCAGGAATTTTACAACGCATTCGACTTTTCAATTTTCGATTTGAGCCCGGGCGATAAAATTGAATATTACTTTACGGTTTATGATAACGACGGCTACGCCGGACCCAAACCGTCCAAAAGTCAGGTATTCACTTTCAGGATGCCAAGCAAGGATGAAATGGAAAAACTCATCAGCGAGAAGTCGGAGCAGGTGAGTAGTGGAATGGAAAATATGTATGATGAAGCAGCCAGACTTCAAAAAGAACTGGACGATTTCATCAAGAAGAATTCGCAGAAAAAGAAACTCGATTGGGAAGAACAGGAAAAACTCAGGGAACTGCTCGACAGGGAAAAGCAATTGGAAGAAAATGTAAACAAAGCGGGTGAACAAAATGCCGAGCGCATGCGAATGAGTGAACAACTGAATGAGTTCAACGAACAGATTTACGAAAAACAACGCATGATTGATGAGTTGATGAACCAGATCATGGACGATGAGTTCAGGGAAATGCTCGAAAAGCTCACTGAAATGCTTGAGAAGAACAATTCAAATATGAGCTCGCAGTTGGAGAAGCTCAACCAGAAAAACGAGGATATTCTAAAGAGCATGGAGCAGACCATCGAGCTTTTGAAACGGACCAAAGTTGAAGAAGATATTCAGTCGCTCACCAATGATCTGAAAGAAACAAGTAAGGAACAAAAGGAACTTTCTGAAAGCGAAAAGACAAATCAGGACCGAGTGAAGGATCAGGAAGACCTGAATAAAATGTTTGACGAGCTTCAGCAGAAAGCCGACTCGATGATGAAACAAAACAGCGAACTTGAAGAGCCGTTTCCAATGGATTCGCTGAATGAAAAAATGAAATCCATTGACAGCACAATGAAGGCTGCTTCGGATCAGCTGAAAAGCGGAAAGCAGAATAAAGCTTCAAAATCGCAGCAGCAGGCAGCTGAACAAATGCAGCAACTTGCGGAGGAAATGGAACAGATGATGCAGGAAGCCAGCGAAGAACAGAATGCCGAAGACATGAATCTGGTTCGTGAGATTCTGGAGAACTTAATCATCATTAGTTTCCAGCAGGAAGATCTGATGCGCGATGTTGCTGTAACCCGTATTGCTGATCCGAAATTCTATGAAAATCTCAGGAAGCAGAAACGGATCAATGAAGGATTGTCTGTCATAAGTGACTCATTATCAGCACTTGGCAAGCGTAATCCGATGATAAACTCCTTTATCAGGGATGAGCTGAGCAAAATAGATGTTGCAAAAAATAATTCTATCAGTAATCTGAACAGCAGATATATAGCACCAGCCACACGTGAGCAGCAGAATGTGATGATGGGAGTAAACAACCTTGCATTGCTACTGAGTGATGCGCTTAAACAAATGCAGCAACAGGCCAATCAGCAAAAGCAAGGACAAAAAAGTAGTTCTCAATGTAAAAAGCCGGGCAATAAACCGGGCAACAAACCTGGCGAAGGCCAGGGACAAAAACCCAGCGCCAAGACCTTGCGGCAGTTGCAGGAACAGTTGAATCAGCAAATGGAGGCCTTGCAAAAACAAATGGAAAATGGTCAGACACCCGGACCCGGACAGCAGAGCTGGAGTGAGCAACTGGCAAAAATGGCGGCCCAGCAGGAAGCCATCCGTAAAGCCATGCAGGATTATCAGCAACAATTAAATAGCGAGGGAGGCAACGGATCGTCATTAAATAAGGTCATTAATGATATGGAGAAGACTGAGGAGGACCTGGTCAACAAGAGACTTACCACTGAAACCATCAACCGGCAGAAACAAATTGAGACCCGGTTGCTGGAATCGGAAAAGGCTGATATGGAGAGGGAGAAAGATCCGAAGCGCCAGAGTGAGGAAGCAAAACTTTTCAACAATGGTAACCCTATGACGTTTTTCAAGTATAATAGTCTGAAAAGAAACAGTTCGGAAATTCTGAAAACGGTCCCACCTAATCTGAATCCTTACTACAAGCAAAAAGTAAACGAGTATCTGTACAAAACAAAAGAGGAATGAAAGGCAATGCTGACTCGCTGACCCTCAGAAGCAGTTCATCGGAACTGAATAAAGTTGAAAAACTGATTGAGGCACTGGCTGACAAATACTATCTCAACGATTCCTACTACGCCAACATGATGGTGGCTTTGACTGAAGCATTCAACAATGCTTTGATACATGGCAACAAAAAGGATCCGGCGAAAACCATCACCATCGGTTTCAGTATTTCCGACAAAGAGATGATCTTTGAAGTCCGGGACGAAGGCGAAGGTTTCGACCATTTGCTATTTCTCAATACCCGGCATTCCGATAATCAGAGGGGAATTGAACTTATTCAGAGTGTAAGCGACAAAGTTGAATTCAGCGAAAACGGACGTTGTATTTCAATTCATTTCAATGTTGCTTCGGTTAATAAGAACATGAGCCAAAGCCGGATGTCGGCATTCGGACAACATACTGAATCAAGCAGGACCAAACAGGAGGATGAGAGTAAAAGGAATTGAGTGGAATGATCCTGAATCCAGGGTCAAAGAGATTGGTATCGACGCATTGAATCGTGTTTGCACGTTGATCTGCGCCGATTTTCGTTTTAAACAGGGCCCTTTGTCTTTCACTGTTGTTTCGGACGAAGAGTTGTTCGAAATGAATGTTAAGCATCTCAATCATCACACGCTCACAGATGTTATCACCTTTCCATACAACATGGGCAACTTTGTCAGTGGAGAGATTTTCATCAGTGCCGACCGTGCTGCCGATAATGCGAAAACAGGCAAAACCACTGCCACCGAAGAGATTTTGCGCTATGCCATTCACGGAATGCTCCATTTATGTGGTCTCGAGGACGACACAAAAGAAAAAAAAGAAGAAATCCATCGGTTTGAAGATGTGTATCTTTGCAAATACAAGGAGTTTCACGTGAAACAATGAATATTTTTCAGGATTACGATATAATTGTTGTCGGCGGTGGTCACGCCGGATGCGAAGCAGCCACTTCAGCAGCCAATCTTGGTTCCAGTGTGTTGCTGATCACTCAGGACCTGACCGGCTTTGCGCGCATGTCGTGCAACCCTTCCATCGGTGGCATTGCCAAAGGACAGATTGTAAGGGAAATTGATGCTCTTGGAGGATATACCGGCATTGTGGCCGATCGCTCGATGATCCAGTTCCGAATGTTGAACCGCTCAAAAGGCCCGGCCATGTGGAGCCCCAGGTCGCAGAACGACCGAGTTGTTTTCAGCGTGGAGTGGAAAAAGATCATTGAGAATACCCCCGGGCTGCATTTGTGGCGCGACGACGTTACCGCAATAAAAGTAAAAGACGATCATGTGTGCGCGGTCACTACCGGACTTGGACTGACAATTAAGGCAAAAGCTGTAGTCATCACTGCCGGAACCTTTCTTAACGGAAGAATATATATAGGTAAAGTCTCAGTCAGCGGGGGACGAATTGGAGAAAAACCGTCGCTGGGATTAACAGAAAACCTGAAAGATCTGGGCATTGAATCGGCCAAGCTGAAAACCGGTACACCCATGCGCATTGATGGCCGGACAATTGATTTTTCGGTTCTGATTGAACAACCCGGTGACGAAAATCCGGAGAAATTTTCATTCACCGACACTCCGGCATTAAAGAAACAGCGCAGTTGCTACCTGGCCTATACTTCGGAAGAAGTGCATGATATTTTACGCACCGGATTTGAATTTTCACCTTTGTTTACTGGTGTCATCAACGGGGTGGGGCCGCGCTATTGTCCATCGATTGAGGATAAAATCGTGCGTTTTGCCGGCAAGGAGTTTCATCAGCTTTTTGTCGAACCCGACGGATGGGATACGCACGAATATTATTTAAACGGCTTCAGTTCTTCATTGCCACTCGATGTGCAGTATTCGGCCCTGAAGAAAATTAAGGGATTTGAACATGCTGTTATCATGCAGCCTGGCTATGCCATTGAATACGATTATTTTCCACCGACGCAGCTGAGTGCCGATCTTATGTCGAAAACCATCGGCAATCTGTTTTTTGCGGGGCAGGTGAATGGGACCACCGGCTATGAGGAAGCTGCTGCACAAGGTCTGATGGCCGGCATAAACGCTCACCTGAAACTGGAAGGCAAGGATTCGTTCGTGCTGAAGCGTCACGAGGCTTACATCGGAGTTTTAATTGACGACCTGATCTCAAAAGGTGTTGACGAGCCCTACAGAATGTTTACATCGAGGGCCGAACACAGGTTGCTGCTGCGGCAGGACAATGCAGACATCCGACTGACTCCGCTGAGTTACAGATTGGGGCTTGCCGGCAAGGACCGGCTTGCGAAAGTGGAGAAAAAGCAACATTATATTGAGTCGGCCACCCGCTGGTTCGAAAAAAACAGCGCCGAACCGAAAGACATCAATGGCTTTCTGGAAAAAATAAACAGTAAACCCATTTCGCAGCGCCAGAAATTTTCGCAGTTGATTCTGCGTCCCGAAATTTCGATCGGGAAGCTGAAAAAGGATAATTTGTTACCCGTGGAACATTTTTCACCGGCCGACAAAACTTTTGACGACACTTTGGAAATTGAAGTAAAATATAAAAGCTACATCGATCGTGAAAAAGATTTTGCTTCGCAGTTCGATAAATTTGAAAATGTAAAATTACCGACTGATTTCGATTATCAAAAAATTACCAATATTTCATTTGAGGCCCGCGAAAAGCTCAGCCGGATCCGTCCGGCGACGGTTGCTCAGGCATCGCGGATCAGCGGAGTGTCACCTGCCGATATTGCTGTTTTGATCGGATGGCTTAGAAAATAATGTAAATATAAGAATATCAGCATATTATGAAAATTGCTGATTTTTTTGATTGCAAAAGAAGCGATTTAAGCGCAAATTGACTCGTTTTAATAAAAGCATCGACGAAGGTTGAAAAAACCCGCTAAAAGTGATTTATTTCATCACCTCTGGAAAACCGCATGAATACATGTTTGTAAAACATGAACAAATATACATATAATACATTAACATAAAAAAGGCAAAACAACTATGAATTTCTTTTCAGAACAGAAATTTTCAAGTCTATAATAAATAATTCCGGTCACAAACATTAACAAAATAAAATCCAAAACAAAAAAACCAAATATTTTCTTCTTATTAAGAATAATTCCATTTTAAGTAAAAAGTTTCGCTGAAAAAAAATGCTGCTTAATAATTTGATAACTTTGAATCCCGTAAAATGTTATGTTATGGGAATACGCAGCATTGAAAATGTTGATTTCAGGGGGAAGAGGGTATTGATTCGTGTGGATTATAATGTCCCGCTTAACCAGAATCAGGAAATCACTGACGATACGCGGATCAGGGAGTCCCTGCCCACCATACAGAAAATTATTAATCAGGGTGGTTCTGTCATTCTGATGTCGCATCTGGGGCGACCGAAAGGTCATGATGGCAATTACTCACTAATGCCTGTTGCCATTCATCTAACCCAGTTGCTCAATAAAAATGTGATTTTTGATCGTGAACTGTTCAGTCCCAGGACGAAAGAAGTGATCCACAATCTGGGGGCAGGAACTATAGCTTTGCTCGAAAACCTGCGCTACTACAAACAGGAAACTGCCGGTGATGAGGATTTTGCAAAACAACTTTCCGAGCTGGCCGATATTTATGTAAACGACGCTTTTGGTTCAGCTCACAGAGCACATTGCAGCACCACCACTGTAGCGAAGTATTTTCCGGGCAACAAATACTGTGGATATTTGCTGGAAAACGAACTGAAAAACCTCGATAGAATTTTGCATGCTGAAAAACATCCGTTTACGGCAATCATCGGTGGAGCCAAGGTCTCATCGAAAATTGATGTCATAAAAAGCCTGAGCAACATTGTTGATAACATGATCATCGGCGGTGGTATGGCCTTCACTTTTGTAAAAGCTCTTGGAGGAAATGTAGGCAGCTCGCTGATTGAAGAAGACAAGCTGGATCTTGCTATGGAGATTGTCGGTGAAATGATGCGAAAAGGAGTCAACCTTTGTCTGCCGACCGACGCAGTGATTGCCGATGCGTTCAGCAATGATGCGCAGACCGGCTGGAGCGAAGCTGACAACATTCCCGACGGCTGGATGGGACTTGACATCGGACAGAAGAGCATCAAGCGTTTTGCCGATATCATCAACCACAGCGAAACCATTTTGTGGAACGGCCCGCTGGGTGTTTTTGAAATGGAAAAATTCAAGCAGGGTACAAAGTCCATGGCTATTTCTACTGCTTCAGCAACCATCCGTGGCGCGTATTCGCTCGTGGGTGGCGGCGATTCGGTGGCAGCCATCAACAAATATAACCTCGCCGACCAGGTAAGCTATGTGAGTACCGGTGGTGGCGCCATGCTCGAATATCTCGAAGGAAAAGAACTTCCTGCGGTGAAAGCGCTGGAGGAATAGAAATAAGAAAGATTTCTGGTTTTAAATTACTGATGTTATTTGGTACCGAATCTATAAGAAAGACCGAATTCATGCAACGTGGATTTGTAATAATCCGGACAGAATCTGTAGTTTAAATTTAAATTTCCGAGTGAAATTCCTGCATGCAAATAGTATGTTTCAATGTTGTTGAGATAATCGTTGCTTAAAATATCTGCGCCAAATTGAAAATATTTGTAGTGTAAATCCAGCGATGCCATTGCATTCCAATCGGAACCAAAACGCACCATAGAAAGCATGGGTGAAAAATGTAGTTTGTTATCACCGAAACCGTTTACTGGAGCCAAATTCCAGGCAGTAAAAACTTTATACTGAGTAGGAGTATTGTTTAGTGTGAACAAGTTATAGACATTAACTCCTGAAGTGAGTTTTTTCCATTTTACCGCAGCTGAAAAAGAAAAATCAGGCTCATAAGTGTTTTTCCTGTCACGATCTGTAGTAAGGTTTGAATAATGCGTAACAAAAAGTCCGGGCATAATTGCTGCAGCAAATGAAAAGTTGTTGTTTATGCGTTTTCTGAAAGAGTAAATACCTGAAACCTTGATGTATGACAGGTTGAACTGGTCGTATCTGGTATCCGAAACAATTAGTCCCACACCACCATGCAGAAATGAAACCGGCGTTGAAAATCCAAGGATTGAAGTGTTAGGTATATTTCCGCTTTCCGACGTTCTTATTTGATTGGAAAATGTCAGGTGAAGGATACTGTCACTCACAGTCAGAGCCGGGCTCAATAGAAACGGATTCTGATTATTATAGAGGTAAAGGTTGTTTTGTGCTCTGGAGACAAGGAAAACAGAAACCAAAAGTAATGATACAAAAAAGGTTCTCATGATAAAATAATTTTAAATAAAACGGGGAACATATAATTTTGTTACAATAAATGGAAAATTATTACCTTAAATAGGAATATTTACTTTCGTGCAAATAAATATAATGTTGGAGATAAATGATATTTTGGCTCAATATTAAGAACAGAAGTCTTCAAAAGACATATTCTGATTATTTCAGATTAATGATACCTTTGTTTCAGCAATGAGATTAAACCATCTGAAAATCAGGAAAACATGGCTGGTTGCGCTTCTTTCAACAGGCGTGCTTGTTGGTTTGTTTTTCTTTTTCCGGATGTATGCAGTGATGTATTCCGGTCCCTGGGGCATTCATATCATGCGGCAATCCGACAGTCTTTCTTTTGCATCGCAGTATTACAATCACGGTTATCATTTTTTCGAGCCACAACTTTTTAATCTGAAAAACGCGGATGGAAAAGCTGCCTGCGAATTTCCGCTTCTGTACTACATCACAGCGTTGCTGTATCTTGTATTCGGAAAGAATTTTCTCATTCTGAAATTACTGAATCTTTCTGTTCTGTATTTTGGAATTTTCAATATTTTCCGCCTGGCATGCGGAATTCTGAAAGACTATTTCTATGCGGCATTGATTGCGTTATTTCTTTTTACTTCGACCGTTTTCAACTATTATTCTTTCAATTATTTACCCGACAGTGCCGCGTTGGGACTTGTTTTTTCTGGCTGGTATTATATTTTCCGGTATCTGTCCGGTAGACGCAAAAAGGCTCTGGTTGCCGGCTTTGTTTTTTTTACAATGGGAAGTCTGATCAAAATTACATATCTGATAAATCCATTGTCAATAATGGTTTTAGCAGCATTTTCACTGATTAAAAAAAACAAAGGATATATTCCGGCTGAAAAATGCAGAAAGATTATCTGGTACGGCATTGCAGGAATTCTGCCGGTTGCAATATGGACCGGATATGTGTTGTGGTATAATCACATTAATCACTCAACGTCTTTTAATACGACTATTCTTCCCATCTGGAATATGTCGCATAGTTCCATATCCAATGTCTGGGACCACATGCGGCATTACTGGCACAGCAATTATTTTTATCAGTCGTCATTCCACTTGCTGTTTGTTTTTATAGTGCTTCAGATTATTATGCTGCGAAAGTCTGATTTAAGATTGATAATGCTATTATGCATTCTTTTGTTGGGCAGCGCTGCCTATTGGATGCTTTTCTACAGCCAGTTTCAGGATCACGACTATTATTTCCTTGCTTTTTTCCCTTTTGTGTTGTTTCTTCTCCTGTCGGTTATCCGGACGATGCAGAAAGTATCATCTCGCCTGTTTCTTCATGTTGCATTGAAAATTGTAATAGCCGTGATTATTGTGGCCGGGATCAATTATTCGCGAATGAAGTTGTCGCAGCGATACAATGCAAAACCTGATCAGTATTCAATTACGAGTTTTCGAATACAACAAAACAAACGTGAAATTGATAAGCTCAATATTCCTGCTGATGCAAAAATTCTTGTTGCACCTGATCCCTGTCAGAACGGTGGATTGTTCTTTCTGAACAGAATGGGCTGGACTCTGGATAGTTTGAGTGATGTAACGGCAGATACAATTCAGTTTTATAAAAACAAAGGGGCTGATTATGTGCTGCTGGCAACAAGCGATTCCGCGTGTTTGTCTGCTGGTAGTGCATCAGGAGAGCAGGTTCTGATTGGGAAGGATATTGGTGTTTTTCAATTGAAAAAATAAGGATTCAACTATTTGTTAAGCTTTGGTGGCGGTGCCTTTGCGGAGGTTGTCCAGAATGTTGGATGTAGTCTTTTATATAACTTAAGCTGGGCGCAGTCTTCAGACTACGCCCAACAGATTTTTTCTTTGAGACTACACCCAACTTCCAATCCCGGGCGCAGTTGTTGTAGAATTCAGGAACTCCTTATTGCTTCGTTTTTCGTTTTATAGTGCTATATTTGTGTTGCGTCCAGAGGCTGTTGACCGCAATGCAGAAAATCCCGTATTATTATCTCAACAGTCATTCGGTTCATATTATAAGTGACATTAAACAAAAAAACCAAAGACAATGAAAGCAAAACTACTTTTCTCATTTTTACTTACACTGTCTGTGATGCAGCTGCTGGCGCAAAATGCACGGGTTTGGGCTACCTACTACGGAGGAACAATTTACGATGTTGGTAACTGTGCCGTGACTGATGCTTCCGGCAATATTTATCTTGCAGGATATACAAGCAGCACGGCTGGAATTGCATCCGGCGGCTTTCAGAACACGTATGGAGGTGGAACATACGATGCCTTCCTTGTGAAGTTTGATGCATCGGGAAATCGGCTCTGGTCTACGTATTTCGGCAACAACAACAATGATCATGCATACAGTATTGCAATCGATCATTCAGGAAATGTGTATCTGGCGGGAGGAACATCAAGCATTTCGGGCATTGCTTCG
>VSSQ01001114.1_pt1 | contig 11414 bp, 10 predicted proteins | sample 4763081 | NCBI WGS metagenome assembly VSSQ01 (sample SAMN12137344, study PRJNA551015) | bioreactor metagenome | isolation source: SDC9 anaerobic chlorinated ethene degrading culture | place: USA: Knoxville, Tennesee | collected 2015-01-01
GCCCATAGTGGTCGGCGTGGGGGTGGGAAGCGATTTCGAGGGAGTGGCGGAACTCGCGAAGCGGGCTCTTCTCAGGCCTGCGGAAAGCTCCAGCAGTCACCCCAGGTATGCGGCTCTCGAGGCTGAACTGCTTCGAAAAATCAATGATCTCGGCATCGGAGCGGCAGGATACGGCGGTACCGTCACCGCCCTCGGAGTCAATATTGAGTGGGCCCCGACCCACATAGCCTGCATGCCCGTGGCGGTTAACCTCTGCTGTCACGCCAACCGGCACTGCAGCGCGGAAATTTAGGAGGGGACAGGGTGGAAAAATGCAGAAGGCTCAATGCGCCTTTTCTGGAAAAGGAAGCCTCGAACCTCAGGGCGGGGGACGAGATTCTTCTTTCAGGGGTGATCTATACCGCACGGGATGCTGCTCACAAGCGGATGTCAGAAGCACTTGCCCGGAATGAAAAGCTGAAAGTGGACCTGTCCGGAGCGGTCATATTCTATGCGGGACCGGCCCCTGCACGGCCCGGCGAGCCCATGGGCTCCATCGGGCCGACAACGAGCTACCGCATGGATCCCTACACCCCTCTGCTTCTTGAGCTTGGAGTCAAGGGGATGATCGGGAAGGGCGAACGGTCGGAGGACGTCGTGTCGAGCATGAAAAAAAACGGGGCCGTTTACCTCGGGGCAACGGGAGGAATCGCGGCCCTGCTGGCACGGACAATAGTCGCTTCCAGGGTTCTCGATTATGAAGATCTTGGGCCTGAAGCCCTGAGGGAACTTGAGGTCCGGGACATGCCGCTGGTCGTCCTCATTGACAGTCTGGGCAACAGCATGTACCGGGAAGGTCCGGCGAAATACGGAAAAAACGGGAAATAGGAAAGCCTATTTCCCGTCGTTGTCCGCCCCTCCGGAAATTTCGGAGAGGGCTTTTTTTGTGCGTTCCTCAGCGTTGATGAGGTGCCGTGTCACGATGGCCTCAACTTTGTCGGGGTTGTGTTCCCTGAGGGCGGCGATGATTTCGTTATGTTCCCTGGTCACCTGTTCTATGACTTCTTCCCGGAAAGGGCCGTTTTCAGCGAAGTACCGGATCCTTCGCGCATGGACGCTGAGATTGGCCAGCGATTCCAGGATCAGGGGATTCTCCGTATGGCTCGAAAGAAGACCGTGAAGGGCAATGTCGGAATCCTGGTATACGGAGAAATCATCGGGATGTTCGAGGACCTTTTTCAGCTTGGTCTCCACAGCGCTGATTTCTTCGTCCGTACATCCGATGGCCGCGTCACGGGCTACCTTTGCCTCGAGAATGCGCCGGAATTCCCACACGTAGCGTGAGCGCTTTTCACTTACCTGGGTGACCACGGCTCCCTTGTTTCTTTCAATGTCCACGAGGCCGATTCCCTCAAGCCTGAGAAGCGCTTCCCGAACCGGAGTGGTGCTGACGCCGAACTCCCCCGCAAGCTTGTCAATCTGGAGAACGACGCCCGGATGATACGTGTTGTTGATGATAAGCTCCTTGATTGTTTCAAAAACCTGGTCGCCTAAAGAATGAAAAATTCGACTTGCCAAAGAACCCAACTCCTCTCCCGGAATGCCACAACTTCGTATTTTACCATTTCAGGTGGAATTTTCCATAACCTCGTCCATTTCCTTTCCTTCCAAATGAAACAAAGCAACTCATTTCAAATAATATAATTGACATAAAACAGACTGCATGATAGATTTTTTACAAGGTTTGCCCTGCCGCGCGCTCTTGACATCGATTATTCTCCGCGGCTCTCGGGGAGCGGGTTTATCGACCTCGACAGGGACCTCAATTTCACCCCCGGTTAAGGAGGATTTTTGGATGTTCGCCCAATCAAAAAAAATGGAAGCGGTTCCTTTCTCACCCATCAGGAAAATTTTCGCCGAGGTGGACAAGCTCAAGGCAGAGGGAGTGGACATCATAACCCTCGGCATCGGGGAGCCCGATTTCGATACCCCCGCGCACATTACCGAGGCTATGGCGGCTGCAACCCGGAACGGAGCGACCCACTATACCGCCAACAAGGGAATCGTCCAGCTCCGGGAAGCAGTGTGCCGGAAGCTGAAAGTCGAAGACGGTCTCGAATATGACCCCGAGGAAATCATCTGCACCGTTGGTGTTTCCGAAGGAGTGTACGTTTCCCTGAGCAGCTTTCTGGACCCTGGGGATGAAGTTCTTGTCCCTGACCCTTCCTGGGTGAGCTACTTCCATGTTCCCACCATGAACGGCGCCGTTCCGAAGGGCTACCCGCTCAGGGAGGAGAATGCCTTCCAGATCGACGTGGATGACCTGGAAAAACTGGTTTCACCCAGGACGAAGATGATGGTGGTCCTCGATCCGTCCAACCCTGTTGGAGCGGTGCAGGAAAAGGAAACTCTCGCCAGGATCGCTGAATTTGCCGTAAAGCACAACCTTCTCGTGATCTCCGACGAGATTTATGAAAAAATAATCTATGACGGAAAGAAGCATTACAGCATCGCCGCCTTCCCGGGAATGAGGGAGCGGACCATCGTGCTCAACGGCTTCGCCAAGGCCTATGCCATGACCGGCTGGCGGATAGGCTACATCGCCGCTCCAGCCGAGCTGATCTCCGTGATGAACAGAATGCATATGTACATCGTCACCCATACCTCCGCCCAGTCCCAGTGGGGAGCATTAGCGGCCCTCGAGGGGCCTCAGGAACCGGTAGCCGGCATGGTTGAGGAATTCAGAAAGCGCAGGGACTATGTCTGCCGCAGAATCGGGGGCATGAAAAAAGTCTCCTGTCGTGTTCCCGGCGGTGCTTTTTATGTTTTCGTGAATATAAAGGAAACGGGCATGGGTGCGGAGGAATTCACGAAATACCTTATCCGGGAGGCTCATGTCGCTGTAGTTCCCGGAACGGCCTTCGGCTCCCACGGCGAGGGGTATGTGAGACTTTCCTACGCTGTTTCCATGGAGAACCTGGAAAAAAGCATGGACAGAATCGAAAAAGCTGTCGCTTCCCTGTAAAGGATTCTGCAAGCAGGAGTGTCAGAGAACGTCCGCGGGAAGGAGAGTCTTCTTTCCCGCGGATCTTCTTTTTGGTACAGTTGACCGGGAAAAAGGAGATGAAGAAAATCGAAAAGAATGTTGCCGTGTTTCGTGCAGCGGATCCGGAAATGCTCCGGCGCGCCCGATTCATCGACAGGCCAAACCGCTTTCTGGTCCGCTGTGAACTTGACGGCCATCCGGTCAGGGCATTTCTTCCCAATCCCGGGAGGCTATGGGAAATACTGCTCCCGGGGACGGAACTTCTCCTTGCCGAAGACGGCGGGAGCGAGACCAGAAAAACCGCTTTCACGGTTGTTGCCGCCTTGAGAGGAGAATCAGCCGTCCTTCTCCATACCCACACTGCCAATGACGCAGCCGGGTGGCTCATCAGGAACGACAGGATACCCGGGCTGGAGGGGTGGACGGTAAAAAAAAGGGAGGCATCATTCGGTCATTCCCGGTTCGACTTTCTCCTTGAAAAAGAAGGACGTCTCCTCCTTCTGGAGGTGAAATCCTGTACTCTTTTCGGCCATGAGCTGGCTATGTTTCCCGACGCGCCGTCGGATCGCGGGCGGAAGCACGTGGAAGAACTCTGGAAACTGGCGGGAGAGGGGTACGAAGCGGCGGTTCTTTTCCTGGTCCAATCCTCCCGCCCCAATTTTTTCCTCCCGGATTTTCACACTGACCCCAAGTTTGCCCAAAGCCTGTTCAGGGCGAAGGAGAGGCTTCAGGTATTCCCCATTGCCGTAGAATGGAACAATGCTCTTGAACTTACGGGAGAGCCGAAGCTCCTGCCTGTGCCATGGGAGGTCTATGAACGGCACCGCGGCGACGAGGGGGACTGTCTCGTCCTTGCAGACGCCGGAGAAAATGGATTCTGGGCGGCAGGCTTCCGTACGGAAAAGCTCTCGTCTTTTGCAGGGAGAGCCCTGCGCAGGAGAGGCAAAGATTTTCCCTTCCCTCCGGGGGAAGATGGGGGAGTGCGGGTTATCTCCATCCGGTCATCCTGTTCAGCTTTTCAGGATCTGCAAAACGAAATCTCCTCCTTTGCAGCGGGAGAAATCATAAAGGATGGGACCCGATATTATGCTTTTAAGGAGCCTCCCATGAAGAACGCCGGATTCGTGGAAATGCTCCTCCGCCGCAAAACTGATCTCCTGCTGGAGCGGCTTCCCTAGAGAGGAAAGACCACCAGGGGACACCGGGTGCTCTCGATCAGTCCTTCCGCAACCGATCCGGGGACGAGCCGCCCGAGCTCTCCCGCTGCTGGAAGCCCGATGGCAAGCGCCGTAGGGGCAAGCTCCTCTATCCGGCCCGGAAGATCAGTGGCGGGATCTCCCGCAAGAAGGCTCGTTGAAACTTCAAGTCCCCATGAGGCAATTTCATCCCGGATTTCCTCCAGGGCCTCTTCCGCTGCATTCAGCATCGCGGGAGCTTCTTCAGCCGACACGGGGGATACCCCGTGGACGAGGACGATCTCAGGGGATGTTCCCGTGGCTGACAGCATTGCCCTGAGGTTGTCGAGCATCAGGCTGGTCCTGTTGGGCTCCAGATCAAGAGCCAGGGCAAGCTTCCCGAAAACCCCGGTGTCGGGCAGCTGTCCTTCCGATTCCCGAATTACAAGCTGGGGAACGGGAATGGACCGTATCAGCGGGAGTCCGTCCACTCTTTCGGGCAATGCGAGAAGTGCAAAGGTGCATCCTTCGGAGCGGACCGTTTCCGGCAGGGACTCCAGGATGTCGCCGGACAGAACCAGGGTTTTATAATAGGATTCGGGGGGGAGAACCCGGGCTGCCATTTCTTCGAGGTATCCCTCCGCCTCCCGCACCACGTGGGGAGCCTCCATTCCTGCGGCGGGATCGACCACGTGAAGCACGAGAAAATCCGTCTGTTGTCCCTTCAGCTTCTCCGACGCCCAGGCCAGGGCCCGTTCGGAAAAGGGGGAAACATCGGCGAGAAAAAGAATCCGTGTGAGCATGATCATCCCTCCCATGGTATTCTGGTCTTCCGGACAAGTATATCGTAAAGGAGTCTTTTCAGTGCGGAGAAAATTCGAAAGATGCGGTATTGAGCATGAATAGGGATACTTCGTGGAAGATTGCAGGCGGTATCCGGAATGTGCTCAGGGCTTTGCCCTATTCATGGTCGATCTCCCTCGGCGCCGGCCTCGGCACCCTTCTCTGGGCGGCGAGCAAAAAAAAGGTGGACGAAGCGGAAAGGAGATGCGTGAAGGCACTGCAGGTCGGGGTGACCGAGGCCAGGAGAATCGTTCGCGGATCCTATATGAACCTTGGACGTTCAGTGGCTGAATTCCTTTCCATGGACAAGGTGCGGGGCGATCTGCGGGACCTGGTGGAATTTCACGGTGAAGAGCATCTCCGTGAGGCCCTGGCAAGGGGGAAGGGGGTCCTCTTTCTCTCCGCTCATCTGGGAAACTGGGAGATCGGAGCGGCCGCCGTCGCCGAAAGGGGATACCCCATGAACGCCATCGGGACGGACCAGCGGGATGAACGGATTACGAACCTCATCATACAGAAAAGAGCCGAAAGCGGTGTTACTTCCGTCGGCAAGGGCTTCGACCTCAAGGCCGCCATACGATGCCTTCAGAGAGGGGAAGCCCTGGCCATCCTCATGGACCAGGATGTCAGGGACAAGGGAGTGGTGGTTCCGTTCCTGGGTCTTCCCGCGAGCACTCCCTATGGCCCTGCGAAAATCGCCCGGAAACTGGGGAGCACCATTCTTCCCGCGTTTATGGTCCGCAGGGGCACGTCCATGGTGCATGATTTTCATATACTTCCCTCCCCCTGGAAAAAAGGATATCCCGAGGATGACGAAAGCATGGAAACAGCCATGACTCTCTGCAATGACGCGATCAGCCGGTTCATAAGGGAATATCCGGAGCAGTGGATGTGGCTCTATCCGCGCTGGGCTTCAACGGAGAGCCGGATACGATGATTCTCGGCATTGACCCTGGAAGGGACAAGTGCGGATGGGTTTTTGCCGCTCCCGGGGGAGAGCTGATTGCCTCGGGGATATTTCCCACAGAGAGAGCCGCCGACTTTTTACGGGCCGCTGTTTCTGGAGAGGGGAGGGTAATTGCATCTTTTGCTCTTGAAAATCCAGGGCCTTTTCCGGAATCTTTTTCCATCAATGAATGCCTTGTAGGAAACGGTACCGGAAAAGAATTGTTTCTTTCGCTTGCAAAATCCTTGTCCCTTGGAGTAAAGTTAATACCTGAAAAAGGAACGACTCTGCTGGCGAGGAAACTGTACTGGAAACACCATCCTCCCCGGGGCTTCCGGAGACTGCTTCCGGAAAGCATGCGTGTTCCTCCGAGGGACGTGGATGATTTTGCCGCCCTGGCGATCGTCCTGAAGTGTATCGAATCGCAAAGCGCTCAATGAACAGGAAGGGTGAATGAGAATGGGAACGGAGAAGCTGGCGGTACTTGTAAACACATTCGGGTCTTCTCTGATGACTGTCAGTAAAGAGATGGGAGTCGAAGTTTCTCTTGTGAAGTCGGAAATTGCCCAGGGAGTCAACGTGACCGGAAGCTGCGTCGCCGCCCTTGTGGGAATTGTCGGCGGCGGAGTGCAGGGGACGGCTGTCATCATGCTCGACAGGGAAGGTTTTAATGCGACTGTTTCAGCCATGTCCGGAGGAATGATCACCCCGGATACGGAGGACGCGGTCTCCATGAGCGTCATTGGCGAACTTGCGAACATGGTCAGCGGGAGGGCCCTTGTGCAGGCTGCCCTGGAGGGAACGGAAGTAACCCCTCCCCAGCTGATTTCCGGGGCGGGAATCAAGACGATCCCGAGCCAGTCCCCGGGGGTCAGGAGTTTCACCCTGCCCTTCAGGCTTCCCGTCGGGGGAACGCTCTTTCTTGTTCTCTCCTTCCATGTCTGAACCTTTCACCGAACCGAAGAGGCGCCCGGTTTCCCGGGCGCCTCTGTTTTTTTCGTAATGAAGGAGAAATCTTCCTTACAGCTTTTCTCCCTCGGTGGAGGCGACGACTGCGGTGACGCAGGAGTCGCCCACGACGTTGATGCACGTCCTGGCCATGTCGAGAACAGCATCGATTCCTGCCACAAGGGCGGCGCCCTCAAGAGGAAGTCCGACGGCGGTCAGCACGAGGGTCAGCATGATGAGCCCCGCGCCGGGAACTCCCGCCGTGCCTATGGAAGCGAGGGTTGCCGTGAGCACGATGTTCATCTGGGCTCCCATGGTCAGGGGCAGACCATAGGCCTGGGCGACGAACAGGGCGCAGATGCCCTGGTAGAGCGCCGTTCCGTCCATGTTGATCGTGGCGCCGAGGGGAAGGACAAAGGAGGATACTTTCTCGGAGACGCCGAGGTTTTCCTGGGCGGTCCTCATGGTGATGGGGAGGGTCGCCGAGCTTGAACGGGTCACGAAGGCCGTGAGGGCCGGTTCACGGACTCCCTTGAAAAACCACAGGGGAGACTTCTTGGCGAACGTCATGATCAGGCCTGAATAAACCAGCAGGGCGTGGATGGCACATCCGAGGTAGACTGCCCCGATGACTTTGGCGAAGGGGGCGAGCACGGAAAGGCCGTACTTGGAGACGGTCACCGCAATGAGGGCGAACACGCCGTAGGGGGCTGTTTTCATCACAATGCCCGTCAGCTTGTACATTGCCTCCGCCAGGGAATCGAAGAAAGAAATGACGGGCTTGCCCTTTTCTCCGGCAAGCACGGCGGAAATTCCCAGGAAGAGGGCGAAGACGATGATCTGGAGCATTACGCCGTCAGCGGCGGCCTTGATGGGGTTGGAGGGGAAAAGGCCCAGGATGACTTTCATGACGTTCGGCGCTTCGGGGGCCTTGAAAGCTGAGGCCTCCTGGGAAAGAGCGAGTCCCACACCGGGCTGGATCACGTTGCCGAGAACAAGGCCGATAACGATGGCCACCGCGGTGGTCACAAGATAGAGGACAATGGTCTTGATGCCGATTCTTCCGAGGTCACGGGGATCGCCGATGGAGGCCGCCCCCACCACAAGGCTGGAAAATACGAGAGGAACGATGAGCATCTTCAAAAGCGCAAGAAATATCTGCCCGATGGGTTCCACATACTTCACTTTGTCTCCGAAAAGAATTCCCGCGGCAATACCGAGAACAAATCCGATCCCTATCTGCCAAATCAGAGGTACTTTCTTGCCTGACACCACTACCGCCTCCTTCAAGAAATGGATTGAAAAAACGATTATCGAAAAATAATGTCTTCTTCTCATCCCTCCTTTGTGAAACAAGAGACCGTAATTTCCAAATACAGCATACTCTATTTCCCTTTCCTTTGCCATACCTCCGGTGATCTATCCCCGTATTCCTTCGTTTCAACTTTTTTTGCTCTTCAGGGGGGATAATAAAAAGAAAGGAGAAAAGTGGTGAAGAAAAACGAATTCTGTTAGGATAATCCAAGCAGGTGTGTACTTTTTTTACCGTACATCCCCGGGAGGTATTGCCATGACCGCAAAACGAGCTGCAACCGCTATTCTCACACTCATCCTCATTTTTGCCGCGGGACCTGCCTCCGCGCGGGGGGGCGTTGTCCTCGCCCTTTCCGGCGGAGGAACACGGGGGCTGGCCCACATAGGGGTTCTCGAGGTTCTGGAGGAAGAAGGCATCCCCATTGCGGGCATCGTAGGCACCAGCATGGGATCCATCATCGGCGGACTGGCGGCCAGCGGGTACAGCTCGGCGGAACTGAGGGAGGTCATAGCCGGACTTGATCTCACGAACCTCCTTTCGGAAAAGACCAATCCCATTTTTGTCCCCCTGAGTCAGGACAGCGTTTCTCCCAGGAGCAAGGTTCCCTGGGTTGCCATAAGCTCGTCGGGTGACGTAGTCGGCCCCCTCGGCGGCATGTCAGGCGTCAAGCTCCTCGAACGTTTTGCCCAGCTTGCGTCGCGGAGCCAGATTGTCCGGTTCGACGAACTGGCCATTCCCTTCGCGGCAGTGGCCACAGACCTCGAAACCGGGGAAAAAGTCGTGCTCCGGACAGGCAGCCTTGCCACCGCCATGCGGGCTTCCATGGCCATACCGGCCCTTTTCGACCCCTGGCCCGTAGGCGGAAAGCTTCTGGTGGACGGTGGCCTCGTCTCAAATCTTCCCGTGGAAACGGCGAAAGAACTTTTCCCCGGTTACCCGGTCATAGCAGTGGATGTTTCCGGAACCCTCAAGAAAAGGAAGGATATCCGCTCTCTCGTTGACGTCATCGACCAGTCTCTCACCATTTTTACCCGCAGGAATGTGGAAAACGAGATCATGAAGGCCGATCTCGTCATCTCGCCTTCGGTGGCCGGTGTTCCAATCTTTGACCTCACTCATGCGTCCCGCCTCATCGAATCAGGCAGGCAGGCCACCATGGACCGCATGGCCGCCATCAGGAACCTGGCGGAGAACGCTCCTCCAGTTGCCCAGAGGGAATCCCTCTGCATCGCCGCCACAGTCGCCTCCATCAGGGTCGAGGGAGCGACCGCCGACCTCGAGCGGAGAATAAAGAACCGCTACAGGTACTGGATAGGAAAGCCCCTCAGCAACATCAACATGGTGCGGGCCAGCAGGGAAATCGGCGACCAGGAGGATGTGCTCGCTGTGGATTACAGGTTTGAGGAAGCCGGGGAAAACCTGGACGTCATCTTTGTCGTTCAGCGAAACCCCGAGCTGGAAATCAACTTCGGGGGCTACACGACGAACCTTCACCCTCACCGCTGGGTGTACATCCACGGTGTCCGGAGGGATCTTTTCACTGACGGAGATTCCCTCCGGTTCAACGCCAAGGTGGGATCGCAATGGGGCATTGACGCAAGTTACCTGACTTCTCCGGAAAAAAGCAAGAGCTGGGAGCTCACCCTCTCAGCCCAGAACTGGGAACTTGAAACCAATAAAGGCACCAGGTCCTGGGACCGCTACGCAGCCGGGGTGACAAGAAGATTTGCCATGGGTTCGTTCCAGGCGGGGCTCGGCTACGCTTTCGAACGGGTGCACACAGGCGGAATCGATTACGACGCCTCGGGGCCCACCCTCTTCCTGACATCGAACACCCTCAACGATCCTACCGACCCCACATCCGGTGCGCTCTTCCACCTTCAGGCCTGGTGGCCCGACATGGAAGAGGTACTCTACCGTGCAACCTACTTCCAGGCTGCCAGGCTTTCCGACAACTGGCGCTTCTATTTCCGTGCCGGTTTCGCCGAGGGGGACGAAACCGCAGCGGGGGGAAACAGGGCAGTCTTTCTCGGAGCTGCCGAAGAACTCTACAGCTACTCAGGGAATCCAATCCAGGGAGAACGGATGTTCTGGTGGAACGCCGCCTTCAGGAGAATCCTCATGAAGAGCTGGTGGGGGGCCCTCAACACCGAAATTTTCGGCGGAATGGGGTTTGTCTACGACGATACGGGCAACCGCTATCGCGACGCATGGGAAGCGGGCATCTCCTTCTCCGTCCCCGGCTTCCTTTTTGACGGGAAACTCATGTTCCTCTACAACGACGAGAAGGACTTCAAGGTGGGATTCTTCATCGGCAGCCCTGTCTGGGGGCATTATCCGCTCCCGTAGGTTACCCGGGTTGCGCGGAACGGCCTTCAGGGACTAGAATGGTTTTCCGCCGGCTTCAAAAGGGCCGTGCGAAACTGACGGAATCTATACAGGAGGAACGTAAATGGCACGGAACATAACTCCAAGAGCTGAAGACTACTCCCAGTGGTATCTCGACATCATCAAGGCGGCGGAACTCGCCGACTACGCCCCTGTGAGGGGCTGCATGGTCATCCGCCCTACGGGATACTCCCTGTGGGAATCGATCCAGCATCATTTCGATGAAGCATTTAAAGAAACCGGCCATGTGAACGCCTATTTTCCCCTCCTCATTCCCAACTCCTTCCTTGAAAAGGAAGCGGAGCACGTGGAAGGATTTGCTCCCGAGTGCGCCGTGGTTACCCATGCCGGCGGAGAAGTCCTCGAGGAGCCCCTGGTGGTCCGCCCCACGTCGGAGACGGTCATCGGTCACATGTACAGCAAATGGATCCAGTCCTGGAGAGACCTTCCCATCCTCATCAACCAGTGGGCGAACGTCATGCGCTGGGAGAAGCGTCCCAGGCTGTTCCTCAGGACGTCTGAATTCCTCTGGCAGGAAGGGCACACAGCCCACAGCTCCAGGGAGGAGGCTATGGAAGAGACCCTGAAAATGCTGGGGGTTTACGCAAGGATAATGAGGGACATTCTTGCCCTGCCGGTAGTGGAAGGGGAAAAGACGGAGGGAGAGCGCTTCCCCGGAGCAGACAACACCTATGCCTGCGAAACCATGATGAGCGACGGAAAAGCCCTTCAGGCCGGGACAAGCCATTTCCTCGGCCAGAATTTCGCCAGGGC
>VSSQ01001115.1_pt1 | contig 11412 bp, 6 predicted proteins | sample 4763081 | NCBI WGS metagenome assembly VSSQ01 (sample SAMN12137344, study PRJNA551015) | bioreactor metagenome | isolation source: SDC9 anaerobic chlorinated ethene degrading culture | place: USA: Knoxville, Tennesee | collected 2015-01-01
AAATTGGCTTAAGTGCCGGTGGAAGCACCTCAGTAATCCTGAATGCAATCAGAGATATGGAGGATTCAAAGCTATATTCATTTGATTATAATACAAACTGGTACAGAGATCAGAATTCCGGTCAGGACAAGGGGAGAAAATCAGGCTTCCTTGTAGCTCAGATAGTTCCTGAGTTAACTTCTAAATGGAAACTCTGCACAGGTGGAGTTCCATGCAAGTATTTTGATGTACTGCCTGCAGATGGAGTGGATGTTTGCTTTATAGATACGGCGCATATTAGCCCCGGTGAACATCTTAATATTCTTGAGATACTCCCTTTTATGAAAAAGAATGGCATAATTATTTATCACGACACTTCATATCACACACTTCGTTTTGAGATTGGAACAACAAACTGTGTGTCAATTAATACACTCAGCGGAAAAAGGATTATTCTTAAATCAGAGAATACAGCAGGGTTACCAAATATTGGTGCAATAATACTGGATGAAAATGTTGATAATGTGCTTTATCCTCTGTTTTCCAACATCAGTCTCCCCTGGTATTATAAAATTTCAACAGAAGATTTTCATGAGATGTATAAACATTTCTCAAAATATTATTCAAATGAGTTAGTTAGGATTTATGTTTATTATACTCTTTTTTACATGAATGGAGGTTTAGAAAATAAAGAGAGTGCATCCTTAATAGCAGAATCGGTAATTAAAAAGCTTCCTGTCTGAAATTTTTCAAATAAAAGTTGCAATAGTTAGTAGATGCTAACTATATTTGCAATATGAAAAAATTAATTAATGTCATATCTGATATCTCTTCATTTATCGGGAATATAGAGGAAGAGGCAAAAGAGCAGTTTAACCTGCTTCATCTTACCTCCAATCAGATGAATTATCTGGAGGTCATTCATCAGCTGGATAATCCAAATATTACAGAGCTAGCTCAACAGTTAAAACTATCAAAACCAACAGTAAAGGTAGTAGTTGACAAATTGATAAAAAGGGAATACATATACAAGATCAGATCAGACCTGGACAGAAGGAGTGCTCATCTTCATCTTACCGAAAAAGGCAAATTGATTAATCAGATGCACGACTACGCTCACAAAAGGATAGCCGAAATATTTCTTAGAAAATTAAACGAAGAGGAAATTAAAGTGCTGGAGGATTTATTATTGAAAGTTTTAAGAGAGAGATAATTTTTTTAAATAAATAGTTAGTATATACTAACAATATATCAATGAAAACAACATTTAAAATCGAAGATCTTAAAGGCCTTACTCAAAAGGAGGTTAATCAAAAACTTACCAGCGAGGGTTACAATGAATTGCCCTCATCAAAACCAAAAAACCTACTCCAGATTGCTTTGGGAGTAGTAAAAGAACCAATGTTTCTACTATTGGTAACATGTGGAACGCTATATCTTTTTCTTGGTGATATTCAGGAGGGGCTAATGCTGCTGGGCTTTGTAATTGTAATTATGGGAATAGAGTTTTTTCAGGAGAGAAAAACGGAAAAAGCACTTGATGCACTCAAGGATTTAGCAAGCCCTAGAGCTTTAGTGATAAGAGATGGAGAAACCTTTCGTATTGCCGGAAGGGATGTTGTTACAGATGATATAGTTATTCTGAAAGAGGGCGATAGAGTACCTGCTGATGCAATGGTTCTTAGCTGCCTCAATTTATACGCAGATGAGTCCCTCTTAACCGGAGAGCCGGTTCCGGTGAGGAAAAGAGAGTGGAGATCAGGAGACCGAGAATTTTTTCCGGGCGGCGATGAACTACCTGTTGTGTATTCAGGATCAATGATTGTTCAGGGTAGTGGAATCGTAAAGGTTGTTGCTACCGCGCTTAATACAGAAATCGGTAAAATCGGGAAAGCTTTGCAATCTGTAAAAGATGAACCTACAAGATTGAAAAAGGAGATTAGTAAACTGGTAAAAAGGCTTGCAATACTTGGGTTATTATTGTGTATTCTTGTCATTGTTATATACACTATCACCAGAGGAGATCTCCTTAATGGTTTTCTTGCAGGGATAACTCTTGCAATGGCTATGCTACCGGAAGAGTTTCCTGTTGTATTAACAATCTTTTTAGCACTTGGAGCCTGGAGAATGTCAAAAAAGAATGTTCTTACCCGTCATCCTGCAGCGGTAGAGACTTTGGGGTCAGCAACAGTTCTGTGCACTGATAAAACAGGAACACTAACCCAAAATAAGATGACAGTAACCTCTCTTTTCAATGGTATTGAATTTTTTGGGGATAACACAGGGGAAAATTTATCTGAGCCGTTTCATGAAATAATTGAGTATGGGATTTTATCCAGTCAGGCTAATCCTTTTGATCCCATGGAAAAAGCTATTCTTAATGCCGGGGAAAGATATTTGCAAAACTCAGAGCACATTCACATTGACTGGGTAATGGAGAAGGAGTATCCTTTGTCTAAAGAGCTGCTTGCAATGTCAAGGGTCTTTTCAAGCAGTGATACAAACAGAAAAGTTATTGCAGCAAAGGGGGCGCCGGAAGCAATTTTTGACCTTTGCCATCTGGATAATAACTCAGTTAAGAGATATTCAGAAGCCGTCGGGAATATGGCATCCAAAGGGTTAAGAGTTCTTGGGGTTGCAAAAGCAAATGTTCTGGATAAAAATCTTCCGACAGAACAACACGATTTTGATTTTGAATTTATTGGTTTAATTGGGCTCTCTGATCCAATAAGAGAAAATGTTGCTGGTGCTGTAACCGAATGCTATAAAGCCGGTGTCAGAGTTATAATGATTACCGGAGATTATCCTGTAACAGCATCTAATATAGGAAAAGAGATAGGAATCACTAATCATACTGATATTATTACAGGTAGCGAATTGGAACAGATGTCAGAAGATGAACTTCGCAGACGGATAAAAGAGGTAAACATTTTTGCCAGGGTTGTTCCGGAGCAGAAACTCAAAATCGTAAATGCCTTGAAAGCCAATAATGAAATTGTAGCTATGACAGGTGACGGAGTGAATGATGCACCTGCTCTTAAAGCTGCAAATATTGGTATTGCAATGGGTGAAAAAGGGACAGATGTTGCCCGCGAAGCATCTTCGTTAGTTCTTATGGATGATAACTTTTTGTCTATAGTTGGAGCAATAAGAATGGGCAGAAAAATATTTGATAATCTTCAAAAAGCATTAGCCTATATATTTGCTATACATGTACCAATTGCGGGGCTATCTTTAATTCCTGTTTTTTTTGCAGAGTTGCCGCTAATATTGTGGCCTGTTCATATTGTATTCCTTGAATTGATAATTGATCCGGCCTGTTCAATAATTTTTGAAGCTGAACCGGAAGAAAAGAATGTTATGTCCCGGCCACCAAGGAAAATAAATGAACCTTTTTTTGGGATTAAAAAGATTATTCTGAGTTGTTGTCAGGGATTGGGTATTTTACTTGTCAGCATAGCAGTTTACTTCACGGGGATAAAAATGGGATACTCATCAAATGGTGTCAGGACCCTAACTTTTGTAACCCTGATTGTTTCAAATATTGCCGTCATCCTATCAAACAGATCATGGACAACAAACATCTTTAAAATAATGATAACGCCAAATAAAGCTGTCAAGTGGGTAATAGGCGGAGCAGTTTTCTTCCTGTTCTTGATCATGGAAGTTCCTTTTTTGTTAACTTTATTCCAGTTTGAAAAAATAACAATTCTTGAATTAACAGTTTGCACTACTGCAGGTCTCTCATCTGTGATATGGTTTGAAATATATAAGCAAATAAAGAGTTCAAAAAAAGTTATTTCTACTTGAAAAAAACAGAGTTAAGGTATTAATTGATTTATAAATCATTATTTTACAATTATGCTTGGGAAGATAGTTGATTTCAGCATAAAGAATAAACTTATTGTTATTCTTTTCACTTTATCTGTAGCTGCATTTGGGCTCTATTCGGTATTCAGGATATCAGTGGGAGCAGTCCCGGATATAACAAATAATCAGGTTCAGGTAATTACTACCTCCTCAAACTTGTCCACTCAGGAGATAGAGCAATACATCACTGCTCCTGTAGAGATGGAGATGGCAAATCTTCCCGGAGTGAAGGAGATCAGATCAGTATCAAAATTTGGAATATCACTTGTTACAATCGTTTTCAGCGATAAAACAGGGACATATCTCCCAAGGCAGCTGATTGCCGAGAAAATTAAAGTTGCGTCGGAAAAAATTCCACAGGGATTTGGTGAGCCGGAGATGGGGCCTATTACAACGGGATTGGGGGAGATTTATCAGTACACACTGGATACAAAGGAGGGATATGAAGACAAATACTCTCCAACAGATTTGAGAACAATTCAGGACTGGATTGTAAAAAGGAGACTATCCGGCATAAACGGAGTGGTGGAGATAAACAGCTGGGGAGGGTATCTTAAGCAGTATGAGGTTGCAGTGGATCCTGTAAGACTTGCCTCAATGAATATCTCTCTTATGGAGATTTTCAACGCCCTCGAAAACAATAACAGCATTTCAGGAGGAGCATACATTGAAAAGACAAATCAAAGCTATTTTATCAGGGGTGATGGTCAGGTTAAATCCGTAGAGGATATTGAAAATATTGTTGTAAAGAGTATTGACGGGAATCCCGTTCTTGTAAAAGATGTTGCTAAAGTAGGATTCGGCCATGCAAACAGATTTGGTGCAATCACTGCTAATGGAAAAGGGGAGACTATTCTGGGGCAGGTTATGATGCTGAAGAATGCCGATTCTAAGGAGGTAATTAAAGAGGTTAAGACAAGGGTCGCAGAAATACAGGAGAACCTGCCGGAGGGGATTTTTATAAACCCCATTGTAGACAGAAGTGAACTTGTGGCAAAAACAACATTTACTGTAGTTGAAAATCTGATACTTGGGGCATTGATAGTGATGCTGACAGTACTGCTGCTTCTTGGAAACATAAGGTCAGCGCTGGTAATAACCTCCATGATACCTCTCTCTCTCTTGTTTACTATATCAATGATGTTCATTTTTGGTGTAGATGCAAATCTGATGAGTCTTGGTGCACTGGACTTTGGGATTATAATTGACGGAGCAGTTATAATTGTTGAATATATTGCACTTAGAATGCTTAAAAGGAGGAGTGATTTTGAGTTTCTCAACAGTGAAAAAAGGCTGGACTTAATGGACTCAATATCTTTTGAGGGGGCAACCAAAATGATGAAGTCTGCAATTTTCGGACAAATTATTATACTTATTGTTTTTATACCAATTCTCTCTCTTACAGGGGTAGAGGGTAAGATGTTCAGGCCAATGGCTCTCTCATTCTGCTTTGCAATACTCGGTGCTATGATTATGGGACTGACATGGCTCCCTGTAGCTACCTCTCTTTTTCTAAGGCCATCCCTGAAAAGCAGGAAAACAACATCAGACTGGGTAATGAATATTGCCTTGAAATCATACACCCCGGTTATTAAATGGGCCTGTTGTAATAAGAGAAAAGTTTTGCTCGCAGCCCTGCTCTCTTTAGTTTTAACATTTTTTCTCTTTACCAAAATCGGCGGGGAGTTTGTTCCAACACTGGACGAGGGTGATTTTGTCATTCAGCCGGTATTAAAAACCGGAACATCTTTGACTAAAACCATCGAGACCACTACAAAAATGGAGCAGATATTAAAGAGAAATTTTCCGGAAGTTGATAAAATTGTGAGTAGAATCGGTGCCGCAGAAGTTCCTACAGATCCAATGTCTATGGAGGAAATTGATATGATCATCAAGCTGAAACCAAGAAAACAATGGGTAAGTGCAGATACAAAGGAGGAACTTGCAGACAAATTCAAAGAGGCACTCTCAGTTATCCCGGGTATTGAATATGAATTTACACAGCCTATTGAGATGCGTTTTAATGAACTAATTACCGGTGTAAGATCAGACATTGCCATTAAAATATTCGGGGACGATCTGGATTATATCAACATGAAAGCCATTGAAATTAAAAATCTAATCGCAGATATACCGGGAGCAAGTGATATTATAATGGAGAAAACGGCAGGGCTTCCTCAAATTAAAGTGGAATATGATCGTGATAAAATAGCTTATTACGGTCTTGATATTAAGACACTCAACAGATACCTGTCGACTGCATTTGGAGGAGAGACAACCGGAGTCGTTTTTGAAGGGGAGAAAAGGTTTGATATGGTGGTTAGATTTGATAAAAACAGCAGAACAGATATATCAGATATCAGACAATTGAGAGTTCCAATTCCGGAGGGGCATCAAATTCCGTTGTCAGAAATTGCTTTCATACAATATACAGAAAGCCCTGCAAAAATTTCCAGAGAGAATGCACACAGAAGAGTGGTGGTGAGTGTAAATGTACGAAACCGGGATTTGCAGTCTGTTGTGGGTGATATCAGGTATTCAATCGATAATAATATTATATTCAAACCCGGAACTTATGTAAAATTCGGAGGACAATTTGAAAACTTGCAAAATGCTACAAACCGGCTGCTAATAGCTGTTCCGGTAGCTTTGCTGTTAATATTCATTTTTCTCCATTTTGCATTCAAGTCATTCAAAGATGCAATTATGATTTTTACTGCAATTCCACTTGCAACAGTTGGTGGTGTGTTTTTATTATGGATAAGAGGTATGCCATTCAGCGTATCTGCAGGTGTGGGCTTTATTGCCTTGTTTGGAATAGCGGTGCTAAACGGAATTGTACTCATTGAGCATTTAAAAGATTTAAATGAGAGAAGAAGTATGACTATCAGGGAGGTAATTCTGAATGGGACAAAAGACAGGCTTAGGCCTGTGATGCTTACTGCAGGAGCCGCCGCCATGGGTTTCCTGCCTATGGCTATCTCCACAGGGGCAGGAGCAGAGGTACAACGACCCCTGGCTACTGTTGTTATTGGAGGACTCTTTACATCTACAATGCTTACTATGGTTGCATTGCCTCTGTTATTCGAGATATTCTACAATGTAGTGGGGATAAAATTTTTCCCTCTCAGATTTATTAGAGCTAAACAGATTATGATATTTCTGTTAATAGCCGCTCCCTCTTCAACCATTTTTGCTCAGCCAAGAGAGCTGAAAATAAATGAAGTGGTTGATATTGCTCTTAGGAATAATAAAGAGCTAAAAGCATATGCACTAAGAACAGAGGCAAAGGAGGCTCTGAAATCCTCTGCGCTTTTATTTGATAAGACAAATATCACTTACGGAACGGATCAAAATAATATAGCTGAAAATAATCACCCTCTTAGAGTTTGGGGTGTTACTCAGAATTTTACTTCCCCTGCACAATATTTTGCTGAAAAAAAAATAAAGGGGGCTGAATACGAGATATCAGCTGCCGAATATAAATTGCAGGTAATTGAACTGATAAAAAATGTCTCTTTAAAATATATTGAACTGCAGGTTGAACAGGAGAAGCTGGCAAACTTTAAAGATATAGAGAGCCTTTATACAAGAATTTTAAACGGAGCAGAATCAAGACGCAAAAACGGTGACATCAGTCAGCTTGAGCTGCTTACAATCAAAGCAAAGCAGCAGAGTGTGAAGAATCAGGTCAATGAGCTGAAATTCAGTATAAACGACATGTTTAACAATATAAAGATTCTCATGGGTTATCAGGATACATTCTCCCTGTCAGAAGATTTAAAAATTATAGAATATGTGGATAAAGAAATTGAACTGTCAACCTTCTTTATATTGCAGAAAAAGCGGGAGGCTTTTGACAGAGCAAATATTGCAATGGAAAAAAGCAGATTACTTCCAGATATTTCAATTAATTATTTCCGGGGTACAAATACTCATGAAAACTCAAAGATATATCACGGATTTGAGGCAGGTGTAGCTATACCTCTCTTCTTTAATGCCCAGAGATCAAAAATAAGGGCCTCTAAAATTACCCTGGAGGCAACAAAAGAGTTAGCAGATTATGAGAGAGATCTCTTCATGTCAAAGAAAAAAGAGTTGCAAAATTCATGTTTTAAATATAAAGAGCTGCTGGATCAGTATAACAGCAGTGGAAAATCACTATGCGATGAATTAAAAAGAACTTCGCAGTTAAGCTATGAAAAGGGTGAAATTGATTTTCAAAAATTTGCAATTAATATTGAAAATGCAATGCAAATTAAAAAGGAGTATCTTGATAATCTTTTGCACTATACAAGAATTACACTCAATCTAAATTATCTCTCTGAATGATATGAAAATAATACAAACTATCAGTACCCTGCTGATTGCAGGTCTTATAACAGCCTGTTCCGGCAGCCAGGCAGAAAATGAATTAACTTCTGATCTGCTTGAGATAACCAGTGATCAGTTTCAGTTTAACCAAATGGAGCTGGGAGCGGTAGATAAACATACATTTGAGTCTGTTGTGAAGTGCAAAGGATTAATTATCCCGCTTAAAGAGGGACTTGCACAAGTGAGTGCCCCTGTTGGGGGGACAATAAAGAGACTATATCAAAGCAACGGCGATTATGTAAGTAAGGGAGCCCCATTGATTGAGATTGGAGGAAATGACATAGTTGATTTGCAAAAGGAGTATGCCGAGGCCTCTGCCGTATTTAAAAGAGTTGAAAGCGAATATTTGAGGGTTAAGACTCTATATGATGAAGATGTGATATCACAAAAGGATTACAATCTTATTAAATCTGAATATTTGTCTTCTCAGGCAAGATTCAAAGGTTTACAACTAAAGATTGATGCTCTGGAACTCTCTTCTGCAAAAATTGAAAGTGGGGAGCTATACTCCTATTATACAATTAAATCACCAATCCAGGGGCAGGTAATAAATCTGAAAAACTACACCGGCAGTAATATAGAAAATAAAGATTTGATAATGGAGATAGTAAATCCGGATTTAATTCAGATTGAGTTATATATTTTCCCGGATAATGTTTCAGGAATAAAAGTTGGCCAGAGGGTAAAAATTCGATCATCAGACTCAAGGCTAAGCAGTGAAGCCCTGATAAAATCAATTGGGCGGGTGGTAGATAAAGAGCGGAGATCAATTAATTGCTATGCAAGTTTAAGAGGATCCGGCCCGGTGGATTTTATATTAAATCAACTGGTAGATTCAGAAGTTATTACCGGAACAGAAAATTTTCCGGCATTACCAAAAGAGGCAATATTAAAGAGCGACTCCGGAACTTTTGTGTTAATATTGATTAAAAAAGAGGATAACAAGTATATATTTACAAAAAAAGAGGTTAAGATCGGTATTGAGCAAAATGGTTTTGTGCAGGTTGTTGGAGATGGAATTGACGGACCGATATTAACAAAGGGTGGGTATAATCTGTTTTAATATGAATTTAAATGATTTAAACAAGGTTTTAGATGAATTAAACCACGAACGGGAATTATACACAGACCTTTCCAATGCATTGCCGGCGGGTATATACCGATTGCGAGTTTTTAAGGATCTATCTCTTATTGATAAGAAATGGGAAACTTCAACAGATACGCCATATAAGCTGGAATTTGCAAACAACCGATTTTATGAGATTTTGCATATAGATAAAGAACTCTTTATAAAGAATCCCGGTATCATAAGTGATTTCATTCTTGAAGAGGATAAAGAATCTTTTGTAAGGTTAAATGTAGAAGCTAATTTAAATATGACCCCCTTTACATGGGAAGGCAGGTTAAAAATTGAAGGGAATCAAATTTGGATACATTTTGAATCATTACCACGGCTATTGGAAAATGGCGATATAATATGGACCGGAACATTAAATGAAGTAAGTAAACGCAAATCGGCGGAGTTGGAGATTGCTGCAAAAAACATAGAATTAGAAAAACTAAATTCAGAAAAAAACAAGTTTTTTTCAATAATTGCTCATGATCTAAGAAGCCCGTTTAATGCAATAATTGGTTTAAGTGAACTGCTGGTTAACGAGATTGACGAAAAAAGCTATGAGAATGCTCAGGAATACTCTTCAGTTATTTTACAAACTGCTCGGAAGTCAGTGGCATTGCTTAACAATCTTATGGAGTGGGCTCAGTTAAAGACCGGCAAAATTGAATACAATCCTGAATATTTTAATATCGTAGCATTAGTAAAAGAGACAACAAGTTTATACAAAGAGATTGCAAAGAAAAAATCAATAACTCTTGAAGAGATTCTGCCACATTTTTTGTCTCTTTATGCAGATAAGGCTATGATAAGTTCTATCCTGAGAAATTTCATTTCAAATGCTATAAAATTCACAATGCCGGGCGGCAAAGTTGTAGTGACAGTTGAAGAAAAATCCAAAGAGATTATTTTTTCTGTTAAAGATACAGGTGTTGGTATTTCAAAAGAGAGATTTGATAATATTTTTAAGATAGACCACATGTACTCAACAATAGGCACCGATAACGAAAAAGGCACCGGAATGGGTCTAACTCTATGTAAAGATTTTGTCGAAATGCACTCTGGTAAAATATGGGTTGAAAGCGAAGAGAACAATGGGTCTGTTTTTTATTTCTCACTAAAACAAGAACTTGAAAAAAATGATTATTAAATTTCCCTCTTACTTAGCAGTTGTAGCAGGCTGTTTTTTCACATTTAGCCTTACTGCTCAGAAGCTTAGCATTGCCACCTATAACCTGCGCTACGAAAACAAGAGCGACTCTCTTAATGGTAACGGCTGGGGGGAGAGATTGCCACACATAACAAATCTTATCCGCTTTCACGATTTTGATATATTCGGTTCACAGGAGGTCTTTTACAGCCAACTGACAGATATGCTTTCTTTTATGCCGGAGTATAACTACATAGGGGTAGGGAGGAGAGACGGAGATAAATCCGGAGAGTGTTCGCCCATCTTCTACAAAAGGGAGAAATTCAGACTCATTAAAACAGGCAATTTCTGGCTTTCAGAGGCCGATAGTATACCGGGTAAGGGCTGGGATGCTGCCCTTCCCAGAATCTGTACATGGGGGAAGTTTCAGATGATTGAAAACGGAAAGATATTCTGGTTTTTCAACCTTCATATGGACCATATAGGCAAGATTGCCAGAATTGAGGGGACAAAACAGGTTCTGAATAAAATCAAAGCTATGGCCTCAGGCGAACCGGTTATCCTTACAGGAGACTTCAACTATGACCAGAGAGCAGATGGTTACGGAATTATCTCTGAATCAGAATCATTAAAAGACACATACGAAACTGCAGTATTGAGATATGCACCTAACGGAACATTTAATAACTTTAATTTACAATACAAAAGCGACAGCAGGATTGACCATATTTTCACGACTAAAGAGTTTAAAGTTGTCAAGTATGGAATACTTACAGATATCTATTGGAGTAAAGCCGATAGTTCCGCACAGGTTGTCAGGATCCCATCTGACCACTATCCGGTTAACGCAGAGGTAATCCTTAATTGGTAAAACAATGGCCACAGACAAAAACTTTGTTGATTTCATCACAGATCAGCTTGAAAA
>VSSQ01001118.1_pt1 | contig 11382 bp, 12 predicted proteins | sample 4763081 | NCBI WGS metagenome assembly VSSQ01 (sample SAMN12137344, study PRJNA551015) | bioreactor metagenome | isolation source: SDC9 anaerobic chlorinated ethene degrading culture | place: USA: Knoxville, Tennesee | collected 2015-01-01
ATATATTAGCATATTTGACGAGTTTAATGACTCTACTTAAATGATACTAGTCCATTTATTTTAGCATAACCACTAGCAAGCAATATATCACGCAACTCTTTGGGCATTAAATCCGTAACCTTAACAATAGGAGGAATGGCGTTCAGTTCAAAAATTTTCTCGCATTCCTTGAGCTTTTTACTAAACTCACTCTCGGAATCGTACTGTAAAGGACAAATACAATTAGCTCTATAAGTATAACCGGCATTCAACCGCAAAACCCACCCAGCAAAAATAAGCGTCTTTATACTTGGTATGGAATTTAGGAGAAGCTCTTCAATGATTTTAATTTGATTGTTCATTTACTGTCATACCTCGTTTTATTGTCTGAGTATATGGACTTTGTATAGAAGTAATTATAGCAGAAATAATATTTTAGATGTTCTTATACATTAATTATAATTGTTTGCCTCTTACCTGCGTAACCGACAAGTCTGTATTTCTTACGCTTTACGAACCCAACTTTTCACAGCACGTGTAAGTACTAATTAAAATTATCATTTAATTTTTTTAATAAATTTAGAAAAATTTCCTTTTCTTCCGTCGAAAAGCCTTTATAAGCCGTCATAGATACTTCTCTTGAAATAGCATTGAACTTTGCTTCTATTTCTTTCCCTCTTTCGGTAAGTATGATATAAGTGACTCTTTTATCTAATTCTTTTTTTTCTTTTTTTATATAACCTAAAGTCACTAACTTATTGACTAATGGTGTTACTGTTGATTTATCCTTGCCAATTATTTGTGCTATTTGTCTCATTGTTAGTTTGCTCTGATTTTCATAAAGTGCTGTAAGGATATTTCCATGTGAAGGAATCAGATCATCCAATCTATTTTCTTTTAATTGCACTTCAATAAAATGTAACATTTTACTCTTTATTCTACTCATAAAGTAGACTATATATTTATCCTTCATGTCAGCAACCTCATTAATTGTAAATATTATAAGATTATGCAAAAATTTTTACTAAGATAACAAATTTTTCAAAAGCGCAATAGTTTGACGCAAAACCTTTTTATGTTATAATAGTTTTGTATAAAACTATTATAACATAAAGGAATGTGAATATATGTCTAAAATTCAATTTAAAGCAATGGTAGTAACAGAAATTAACGATAAGCAATTCTCAAGAGAAATTGTCAGCCGTGATGTTAGCACCCTTCCTGTGGGTGATATTTTAATCAATGTAAAGTATTCCTCTTTAAACTATAAAGATGCTCTTTCTTCTTCCGGCAATAAGGGCGTCACGAAAAAGTATCCTCATACTCCAGGCATAGATGCAGCAGGTATTGTGGTAGAAAGTAAAAATGAAAATTTCTATCCTGGAGATGAAGTCCTCGTTACAGGATACGATCTAGGTATGAATACGTCTGGTGGATATGGTCAGTATATCCAAGTCCCAGCTGCCTGGGTTGTTAAATTACCGTGTAATCTTTCATTAAAAGAAACAATGATATATGGTACTGCTGGTTTTACTGCTGCCCTCTCTATTTATAAATTAATAAAGGGTGGTGTTAAACCTGCGGACGGTAACATCTTAGTAACAGGGGCAACAGGTGGTGTAGGTAGTGTTGCTGTGGGCCTTCTTCATAAACTTGGTTATGCCGTTATTGCAGCTACCGGTAAACCTGATGCAAAGGAAAAATTATTAAAAATAGGTGCCAAAGATATTGTTCTCAGAAATGAATTAGATGATAAATCAGGAAGAATGCTTTTAAAAGAAAATTATGCTGGTGTAATTGATACAGTAGGTGGAAATATCTTAGCAACAGCAATAAAATCCACTAAATATGGTGGGATTGTAACATGTTGTGGAAATGTAGCCTCTCCTGAATTATTGACTTCTGTCTATCCCTTTATTCTAAGAGGTATTACTCTATATGGAATCGATTCCGTGATGTGTCCCATGGATTTAAGAATAAAGATTTGGTCTTTGTTAGCTAATGAATGGAAGCTGCATGATTTAGAGCAAAATGTTGAAGAAGTATCCTTAGAAGGTTTAAATACAAAGATTAACCTTATTTTGCAGGGGAAACTCATGGGACGAACTATAGTTAATCTTGATTTATAAATAATTTATATTCAAACATACACTATCAAGACCATCTTGAGAATACTTATATATCTAGGTCTGATATATAGTGATGTTATAACTTCGTTCAGTTGGCTAAAACCCCTGTCGTTATTTGCTCGCTTTGACATAAAAGAGATAACTTTTATAGACAATTTTCCCCAAAAAATATTTTAGCTAACAGCAATTAAAAGAAAAATACTTTCAACCCCAAAAACGGCTAGAATCGTTAAGATTCTAGCCGTTTTTATTATCTTTATTTAATTTCCCACCAACCTAAGGCGCGGGAGAAGGTATTAGTGACGCGAAAGACCGCGGCTTGCAAGCGAGATAGTACAAACCTGTACATCGAGCTTGCAAAACGCAAGGTCTGACAAAGTCAATAGTACCTTATCCCGCGCCGCCTTAAATAATCCTTATTCCCATTCGATAGTCGCCGGCGGCTTCGACGTAATATCATAAACTATTCTATTTACTCCCGGTACTTCATTAACAATCCTACGGGAAACAATGTCTAAAACTTCATATGGTATATGTGCCCAGTCGCTAGTCATGCCGTCAGTACTAGTTACTGCCCTTAGCGCTACTGTGTTGCTATAGGTTCTAAAGTCACCCATAACGCCAACACTGCGAATATTAGGCAAGCAGGCAAAATATTGCCAAATCTTTCTTTCTAGACCGGCATTGGCAACTTCCTCACGGAAAATCGCATCAGCTTCGCGGACTATGGACAATTTTTCCGGAGTAATATCCCCTAATACACGGATAGCAAGACCCGGTCCTGGGAAAGGTTGACGCCAAACTAATTCAGAAGGTATGCCTAACTCTTCACCAACTGCACGTACTTCATCTTTGAATAATTCACGCAAAGGCTCAATAAGTCTGAGATCCATATCTTTAGGCAAACCGCCAACATTGTGATGGCTCTTAATGGTAGCCGAAGTTCCTGTTCCGCTTTCAACTACGTCAGGATAAATAGTTCCTTGGACAAGATAATCTACCTTGCCAATTTTCTTAGACTCTTCTTCAAACACGCGAATAAATTCTGCACCTATAATTTTACGTTTTGTTTCTGGGTCGCTAACGCCAGCTAACTTACCCAAAAATCTATCTTGTGCATTGACACGAATTAAATTCATGTCAAATTTTTCTTTGCAAACAGCTTCTACTTGATCGCCTTCGTCTTTACGCAAAAGGCCGTGATCTACAAATACACAGGTAAGTTGTTTACCTACTGCCTTATGTACTAATACAGCGGCAACAGTGGAATCTACACCACCGGACAAGGCACAAAGCACATTCTTGTCACCGACTTTTTCTTTAATCTCTGCGATTTTAGTTTGAGCAAAAGAGGACATAGTCCAATCGCCTTGGAGTCCACAAATCTCAAATAAGAAATTGGATAACATCTTTCTGCCAAAAGGAGTATGTTCTACTTCCGGATGAAACTGCACTCCATAAAGTCTGCGTTCATCATTTACCATAGCTGCTACCGGACATTCATCGGTTAATGATACTACTTTAAACCCAGCCGGAGCTTCTTCAACATAATCACAATGACTCATCCAGCAGATATTTCTCTCTTCCAGACCATTAAACAATACACAATCCGGCTGTAACATTACGCTGGTTTTACCATACTCGCTGATGCCAGCGCTGGCAACCTTGCCACCCAAGGTTTGAGCCATAAATTGATGCCCATAGCAAATGCCCAAAATTGGCACTCCCATATCAAAAATAGCTGCATCCACCTTTGGAGTATTCTCAGCATACACGCTATTAGGGCCACCGGAAAATATAATGGCTTGAGGATTCTTAGCTTTAATTTTCTCTAACGTATAGGTATAGGGAATAATCTCACAATATACACCACACTCGCGCACTCTTCTTGCAATAAGCTGACTATACTGGCCACCAAAATCAATAACCAGAACCAACTCGTGTTGTACTTTTTTCATGCTCAAGCCCTCCGTTTAAATTTCTTAGATTATCATTAGAATATACCATAATATGAGTTTTTTTTCAACAGTTGCCTATAAAAAATGACACTCTGAAATTCACTTTCAGAGTGTCATTTACTTCTACTACAAACTAACTAAGCATTATATTCTGCTAGTCAATACCTAACAAATTACATCATGCCAGGCATGCCGCCGCCCATTGGAGGCATAGCAGGTCCGCCATCTTTAGCTGGTTTATCAGCAACTAGAGCTTCAGTAGTAAGGATCATAGCTGCAATTGAAGCTGCGTTTTGCAAAGCACTGCGAGTAACTTTGCAAGGATCAACAATACCAACTTTAATCATATCAACATACTCTTCAGTTAAAGCATCAAAACCAATGCCTTTTTTCGTACGTTTAAGAGCATCAACAATAACAGCGCCTTCCAAACCTGCATTGTAAGCAATTTGGCGAACAGGTTCTTCAATAGCACGTCTAACGATTTCTACACCGGTCTTAACATCGCCTACAACATCTAATTTATCCAGAGAAGCCTGTACTTGCAAGAAGGCAGTTCCGCCACCGGCCACAATACCTTCAGCCACAGCAGCACGAGTAGCATTCAAAGCATCTTCTATACGAAGTTTCTTATCTTTCAATTCAGTTTCAGTAGCTGCGCCTACTTTAATAACTGCAACGCCACCGGCCAATTTAGCCAAACGCTCTTGCAATTTTTCTTTATCAAATTCAGAAGTAGTTTCAGGAATTTGTGCACGTATTTGAGATACGCGGTTAGCGATTGTATCTTTAGAACCTGCGCCATCAACTATAGTAGTCATTTCTTTAGTTACGCGAACTTGACTTGCGCTGCCAAGATCTTCAATAGTAGCACTATCTAATTTACGGCCAACTTCCTCGCTAATAACAGTAGCACCGGTCAAAATAGCGATATCTTGAAGCATTGCTTTACGACGATCACCGAAACCAGGAGCTTTAACAGCTACAGCCTTGAAAGTACCACGCAATCTATTTACAACCAAAGTTGCAAGAGCTTCACCCTCGATATCTTCGGCAATAATCAAAAGCTCACGGCCTTGTTGTACAACTTTTTCCAAAACAGGCATAATATCAGCGATCAAAGTTATTTTACGATCAGTGATGAAAACATAAGGATTACTCATAACAGCTTCCATTTTGTCTGGATCAGTAACCATGTAAGGAGAAATATAACCGCGGTCAAATTGCATACCTTCTACGGTTTCCAGAGAAGTCTCCATTGTCTTAGATTCTTCAACGGTAATTACGCCGTCATCGCCAACTTTATCCATAGCGTCAGCAATCAAACCGCCTATTTCTTCATCACTAGCAGAAATAGAAGCAACTTGTGCTTTTTCTTCTCTAGTTCTTACTTTTTTGGATATTTTAGCCAATTCCGCAACCAAAGTATCCACTGCCATTTTGATACCTTTTTTAATAATCATAGGATTAGCACCGGCGGCTACATTTTTCATGCCTTCATGTACCATAGCTTGTGCCAACAAGGTTGCTGTAGTAGTACCGTCACCGGCGATGTCATTAGTTTTCGTAGCAACTTCTTTAACTAATTGAGCACCCATATTTTCAAACGGGTCTTCCAACTCAATATCACGAGCAATGGTAACACCATCATTAGTAATAGTTGGGGAACCGAATTTCTTATCAAGTACAACATTACGACCCTTTGGTCCCAAGGTAACCTTTACTGCATCTGCCAAAGCATTAACGCCACGTTCCAAGGAACGGCGAGCTTCTTCGTTAAATTTAATTTCTTTTGCCATAATAGCATCTCCTCAATTTAATATAGTAAGTATTTTATTTTTTAGATTTAGCCTTGCTTTTTGCAGCTGGCTTAGCTTTTACCGGAGCTTTTGTCTTTGTCGGAGCTACAACTTGAGCTTTTGGCTTGCTTTCTACAATTGCCAAAATGTCGCGTTCTTTCATAACAACATAGTCAACACCATCAAATTCTAATTCGCTTCCTGCATATTTTGCGAAAACGACAGTCTGTCCGACTTCTAATTCAGAAGCAACTCTTTGCCCATTTTCTAACAAACGTCCGGCACCGATTGCTACAACATTACCGGTTTGTGGTTTATCTTTGTGAGCTGTATCTGGTAAATAAATACCACTGCTAGTTTTTTCCTCCTGAACAATCGGTTTAATTACTACATACTCTTCTAACGGCTTTAACATAGTTTAAATCCCCTTTCTAGCTTATATAATTAAATTATTTTTTTCTTTGTTAGCACTCTTTAACTTTGAGTGCTAACCACATAACTTATAATACTCATTTTCCATAAAAAAAGCAAGTCTTTTACACAAAAAAATGTAAAAAACTTGCAAACTTTTATTTTTTCTTGGCTGCTGCAGATATGATTGCTTCGGCCAATTGTTTAATTGTAATCCTTTGATTCATGCTATATTGCTGCATTTTGCGATAAGCTTCTGCTTCCGTAAAACCGTGGGCATCCATTAGAATTCCTTTTGCTCTATCCAAAAGCTTCCTTGTTTCCAAACTGGATTTCAAACTTTCTAGTTCTAAACCTAACGCTCTTATATCTTTAAAACGAGCATAGGCTACCTCCATAGCAGGGAACAATTGCTCTTCTCGTACAGGTTTCACCAAATAGGCCAATACTCCTGCATCATTAGCCTTACTAACTATATCTTCTTGGCTATAAGCAGTCAAAAGCAATACAGGCGCCAATTGTTCATCCACAATAACTTTAGAAGCATTAATACCATCAGATCCCGGCATCTTCACATCCATTATGACAAAATCCGGTTTTAGCTCACGCACAAATCTGATAGCGTCATCACCGTTTTTAGCTTCTGCCACGACAGTATGCCCTGCATCTATCAACATTTCCCTTACATCAAGTCTAATCAAAGCCTCATCATCAGCAATCAATACTCTTAACTTTTCCATGTTTGCTCCCCCATTTTCATTGGTACCGTTACCCGAGCGCATGTCCCCTGCACCCTAGGCAAAATTTCAAATCTACCACCTAAATCTGTTTCCACCATGGTTTGTATTATTTTTAATCCCAAGCTTTTGGTTTGACCTAATTTGAAATTTGGTGGCAAACCCATACCGTCATCGGTTATTTCCAGAACATATCCGTCGGGATGAGCCTTAAAGGATACACTCAGTTTACCGGTTTTACGGTCGCTAAAACCATGTTCAATAGCATTTTGCAACAACTCATTAAGTGTCAAAGCAATACTGTTTGCTTGCTCTGAAGGAAGAAAAGCTGAATCCACATCAAAAGTTGTCTCCAACTTAAGATCAGGCGCTACCATACTTGATAGAATAGCTTGGTAAATTTCCCTAGCTACAACGCTCACGTTTATTTCCCCTTTATCCTGTTGTGATAAAGATTCGTGCACCAAAGCAATGCTATTTACTCTATTAATCGCGTCTCGCAAAATGCTTTTTGCTTCATCAGATTCAGTTCTGCGAGCCTGTAACCGCAAAAGCGAGGCAATAGTTTGCAAATTATTTTTTACTCTATGATGAATTTCCTTAATAACCACCGATTGAATGTAGAGTTCTTCATCTTTCTTACGCAATTCTGTGACATCAGCTAGGATAACAATAGCCGCTTCAGAATCAGGAGTAGCAGTTAGGGGGATAACTCGCATAGCCAGCTTAATACCCTGAGTAGAGAGCTCTTTACCTTCAGCAATACCTGTTTTGAGTACCATACCAACCAGTGGCCAATTAATCTGAACGCTGTTGGTCCTGCGGCCAACCAAATCTGTTACGCCTAGAACCAAAAAAATATGATGTGCAGTATTATTGGCTGCTGTAATAATCATATCCTTGTTCACAATCATAACGCCATCACTAGGTGTCAAGCGTCTATAATTCTCATCATTTTTCATTTTATTTTGATCGGCACCTAACAAGAACTTCATTGCCGTTTCCAAAAAAATATCGTTGGCATTCGCTTCGTGTTCCGTACTAATTTCGAAAGCTACAGCTCCAAAACAATTTCTATGGCTATCAAAAAGTGGATAAATTTTTGTTTTAGCAAATACTCCCAAAGCCCATTCACGTTTGCCAACCACTAAAGCTCCTCTTTGCAAAGCTCGTGCTACCAAAGGTTCTTCAACGCGCCTGATAATGCGTCCCGCCATTCCCGGTGAATGCACAACAAATTTTGGTAATGGCTGCGCCTGCGCATAAACCAAGATATTCTTGGGATCCTCGTCAGGCACATAAATCGTCACATGTGCATGAGCAATATCTGCCGCTAAGTCAGCACCTGAAGCACAGCTGCGTAAAATATTCATTTGTTCTTTAGTGAATAATTTATCAGTCAAAATTTTTACCTCACGCAAATTTTTTTAATGGTTGCATTTTACTATCCACAAGCTGTGCCCATTTTTATCCACAGCCAATGCTCAACTTATCAACAGGTCTAAGCTAGGTATAATCAGCATCTCAAGAGTTATCCACAATTACGCACCGCATCCAGCCTACTATTTAGTGCCTAACTTTAGAGAAGGATTAGCATTGAGAGTATAATCACTGAATTCATTATTTTTATACATATAATACCCACGAGCAGCTATCATTACGGCATTATCCGTACACAAAATCGGCGTAGGATGTACTAGTTTAGCCCCTACCTCAGCTGCCCCTATATCCAACGCGTCTTGCAATGCTTTATTAGCGGAAACACCACCGGCTAATACAATATTTTTTAATCCTGTTTCCCGCAAAGCAAGCTGACTCTTTTTTACCAAGACATCTATGATTGCTGCTTGAAAGCTAGCTGCAACATCGGCTTTTGGCACTTCTGTACCATTTTGTTCCAGACCGTGAATGTAGTTAATAACAGCAGATTTTAAACCACTAAAGCTAAAATCATAGCTGCCCGGTAACAATGGCCTAGGAAATTCGATAGAGTCTTTTTTACCTACTAACGCCAATTTTTCTATTTCTGGGCCCCCTGGATATTGCAAGCCCATATAACGAGCGATTTTATCAAAGGCCTCGCCTGCTGCATCATCGCGAGTCTGCCCTAATAATTTAAATGTATTATAGTCTTCTACTGTAAGCAATGAAGTGTGTCCACCGGAAACTACCAGCGCCAAAAATGGTGGCTGCAAATTTTCACCGGATAAAAAGTTAGCAAAAACATGGCCTTCTAAGTGATTAACGCCAATTAGCGGTTTGTCATTAGCAAAGGCCAAAGCCTTGGCCGCCGATAGACCTACTAAAAGAGCCCCAACTAAGCCTGGCCCGTAAGTAACAGCTATAGCATCTATATCGCTAATAGTTAGATTCGCTTTTCCCAGTGCTTCATCAATAACCGGCATAATATTTTCTATATGTTTACGTGAGGCAATCTCAGGAACTACGCCACCAAATTTTCTATGAATAGATATTTGAGTAGAAATAATGTTTGATAAAACTTCGCTTCCGTTTTTAACAACCGACGCCGCAGTTTCATCACAACTACTTTCTATGCCCAATATGTATATATCTTTATCTGCCATTTCTTTCTCACCCTTGCTCTGTTTTTAGCCACATAATGACTGCATTCTCATTATTATCTTGATAGTAATTTGGTCTAATTCCGCTTTCCACAAAGCCATTTCTTTCATAAACCTTACGTGCCGGTATATTAGACTCGCGTACTTCTAGGCTCACTGCAAGAGCTCCTTGGCTCATGGCACGTTCAATCATATCAGACACTAGCAAATTTCCTAAACCCCTGCCTTGCAATTTGCTAGCAACAGCTATCCTAATAATCTGTGCTTCCCCAGCTACCAACCAATACCCTGCATATCCTACAATTTCATTGTTTATTTCCAACACGCTATAGTAACTAATATTGTTATTTATCTCGGTAAGCCAAGTTTCCTGCGACCACTCATCCTTGAAAAGCTCTCTAGCTAATTCTTTCACAATGTTGATGTCCGCAGCGGTCATTCGTCGGATTTTGCTAGATTTTTTTGTCTTTGTTCCCATAATTCTTCTGCCTCAGATCTTCTAATATAGAACGGCTCTAAGCCGAAATATTCTTTATCTTCTTTTCCCAAATGCTGTTTGATTCCTAATATAGCTACTGATGTTGCTTTAGGCATGCTAACCCTGCAAGGTGCGCAGATGACTTTTTTAGGCAAAACATCTCTTACTTTTGCGCATTCGCCCAGTAATAAGACGTTTTTGTCATAAGCGGCCAAAACATTTCCTAATTCACTACCAGGCACAACCTTAACTGACTCAACTTCATGAATTGCCCCTTGCTTCCACTCATAAACCGCCAAATAGTAATTTCCCTTTTGTGCATCCAAAATTGGTGCTAAGAGCACTCCCTCTATAGGTAAGTTGTAAGCTAGTGCCTCTAGGGTATTTACTCCAACCAAGGGAATATTCAAGCTATAGGCTATAGCCTCTGCGGTTGCCAATCCTATCCGCAGTCCTGTAAAAGACCCCGGCCCTATGCTGACAGCCACAAGCTCTATAGCACTTTTTTTAATACCTGTACGAGTAAAAATTTGTTCTAGTTGGGGCACCAACCCTTCTGAATGCGTCATGCCCATGTTAATTTCATAAGCTGCCAAAATTTCCTCATCGCGGCATATTGCCACTGAACAAACTTTGGTGGCCGTATCAATTCCCAGCGTTAACAAGCTTCCACACCTTCTCACAAAGTTCTTTATAATGACTGCCGTAGGCCTCAAAAAAAATCCTGCGACCAGTCTCTTCTTTTACTATTTTTACGCTTAAATACTCTTGGGGCAATTCTTCCTGAAAAAGCTCTCCCCACTCAATAAGGGTAATACCATTATTACCTACGAATTCACTAAAGCCGATATCTTCTAACTCTTCGGCACTATTTAGGCGGTATAAATCAAAATGCTTTATTTCCAAATTTCCGCCTTTATAAATATTCATAAGGGAAAAAGTTGGACTGCTAACATCACTAGGACTAACTCCGAGGGCCGTAGCAACAGCCTTAGCAAAGCAAGTCTTCCCCGCGCCCAAATCTCCTGACAAGCACAAAACATCCCCAGCACTTAAGAGCGTGCCCAATAAATGGCCTAACTTTTCTGTTTTTTCTTGGTCCTTACAATATACATTGTTCATAATGGCTTATTATACCATAAATGTAAAAAAAAAACTGTAATAGCACTTGGGATTACCTATTTGTTAAATTAACTAAATGCACCTGCAACGAATCACGCATTATTAAAAACCAGAAAGCTCTACATCAACAAAAAGGGGCTGTAACGAAATAAGGTAATTTCTTTTAAAAAGTCACAGTTCCCTTCAG
>VSSQ01001119.1_pt1 | contig 11379 bp, 10 predicted proteins | sample 4763081 | NCBI WGS metagenome assembly VSSQ01 (sample SAMN12137344, study PRJNA551015) | bioreactor metagenome | isolation source: SDC9 anaerobic chlorinated ethene degrading culture | place: USA: Knoxville, Tennesee | collected 2015-01-01
GTGAAATAAGAGAAATTGGTGGCTTCTACAAGGTCGCAAAATTTGTATTTGATAATATCGGCAATAGTTTGTCCACTAATAGAATAGCCAATACCTTACGTTCTGAGGGATCAAAAATCAGCCATGATACAGTGGATAATTACTTGATGTTGATGTGTGACGCCTATATTCTTTACCAGTGCAACCGTTATGACATACGTGGAAAAGAGCTCTTACGGACAAACGGAAAGTATTATATTGTCGACATGGGATTACGCAATCAATTGATCGGCTATAAGTCTTCCAACATGGGCCACGATCTTGAGAACATTGTATTCTTAGAGTTAATCAGACGAGGCTATCAGGTTTTTGTTGGCAAAAACGGGACCGCCGAAATTGATTTCATTGCGGAAAGGTCGGAGACGAAAATGTATATTCAAGTCTCTCTATCGGTGATGGACGAGCAGACAAAAGAACGGGAATTTAAAGCTTTTGAAAAAATTACGGACAATTATCCAAAATGGTTGATCACGATGGATCGACTGGATATGTCCCAAAATGGGATTCTACACAAAAATGTTTTTGATTTTCTACTGGAAGAATAGCGGCCACGTATAAACCCGTGAACAACACTTCTTTTCTTTCTTACGTTAATGAAAAGCGACTCTTTCTGGTCTAGTAGAAAGAGTCGCTTTCTTATGATAATTAGCGTGAAATAAGTCCTGTTGAAATTAATATAAGTAGGAAAACGACGAACTAGAAGTTCATAATCAAGAAAACAACCTACTCAATCAAAGGAAAGGAAATCGGTTTGCAAATAATAGTACCTGTGTGTTTTCTTTACAGCAGATATTTGTTTTATTGAATGTATGTTCTTAATCGGATATGTCTACGATTTATCAAGAAAATTCAAATTTCCTCAAAGTATATCCTACAAAATTTTGTCTCAATAGACTATCGGATATGAAAAGTCTCTAATCTTTTATACTATTCTTAAGCAAAGCAAGAATAGGAATGGACTGCGGCATTCTTTACTCAATTATGTAGAGCGAGGGGAGAACTTCTTGATTAAGGTGACTTTCATCCTCTTATTAAATGTTATTAAAAATGTGTTTTAGTCTTATTAAAAACTATTAATTCCTATTAAAACCTATTAAAATAGGCCTTTTTGGGTCGTTTTGAGCGGAGTAGAGGACGCATCAGGCTTTGCCTGATCTGTCGCGGTTTTCGAGAGATTGAGAAAACCGCAGCGGAGTGACCTCCTTATGCTCATGGAAAAATACAAAGAAGTCAGGGATATGCATATTTTTATTTTCTTCTAGAACCCCCTGCGAAGAAAGAAGTTCGCTAATAAAATCTGTACCTGGCTGTGAGCATTCGAAAAATCATAATCAATTTCTTCCAGCTCATATGACAAATAGCGTCCAAATTCCTCATCCTTGCGCGTCTTCTGAAGCTGGCAATAAATAAGAATGATTCTGATTCTTTTTTAGGAACGTCTCTACCTACTTTCAAGTTGTCTTCACAGTAATAGGTTCTTTTTCATATAAAGTAAGAATGAAAGTGAGCACCCTTCGTTAAAAAAATGGATCTGAAAAAAGGGAGATTCTTTCCGCACTTTGAAGTAAATGGAGCCGCAGATTTTTACATCCCTGATCAATCCTTTACCAATTGCTGTTACTTCATTCGAACGCAAACAAGTTATAAATATTCTTTCAACCTATATCGTTAGCTTAATGTTCGCCCGTTGTATAATATTATGATTTTCATTTTTACATTGGGTGATACGTTCGGTATAGGCTTTCCGACGTCTTGTCAGAAGCCGCAATTGTTGAACTTCTTCGCAAGGGATGTAGGATGGATGGATCAGACCACATCTACCAAGTTGGGCAATCCATTCCGCATCGTTCATGTCTGTCTTCTTTCCAGGAAGATTTTTAATATGTTGCGGATTCGCCAGAATCAACGTCAGATTGCTGTCATAAAAAATATTAAATATTGGAATCCAATATTGCCCAGTACTTTCGAAAAAAACATGCGTTACGTTCTGAGATTGAATCCATGCCAATGCTTCTCGAAGTTTCTTTGTTGTTGTACCAAAGGTACGATGCTGTTTTTTTGGTGTGTTTGTATCTAACGGGCCGTCAAGTATACAACAGACAATAGACTTTTGATGCACATCGATTCCGCAACAGGTTTCAACCATAACTTCCATGGAAATCCCTCCTAAAATAAAATGAGAAGATAACGGATTTCATCGAAATAGATCTGTAATTTTGTTTCCATACTCAAAGGTATATTCGGTTTTTCTCAACAAGATGAAATCATTCAGTTTTCTATACGGGTTCGGCAAAACACCGCTAAAATTGTTGAATTTGTGTTACCTTCAATTCAATTATAAGTGGCAACTTATTTTCTGTCATGGATTTGTTCGCGAAGCGAACTTAGAGTTTTCTATCTTATATTTTTCGGCTTCTATTGATACTTTTTCGGTTGTTTTTTCTCTTTCATTTTAAGGTGAAGAAATCTGGAAAGGAGAGAGGAAAACCTTGTTTAAACAGGATTTCGGATCCATTATTGATACTTTACAACGAAAAATTGGACCTACAAAACGTATTTTTTTGTAAGAAAAGTTGCAGATTTCGTCGCACTTTGTGGGGTATTTCAAAAAAAGTTGTAGATTTCATCGCACTTTGTGGAGTATTTCAAAAAAAAGTGCAAATTTTACCGTAGTTCTTTAAAAGAACGACAAAATTCTGATTTCACAGAGTCTATACACAGTGTTAAAACAAATTAAACATTTTCCAATAATAGTCTGCAAAAAAGGAGAGGGAAAAATTGAGTAAGCAAACATTGAGATTTTTGATGAGAAATATGGACGAAACAGAATTTAAACTGCATGTCGCTAAATCAAACGGAAATGAGGAGCCTTTTGATGTGTTAAATAGGGATTTCAATGAGTGGCAAAGTTGGAATGAATACAGGGGCGCGAAAAACAGATTTAATCGAACCTATATTTTTTCGATAATTCATGTTCCTGGCGAGAAAGATACTTATGTATTTGGTGGTATATTTAAAGTGGTAAAGACATTCGATGATCATTACGAAGTCGAACTACACCCGGAATACAGAGAGTTAATCGGCAATCTATTAATTAATTTTCACTTTACTGTTCGTGGAAGTTCCTTCAGACTAGAAGGCAATTTTGAAAAAATGTATGTGAAATAACCAGTAACATGAGCCCTTTTATTTCAGCTAAAAAGATACGCATGCCATCAAAAAAAACGCTTATTGCCCTTAGGGTAATAAGCATTTTGTATTTTCATAATCTCTAAACAGCATCATTCTCTTGTAGAACTGTTTAGAATATTTTATTCCGCAATTTTAAATGTTTTGCACTGTAGTCGTTTTATCTAATCCAACAGATTCACTCTTCATCATCGGACATGGTCATGGTTTTAAACTTTCTGCGTTGCATAGGGGTTAAATGCTGAGTATAACTATCGATTAACAATTCTATTATTTCGTAATCAAATTTCGTTTTTGTGATTGATTTTAATGCATTTAATTCTTCTTTAATTGATGCCGATACTTTTATCTGTTGTTGTTGATTTTTAAACTCTTTTTTCTGACTTCTTTCTTGAGTAATTACTTTATTATCAATTTTCTCCACTATATTCTCCTCTTTTGAAGAAGACTTAGTATAAGGTTGCGCAGGCTCGAAATTACCAGGCTTTCTATTCATTCCTCGTAAAACACTCTTTTTTTCTTCACTCATCATTTTCACCTGCTTTTATCGCTAGATAATAATTTAATCTTTCCAGAAATTCATCTGTTAATTCATTGTATTTCGATATTACTTTTTCATCATGGCGATCACTCTGGGTTATTCCGTTTATATCGAAGCGCTTAATACGTTCCATCTGCGGAATCACAGTATGAAATATGTTGTCTTCACCAAAGCTATCTTTGGCGACTTGCATGATATAAGAATCTACAGAGCCTCCGTTTTTTAAAAGGACTGGAATAAAGCCTAAAACGATTAAATCGAGTGAATATGCTGCATTAAGTCTGTCTAATTCTCTGATGTAATCCTCCGCTCCAGTCAATGATCTTTCTTGGGTCTGAAGTGAAATCAAAACAAATGAAGATGAAACGACTGCGTTACGGGTGATTTCTCCACTCATAGGAGGGACATCAATCAGAATGATATCAAATTTTTTTTTCAATGGCTCCAATAAATCACGAATAAAGAAATCTTCCTCTTTTTGCGAAGATGTATTTTGAAATAAAAATTTTGGGAAATCTTCAAAATCAATAAATGACGGTAACAAATATAAATTTTCCATGATGAATACTTCTAAGCCATCTATTTTGCCTTCTTGAACGCCTCTCATTATAGTTTTATCAATAGTCATAATCCCATCAGGATCATGGTTTGATTTTGTTAAAATCAAACTTTTTGTTGCATTACTTTGTGGATCCAAATCGACCACCAGTGTTTTAATTCCTCTGGCTGCCAAACAGTAGGATAACAATATTGTGTTAGAAGTTTTCCCAACTCCACCCTTTCGATTTCCAACTGTAATTACAACTGCCTCATCTAAATTACTTTTCAGAATAGATTTCATAATTAATCCTCCTTAACGCTACGCGGTTAAATATAACTATTACATAAAAAGTATACCTTAAATTTGCAATCAGCACAAATAAAAAAATAGGGAAATAGTTATAAAGTTATATAGTGAATTAGGGAATTAACGGAGAGGTGAGGCAAATAAATAGGGAAATAGCTATAAAGTGATATAGATAAATAGGGAAATATAACTAAATAAAGGTCGGCGTAACCGCATAAAACGTTTGTATATTAACCTTTTTGAAATATTTAACACATCAAAAAAAATAGGGAAATAGGGAAATAGGGAAATAGGGAAAAGATTATATAGTGAATAAACTATAAAGGTATAAAGATATAAAGGTATAAAGATATATAGTGAATTAGTTAAATAGGGAAATATAACTAATAACAAAAAAAAGTATTTACACTTTAAAATTATTACGATATATTAACAAAACAGATATAAAAACTATTTGCTTTGAGTAAATAATGAAATAAACAATATGCCTTAAAGGAGGTGCAACTCAGATGACACTTGCGTTGAATGCTTACAGCCCGGTTTCAAATAAACTTTTAATTGCCTTAAGCGGCCTCAACCGTGAAAATAAACTAGAAACAGCGGATGGGAGAACGGAATACCATTATGAAAAACATGAATATGGCATAAAAGACTCCTATCTTTCTTTCACGTGGTCACAAATCAAGCAGATGCTTTTATTTGTCGGACTAAGTGATAGTGATGGGAATATCATCCATGTAAAAGAAAGCGATTTAGCTGCCGCAATGAAGTGTTCTGAACGCACTGTCCAACGGAATAATAAAATATTTTCAGATAGAGGTATTTTAAAGTGGTCCAGACTCTATTCCGGAACTATTTCCGTCCAGTTTACTAATTATCTAGACGATATCATGGATTTGCAGGAAATCACTGATACTGTTAGCGATCAGTCTGGTTGTGTCGAATTGCCTGAATTTGAAAATAGAAAATTCCGCTCTAAATCGGGTTATACCATCTTAACCAAGGAAAATTTAGAGTTTTTATTGGGGTTGAGCGACGTAAATGCATTGCGTCTATCTTTGCGAGCACTTCGAGCTATCGAAAAAGATATTCATGTCAACAACAAAGAGGAGTCCTTCTTCTCTTATGCTGAAATTAAAAACAGTATTCCTCCTTATTTACGCTATAAAAAGGCTGTTCTTTCCCTTTTGAGTAAAGTAGAGGGACTGTTCAAACTGGAAATTTTTGACACAGAACGTAAATTAGACAGATTATTCCATGAAAAACTATCTTCGAGCAAAGCCTTGGCTAAAAAAGTCAAAGGGGGCTTTGTTGCTTCGCTGCGCCCTAAAAATGAGTTCAATGCTCGACACCAACGCCAGCAGGAGCAAATCGTCTTTTCCCATAAACTTACGCTCTTTGCTCAAAACATGGCCTCAAACGCTTTATATAAAGCCCAGGAAAGCGTTTTGAACGTTTCAGAGAGAGTTGCCCTAATTAGCTCATTTGGGCTAAAAACGGCCGAAAAAGCCTTGAAAATAATAGAAGCGGAATTTGAAAATAATTTGAGCGCGACTCCACTAACACGGGCATTCAATGAGAATAGCAGTATTTGTTTACGCAATCTGGCCTTAAATTTAAAATTTTAGGACCCCAGGCTTTTTTATCATGTCCTTTTTTCCAAAAAATGGGAGAGGAACGCCCGTTTAGCAATCCGGAATGTGATTATCCTACCTATCAGTCATTCGAAAACTGAAAATAATAGCCTTGGGCTTTTTTTTTTTCGCTAGTCATGACAAAAATCAAGAAAAAATAAAATTTATCAAACTTTTAAAAAAATTAACAAGAATAGAAGCTTGTATATCAAGAAATAGTAGAAATCGAACAACAATCTTTCGTAATGAAACAAATTGATTGGAAATCTTTCGAGTATTTCATTCCTCAAATCGAGCACTTAGCTTCCATAAATAAAATTCGAAAAGTGATTGGAAATGTTATGATAGCAACACTTCCCGCCATTTTATTTTTTACAATCTTTTTAATCTTTATAAATCTTTTCGAATGTTTGTTTAATCTTTTTTAAATTGATTTAATCTTTTTGAATCTTTAACTGCTTATTCTCCACCTCCAAATAAATTAATCCAAATTAAAAGTATCAACTTCAGAAATCTTTGTTCACGATCAATCGAACTGTAGAGCGATAATTAAAAAAGAGGGCACAATTAAACCATAAAATCAGAAATCATTTGGCGCCCTTATTTTTATGAATTAACGAAAATAGGATACATTGTTATGGGAAATAAAGTTAAAAATCCGCACTTGCTCCAGTTGATGGAATAGGTGCGGATTTTTTCGTTGATAAGACAGTTATTTTTTCTGGGATACCACTTTGTGATTCGGGATTGGAACACCAATAACATCGTAGAGGACAACCTTTGAAAAAGACCACAGTACGTATGCCAGGACCGTCATGGATACTGAATTTTTGGATATTAAAGATACATCCTGAATTCCCGGAATTTATAACGAGGGAGGGGCAACCCCTAACGCCTCATATAATTCCTTCTGCTTCGTCGTAACCTCTCCCAACAGGCGTCCATGTCCGGGGGACTCGAATAATTCAATCGTGTCCAGTTCATCCAGTACACCTTGGAGAGTCCATTGGTTAAATAGCTCGGCATCCTGCATCTTCTTTTTCACATAGGACAAGTAGATTAAAGCGATGAATTCCACGAAAAGCTTCCCGTTCAGGGATAATTCGGACGAAACTTGCATTCTTCTGAAGTTTAGGGGCTCTTTTAAATTGCCGAAGGCTTTTTCAACAACATCCTTGCTGCGATAAAGAGACAACACTTCAAACGGATCATTGACCTCATTAGAAAGCAAGGCGAAGTAACCGTAATTTCTAACCGCATTGCGCATCGCATCTTCTTTAGGCGTGATTTTCTTCCCTCGTTTAGGTGTCTCAGTAACTTCGAAGTACTTATCATAATCTTTCATACGATAATCTTTCAGTGTATTTTCCTTCAGATAAAACAATGGCTGGGGGCATACCAACTCTAGCGGCAGAAGCAATTGCGGAAAAATGTGAAAAAATCCTATTTGAAAACGGACTAAAAGCAATGGCGGCATGTGAAGCGAAAGTTGTTACACCTGCATTAGAAGCTGTCGTAGAAGCAAATACATTATTAAGCGGGATTGGATTTGAAAGTTGCGGGTTAGCTGCAGCACATGCGATTCATAATGGTTTTACTGCTTTGCATGGAGACATCCATACATTAACCCATGGTGAAAAAGTAGCTTATGGAACCTTAACCCAACTTGTTTTAGAAAATCGACCAAAAGAAGAATTGGATCGTTACATTTCGTTCTACCAAGCATTGGGATTACCCACTACTTTAAAAGACTTGAAGTTAGAAAATGTTTCATACGAAGAATTGTTGAAAGTTGGTAAGCTTGCAACTCAAGAAGGCGAGACTATTCATCAAATGGGACTAGCAATCAATGAGGAAAACGTGACGGATGCTCTATTTGCCTTGGATTCATATGTTAGAGATATGATCAATAAATAAATCGTTTTTTTTATCGTAAAAATAGCATAAAAATCTAGTTATCCGCATAAAAACTGGACTTATCACACTTTATCAAGGTCAAAACCACTCAATTTACTACTAATTTACTACTTATGAATGAGCTTTGATACGACGATTTATCCTTGAAAAGTGAAGATATAAAGATACTTCCAATAAAATTTGAATATTTAATAGGTAGACACTTCAAAAAATGAGGTGTCTATTTTTTTACCCGATTTTGAAAGGAAGTGAACTTATGAAAACAAAAAATCAAGAATCAAAAGGTCGTTCCCCACTCTTTAAGACCATCAAACATTCATTCAGCCAATAAAAAAGAAAGGATAGGTAAAAATATGGAACTTAAATTTGTGATTCCCAACATGGAAAAAACATTCGGCAATTTAGAATTTGCTGGCGAGGATAAAGTCGTTCAGCGAAGAATCAACGGACGGCTAACTGTCTTATCAAGAAGCTATAATCTCTATTCTGATGTTCAAAGAGCAGATGATATTGTGGTGGTGCTTCCTGCTGAAGCTGGCGAAAAACATTTCGGCTTTGAGGAACGTGTGAAGTTAGTCAATCCACGTATTACCGCAGAGGGCTACAAAATCGGCACTCGTGGTTTTACAAATTACCTTTTACATGCTGACGACATGATAAAAGAATAAAGAAAGAGAGGAAAAATGATGAGATTAGCAAATGGCATTGTATTAGATAAAGACACGACTTTTGGAGAATTGAAATTCTCTGCTCTACGTCGTGAAGTGAGAATCCAAAATGAAGACGGGTCGGTTTCAGATGAAATCAAGGAACGTACCTATGACTTAAAATCCAAAGGACAAGGACGCATGATTCAAGTAAGTATTCCTGCCAGCGTGCCTTTGAAAGAGTTTGATTATAACGCACGGGTGGAACTTATCAATCCCATTGCGGACACCGTTGCTACTGCCACCTATCAAGGAGCAGATGTTGACTGGTATATCAAGGCAGACGATATTGTGCTGACAAAGGATTCTAGTTCATTCAAAGCTCAACCACAAGCAAAGAAAGAACCGACACAAGACAAATAGTCGCTAGGTAGAAAGGAGACTTTTTCGCATGAAACAGCGTGGTAAAAGGATTCGCCCATCTGGTAAAGATTTAGTCTTTCATTTTACGATAGCGTCACTCCTGCCTGTTTTCCTGCTGGTTGTCGGACTGTTTCATGTGAAGACAATCCAGCAGATCAACTGGCAGGATTTTAACCTATCACAAGCAGATAAGATTGACATTCCCTATTTAATTATCAGTTTCAGTGTCGCAATTCTTATCTGCTTGCTGGTAGCGTTTGTATTCAAACGGGTTCGCTATGATACGGTTAAACAACTTTACCACCGTCAAAAACTGGCAAAGATGATACTTGAAAACAAGTGGTATGAATCTGAACAGGTCAAAACAGAGGGTTTCTTTAAAGATAGTGCTGGTCGTACAAAGGAAAAGATAACCTACTTCCCTAAAATGTATTATCGACTTAAAAATGGCTTGATACAGATACGGGTGGAAATCACGCTGGGAAAATATCAAGACCAACTCTTACACTTGGAAAAGAAATTAGAGAGTGGCTTGTACTGTGAGCTGACGGATAAAGAGTTAAAGGATTCCTATGTGGAATATACTTTGCTCTATGACACCATAGCCAGTCGTATTTCTATTGATGAAGTAGAAGCTAAAGATGGTAAACTTCGCTTAATGAAAAACGTATGGTGGGAATATGATAAGCTCCCTCATATGTTGATTGCTGGTGGTACAGGTGGCGGTAAAACTTACTTTATACTGACACTGATTGAAGCCTTGCTTCATACAGATTCAAAACTGTATATTCTTGACCCGAAAAATGCTGACCTTGCGGACTTAGGTTCTGTGATGGCAAATGTCTACTATAGAAAAGAAGACTTGCTTTCTTGCATTGAAACATTCTATGAAGAAATGATGAAACGTAGTGAGGAAATGAAGCAGATGAAGAACTATAAGACTGGCAAAAATTATGCTTACTTAGGTCTCCCGGCACACTTCTTAATCTTTGATGAATACGTCGCTTTCATGGAAATGCTGGGAACAAAAGAAAACACCGCAGTTATGAATAAGCTGAAACAGATTGTCATGTTAGGTCGTCAAGCTGGCTTCTTTCTAATACTGGCTTGTCAACGTCCAGACGCAAAATATTTAGGCGACGGAATCCGTGATCAGTTTAATTTCAGAGTGGCTTTAGGTCGTATGTCTGAAATGGGCTATGGCATGATGTTTGGCAGTGACGTACAAAAGGATTTCTTCTTAAAGCGAATCAAAGGTCGTGGCTATGTTGATGTAGGAACAAGTGTCATATCAGAGTTTTATACTCCCCTTGTACCAAAAGGATATGATTTCTTGGAGGAAATTAAAAAGTTATCCAACAGCAGACAGTCCACGCAGGCGACGTGCGAAGCGGAAGTCGCAGGTGTGGACTGATCTTGCTGGCTGGTGTGGCAATAGCCACGCCAGCACTTAACCCCCCGTATCTAACAGGGGGGTACAAATCGACAGGAAACAGTCAAAAAAACATTAGAAAATCCTTTGGTTACAAGGGATTTACAAAATTTCAGCGTATGTCAAATGGGCTTTAAAAGTTGACATACGCCTTTTTGATTGGAGGGATTTTTACTGAATGAACAAACTTGGTTACAGCATTTAAAAGAAAAACGCTTGGCTTATGGACTATCTCAAAACCGTTTAGCTGTTGCGACTGGTATTACAAGGCAGTATCTAAGCGATATTGAAACAGGAAAAGTCAAGCCATCAGAGGATTTACAGCAGTCCCTTTGGGAAGCTCTGGAACGCTTCAATCCCGACGCTCCCCTTGAAATGCTGTTTGATTATGTAAGAATTCGCTTTCCGACAACAGACGTACAGCAGGTGGTCGAAAACATCTTACAACTGAAACTGTCCTATTTTCTTCATGAGGACTATGGTTTCTATTCTTATTCAGAGCATTATGCTTTAGGCGACATATTCGTCCTTTGCTCCCATGAACTGGACAAAGGAGTTCTGGTGGAATTGAAAGGTCGTGGGTGCAGACAATTTGAAAGCTATCTTCTGGCACAACAAAGAAGCTGGTATGAGTTCTTTATGGACGTTTTGGTGGCTGGAGGTGTGATGAAACGCCTTGACCTTGCCATTAACGATAAGACAGGGATGTT
>VSSQ01001120.1_pt1 | contig 11379 bp, 7 predicted proteins | sample 4763081 | NCBI WGS metagenome assembly VSSQ01 (sample SAMN12137344, study PRJNA551015) | bioreactor metagenome | isolation source: SDC9 anaerobic chlorinated ethene degrading culture | place: USA: Knoxville, Tennesee | collected 2015-01-01
GGGTGACAGAATCAGAATGGTTATTAATGGATTCAGGGCAACAAACGATAAGGAATGGATTCCTGCTTTGTCGGGTGTGGCTTACCACACTCGCAGTAAATGGACTACCATATCATCGGATTTCGCATTCTATAAAAATGCAACAGGTGGAAGTCCGCTCTTCGAAACCGGAAACAAATTCACCTTTGCCTATATCCATGGTGCGGGGACGGTTGCTCCGACAGACCTCTCCATGACCAATCTGAGATTTGCCAAAAAAATAAAAATTGTTAGAAAACAACTATAAAAACAGTATTAAGAAGGGAACTGTTTGCCTGAACGGTAATATGTTCCCCTAAAGAAATAAACATGAAGAAAATCATTTATATATTATCCCTTATTTCCCTTGTTTTTCTGGGTGCTTGTGAAGTGGAAAGAGACATAAAATTGCCGACTGGTCCTGATACAAACAAACCCAATCCCAACCCTGATACCAATGGCTCTTATCCAAATGCCATGATAGAAAGTTTTGGCGTAAACCTGTCGGGTGGTGAATTCGGTGGAGTATATCCGGGTGTTGTTGGTACGCATTATGGATATCCGACCTATAAAGATCTCGATTATTTTAAATCAAAAAAGTTAACGCTGATTCGTTTTCCATTCCGTTGGGAAAGAGTACAATATGAGATGAATGGACCTTTGAACCCATTTGATTTAGGTAAAATGAAAGAGTTTGTTAAAGCCGCGGAAGATAGAAATATGCCCATCATTCTCGACATGCATAATTTTGCCCGGTATTCTTTTGATGGAGGTAAAACGCTGACAGTAATAGGATCGGGTCCTCAACTTACCAAGGAACATTTGGCTGATGTATGGAAAAAATTAGCGTTGGAATTCAAATCGTATAAAAACATCTGGGCTTATGATATCATGAATGAGCCTTATAACATGCCAAGTACTACTGCCTGGTTCGACATTGCTCAGGCAGCCATCAATAGTATCCGTCAGGTGGATACCGAAACGCCGATTCTGATTAGTGGTGACCGATACAGTTCTGCTTTTCACTGGGTGCAATTCAGTGATAACCTCAGAAATCTGGTTGATCCTTCAGACAAACTGATTTATCAGGCACACATCTATTTCGATAAAAATACCTCCGGTTCTTATGGTAGTTATGTAAACGGTGTTTTTGTACCATCAACCTATGAAGCGGAAGAAGCAACCCCACAAACGGGTGTAAACAGGATGAAACCTTTTGTGGAATGGTTGAGAAAATACAACAAAAAAGGGATGGTGGGAGAATACGGTATACCGGACGATGATCCGAGATGGAATACTGTGCTTGAAAATATGTTGATTTACCTGAGAGATAATGGTGTGCCGGGAACCTATTGGTCGGCAGGTCCTCGCTGGGGAGGCTATCGACTGGCTGTTCAGCCATCTGAAAATTACACCAAAGACCGACCGCAAATGGCTGTGCTGGAGAAATACACAGTAACAGATCCTAAGTAAGAAAGCAAAAAGTTGAGTTACAAACTGAAAAAATAGTTTTATAATGGGTAAAAAAGTATTGATATCGTTTTTAGTAGCAGTGATGATGCTTTCAGGTACAACTGCTCAAAATTTTTCAAAAGTGAAGAATGATCCTCAGCCATTTGGGTTGAATATGGCAGGCGCTGATTTTGGGAAAAATTTCCCCGGGGTGTATAACAAGGATTATACCTACCCGACAGCAGCCAACCTGGATTATGTGAAATCCAAAGGTTTCAGGTTGATTCGTTTGCCGTTTAAATGGGATCGGATTCAGCATGAACTTTATGGAGAACTGGTAAAAGATGAACTGAAACGATTGAAGTATGTCGTTGATGAGGCAGCCAAACGTGACATCCTCGTGTTATTCGATTTACATAATTATGGCAGGAGATATCTGGGAGAAACCCGCTACATCATTGGGGAGGGTGGATTAAAACCGGAACATCTGGCGGATTTGTGGGGAAAAATTGCGAAAGAGTTCTGCGGATACAAAAACATCTGGGGATATGGCTTGATGAATGAACCTAACAATATGCTGGATAGTATGCCCTGGGCGAGAATCGCGCAAGCTTCTATTCTGGCTATCCGGAAATACGACGCAAAAAATTCCATAGTTGTGGGAGGTGATAGCTGGAGTTCTGCTGAGCGTTGGATGCAATACGGCGATAACCTGAAGTATTTATATGACCCTGCTGATAATCTGATTTTTGAAGCGCATGTATATTTCGATGAAGATGCATCAGGAACCTATAAAAAGAGTTACGAAGAAGAAAAAGCCAACCCATACAAAGGCATTGAACGCGTTCAACCTTTTATTAAGTGGCTGCGTGAAAATAATTTCAGGGGTTTTATCGGCGAATATGGGGTGCCTGATAAAGATGAACGCTGGCTGGTTTGTCTCGATAACTTTTTGGCTTACCTGCAGGATAATGGAATCAACGGAACCTACTGGGCTGCGGGACCCTGGTGGGGTAAAAACTTCATGGCGATTCAGCCGATTAACGGAGAGGAGAGACCGCAAATGAAAGTTGTAGAGAAATATCTCTGGACAAAGTAATCCAACTATCAGCATCTGAAAATTAAACAAGCATGAAACAGGTATCAGCAATGATAATGGTGGTCTTTTTGTCTCTTTTTGCAGGAGTATCCTGTGTTCAAGAGGCTAAAATACAACGCGTTGACTTCTCTAAAGGGAATCTGCAGGTTGCTGAGAACGGAAGATTTTTAGTTTATCAGGACGGAACACCTTTTTCGTTTTTTGCTGATACTGCCTGGCAGCTTTTTCACCGGTTAACGCGTGAAGAAATTGAGTTTTACTTTCAAAACCGGGTGGGAAAAGGCTTTACCGTTATTCAGGCGGTTATACTGGCTGAACTCGATGGATTGCAAACCCCGAACAGGTATGGTGTGACTCCCTTATTGAATGATAACCCGGAAACGCCTGATGAGGCTTGGTTTGAATGGGTTGATGAAGTTCTGAAAATGGCTGAGAAACAAGGTTTATACATCGCGCTTGTACCTACCTGGGGCGATAAAGTGGATAAAAAATGGGGAACCGGACCTGAAATTTTCAATGCCGAAAACGCCTATCTATATGGAAAATATTTAGGTAATCGATACAAGGATTATCCGAATATCATCTGGATGAATGGTGGAGACCGTTCAGCCGACGGAAAAAGTTTTGAAATATGGGATGCTCTGGCAAGGGGAATTAAATCGGAAGATCAGAATCATTTGATGACTTTCCATCCTCAGGGTGAAAGGTCTTCATCAGAATGGTTTCATACTTCGGATTGGTGCGATTTTAATATCTGCCAGACCAGTCATGCACAGACCGATTACGCTATTTATGAGCGATTGCTGGTGAAGGATTACCAGCTTACACCAGTTAAGCCCTGCTTGGATGCGGAACCACGGTATGAGGATATCCCCATCGGATTTAAACCTGAAAACGGATGGTTTGATGATGCGGACGTAAGACAGTCACTATACTGGAGTCTTTTTTCAGGTGGATTTGGCTATACCTATGGATGTAACAGCATTTGGCAGTTTTATGAGGAAGGTCATAAACCCATGTGTGATGCGCGGCGTAACTGGAAAGACGCGATTGACCTGCCGGGTTCGTACGCCATTCAATATGCCCGAAGTCTGCTGGAATCTTTCGATTATTTGAGTCGCGTTCCGGATCAGTCGGTTATCATCAGTAAAAATGATGATAATGAACACAAAGTGGTAGCTACCAGGGGAAAAGATTATGCATTAGTCTATATCCCGACAGGACTGGAAACGACGGTTTCATTAGAAAAGATAGAGGGAGCAAAACAAGTTAAATTATGGTGGTTCAACCCACGAAACGGAGAAAAAACCAACATCAAAAGAACAAAATCTGAAGGCAGTTTTATAGCAAAGCCTTACACAAGTGGAAAAGGAAATGATTGGATTTTAATTATTGAGAAAATTAAATAAAGACAAATATACACACAATTAAGATACTGTATGAATAAAGAAATATTGCATATCATCGAAGAGCAGGAGAGGTTGTTATCACGTAAAAATGAGATGATAAGTAAAAGTAATGGCGTATTTAACCGCTACAAATATCCGGTTCTGACGGCTGGACATGTTCCGTTCAACTGGCGTTATGATGTGAATCCGAATACCAACCGGTACATGATGGAGCGGATTCAGGTGAATGCAGTCATGAATTCAGGAGCTATTAAATGGGGAAGTAAATACGTGTTGGTTGTTCGTGTGGAAGGAGCCGACCGAAAATCCTTTTTTGCAGTAGCCGAGAGTCCTAATGGCATTGATAATTTCCGTTTCTGGGATTATCCGTTGGTGATGCCGGAAGGTGAAGAGCCTGATGTTAACGTATATGATATGCGACTAACCGCCCATGAGGATGGATGGGTTTATGGTGTTTTCTGTACTGAACGAAAAGACCCGGATGCTCCCAAAGGTGACTTATCATCGGCCATTGCTTCGGCAGGAATCGCCAGAACAAAAGATTTGAAAAATTGGGAACGCCTCCCTGATATTAAAACACCGAGTCAGCAACGCAATGTGGTATTACATCCCGAGTTTGTAAATGGGAAATATGCTTTCTATACCAGACCACAGGATGGGTTTATTGATACGGGAAATGGAGGTGGTATTGGTTGGGCATTGGTAGATGATGTTTGTAATGCTGTTGTCAAAGATGAAAAAATAATTGAACACCGTCAGTATCATACTATCAAAGAACTGAAAAACGGAGAAGGTCCACACCCCATTAAAACGCCTAAAGGCTGGTTGCATTTGGCGCATGGTGTAAGAAATTGTGCCGCCGGACTTCGCTATGTCCTTTATTTATACATGACTTCGCTCGAAGACCCGACTAAACTAATTGCTTCTCCAGCCGGATACTTCATGGCGCCGGAAGGTGAAGAGCGTGTGGGTGATGTGTCGAATGTATTGTTCTCCAACGGGTGGATAGCTGATGAGGATGGAACAGTTTTCATTTATTATGCTTCTTCCGATACACGCATGCACGTGGCAACTTCTACGATTGATAAATTAGTGGATTATTGTTTTAACACACCGGAAGATGGACTCCGTTCTGCTACTTCAGTTGAAAGTATCGTGAAACTAATCGATAAAAACAAAGAAGTCCTAAAGAAGTCAATGCTTCCTGCATCTGAAATTAGTAATCAATAAATTTTTGTGTATGAAATCCGGGATCAACATATTCATTCTGTTTATTTTTTCGTCGCTGTTTAGTATTGCACAGTTGCCTGAGCAACTGGTGATGGTTCAGATAGCTCCGGAGAACCCGGGCTGGAATTACAAAACAGGAGAAAAAGTAAAATTTAATGTACAGATAACTAAGAACCGGCTTCCGATGGAAAACGTACAATTGCGATATGAATTGTCGTATGACATGATGCCTGCATTTAAAAAAGACACTGTTGTGTTGAAAGATGGAAAAATGCAGATTAATGGAGGCACCATGAAAGTTCCTGGTTTCCTGCGCTGTATGGTGTATGCATCTTTAGATGGGAAAGAATATGAAGGTCGCGCAACAGCAGGTTTTGAGCCGGAGAAGATTCTCCCAACCACCCAAATGCCGGCTGATTTCGATCAGTTCTGGACGAGTGCCATTCAATATAATTCCCGATTGCCGCTTAATCTAAACATGCGGTTATTGCCTGAAAGAAGTAATTCCAAGGTTAATGTGTTTGAAATAGATTTCCAGAATTATCACGAAGGTGGCAAAATGTATGGGATTCTTTGCATGCCTAAAAAACCAGGGAAATATCCGGCTTTATTACGGGTGCCGGGAGCTGGTATTCGTTCTTATGCCGGTCATGTGCCAGGAGCTGAAAACGGTTACATTACATTGGATTTGGGTATTCACGGAATTCCGGTGACAATGGAAAATTTTGTCTATGAAAATTTGGGAAAAGGTGCGCTATTTAACTATCAGTATATCGGATGGGAAAACAGGGATAAGGTTTATTACAAAAGAGTTTATCTTGGCTGTATGAAAGCGGTGGATGTTATTTTCAGTCTGCCTGAATTTGATGGAGAGAACCTTGTTGTGCAGGGTGGTAGTCAGGGAGGTGCATTGTCTATTGTGACCGGTGCGCTGGATAAAAGAGTAAAAGGTGTCATTGCTGTGTTTCCGGCATTATGCGACCTGACTGGTGTGTTACATGGCAGAGCCAGTGGTTGGCCGGCTATTTTCAGCGATACCAATGAACCGGTTTCGCTACGTGAATTGAAAGCTAAAAACACTCAATACTATGATGTGGTGAATTTTGCCCGCAAGCTTACAACGCCTGCTTTTTTCTCTTTTGGTTATAACGACATGGTTTGCCCACCAACATCCATGTTCTCTGCCTATAACGTTGTTACAGCACCAAAAACTATCATGTTGGTTCCCGAAACAGCTCATTATGCTTTTTCTGAACAATGGAATAATTCGTGGAAGTGGTGGGTGAATTTGATAAGAAAATGACATAAACTCTCTAATACTTACTTTAATAATTAAACGTATGAAATCACTAAAATTACTATTTATTGCTTTTTTAATGCATCTTATTCCTGTTCAGGGAATGGTTGCGCAAAACTGGACCCGTGTAGGAACGGGTGTAACTGACCGACCATTATTTGGTGTTTCTTTTGCCGATAACAATACTGTTTTTGCAGTTGGTGGAAATGGAACAACAACTGGTTATGGTGTGATGGTAAAATCTACAGATGCAGGTGCAACATGGTCAGCTGTTGACATTGGTTTTCCGGTATTAAGGTTAAATACGATTAGATTCACAAGTCCTTTGGTGGGATATGCAGCAGGCTTTAGTCTGAATATTATTAAAACTACCGATGGTGGAGCTACCTGGACAGATCTTTATCCGAATCTTCCAGAAGTTGTCAGAAATTATGTTACCTCACAACCTACTCAGGAGTTTTGGGACATTGATTTTATAGATGACAATAGTATTTATGCAGTTGGTTACAATGGTCAGGTACTAAAAACTACGGATGGTGGTACTACGTGGACTTACAAATCAAATTTCGGAACAGGTACATACAGGGACATTGATGTTAGAAGTGAGTCTTTGGCTTATCTGGCTTTGCATGGAAATAACCTTCAAAAATCTACAGATGGTGGGATGACCTGGGCTAATATGACTTATCCAACAGTTGCTGCGCATTTCTTTAGTACTTATTTTATAAATGACAATACGGGCTTTGCAACGGGACAACCAGTTGCCGGACAACCGGGTTATGTTTTAAAAACAACAGATGGCGCTAATTGGACAAATACTGCTTTAGGTGCTGCAGGCCAAATTTTCAACAGGGTTGTTTTTGTGAACAGCACAACAGGTTTTATTGTAGGTAATTTAGGTAAAATATTTACCACCACAAATACAGGAGGCACATGGTCTGAAATGGCTTCGGGAACAACAAATACTTTAAGAAATTTTGATTTTAGCAACAACATCCGTATTGCTGTAGGAGATGGCGGTGCAATTATGAGATTGGTTGATATTACGACTTCGAACGAAAATTTGCAAGAGAACAATCTGATGCAGATATATCCAAATCCAGTAAAGGATATTTTACATATCAATGTTGATGTAAAAAAACTCACTGTTCGTGATATCACCGGTAAAGTTGTACTGTTGAGTGAAACTCAGCAAAACATCAATATGGCGCATCTTTCCAAGGGAATTTACCTTTTACAGGTTCAAACTGCTGATGGAATTGTTGAAAAGAAAATTATGAAAGAGTAATTTCTTAACCTTAAATATCAATGCTGAAAATTTGTATTTTATGAAAACATTACGTTCTTTATTTTTTGTTGTGCTGATGTCCGGTGTTTTTGCATCGGGACTGAAGGCTGAGGTGACCTGGGAAAAAGTAACCAGTGGAACTACTTCCCGTTTTTGGGATGTTGCTTATGCAAGCGAAACAACTGCTTTTGCAGTGGGAGTCGGAGGGATGGTCATGAAATCTACTGACGGCGGTACTACATGGTCTGCAGTTACTCATGGTCTTACCACTCAGGATCTTTATGTGGTCCATTTTGCCACAGATCAGGTGGGCTTTATTGGTGGTTTAAGTGCAACCGTATTGAAAACGATTGACGGTGGAGCTACCTGGACCAATATCTCTGCAAATTTACCGGAGATTATAACAACTTACGCTCAGTTATCTACTCAGGCAATCAATGACTTTTATTTCCTGGATGCCAACAACGGTTTTGCCACCGGGTATAATGGAATTATTCTGAAAACCATTGATGGAGGTGCTACCTGGACATTTCACGGGTCGTTAGGTGCCGGAACTTACAGATCGATTTTCTTTGTGAATGCTACGACTGGTTTCATAGCTTCTCACGGTAAATTAATTAAAAAGACCGAAGATGGTGGACAGAACTGGATCAACTGGACATCAACTGAAACTACTTTCAATCATTTCTTTGAAATCCGTTTTTTCAACGAAACAACGGGTGTGGCTATTGGCGATGGTGGCTCAATTTTCAGAACAGCAGATACAGGAGTGACCTGGACTCGTGTTGTAATTGATCCGGCTCCTACAGGTCAGCTTTGGGGATTAACGGTTGTTTCAGCTACTACTGCTTATGCTTCCGGTCAGGTTGGTCAAATATATAAAACGACAGATGCTGGTGCGACCTGGACAAAAGAAGATATTGGAAACAATACCAGTATTTTCAGGGGAATGTCAAACGCAGGAGATAGTAAAGTGTTGGCAGTGGGAGATGCAGGGGAGATTTTTAAACTGAAAAGTTCGTCCAGTGGACTCACAAATCCTACACTTTCAGCCAGTATGCAGCTTTATCCGAATCCGACAGGTGATTTCTTAACGATAAAGACAGATGTGTCGATTGAGAAAATTGCATTGCTGGATGTAACCGGAAAAACTGTCGTGGTACATCATACTGATGCTCCTGTGTTGAATGTGAAAATGCTGAATAACGGGATTTATTTTGCTCACATCTACACTTCAGAGGGATTAGCGGTAAAGAAATTCATTAAACAATAAATCAAATTAAAAGAGTAATTATCGGTTTGATAATCGTCGATAAAGACCCACTCTTTGTTTAACTGAATAAGATTAATGCAAAGAGTGGGTTTGTTATCACAGATTAATCAATTTTAAAGAAAAAATATGAAGTCATCAGGTAAAATTTTAATGTATATTGCAGTTACTTTTCTGTTGATACAACAGGTAGTAGCTCAAACAAACTGGGAGCAAATGACAAGTGGAACGACTTCACGGCTGTGGAGCGCTGCTTTTGCCAACGATTCAACCGTTTTTGCTGTCGGTGTGGATGGCCTGATGATGAAATCAATTAACAAAGGGGCAACCTGGTCGGTTGTAAATCATGGTTTGACCACTAAACACTTGTTCTCTATTAATTTTGCAACCGATCAGGTTGGTTTTGCCGGAGGATTGAGTGCTACGGTATTGAAAACGATCGACGGGGGGGCTACCTGGACGGACATTTCCGCAAATCTACCAGCCCTTATTACGTCTTATGCACAGTATGGTACACAGGAAATCAATGATTTTTATTTCTTGAATGCCAACACAGGTTATGCGGTGGGGTATAACGGTATTGTGATGAGAACTACAGATGGCGGCACCAGTTGGAGCTTTCAGGGAGCCTTGGGTGCAGGAACTTATCGTTCGGTTTATTTTACGGATGCTACCACCGGTTTTATCGCTTCTCACGGTAAGAAAATCAGAAAAACCATCAGTAGTGGTGAAACCTGGACTGAATGGGTGTCTCCCGAGTCAACTTTCAATCATTTCTTTGAAATACGGTTTTTTAACGCAACAACAGGAGTGGCAGTCGGCGACGGCGGGGTTATTTTCAGAACGGTTGACGGCGGCGAAAACTGGATACGTGCAACGGTGACACCTGCTGCAACCGGTCAATTGTGGGGACTCGAAATTGTTTCAGAAACTGTGGGTTACGCTTCCGGTCAATCGGGACAAATTTATGTGACCAACGATGCCGGAGCCAACTGGAGTAAACAGGAAACTAATCTTTCAACAGCAGTCTTTCGTGGGATGGCGCATAGCAAAGACAGCGTGGTGATTGCTGTTGGCGATGGAGGTGTAATCATGCGATTGAGTGGAAGTCCGACAGAACCCAACCCGGATGATGACCGTGAACACTGGGTGCATGGAATTGAAAGCTTCGGTGTGAACCTGTCGGGCGGTGAATTTGGAGGCGTCTATCCCGGTACAATCGGCACACACTACGGTTATCCTACTTATAAAGACCTTGACTATTTTAAATCTAAAGGATTAACATTGATTCGTTTTCCTTTCCGTTGGGAACGGGTGCAATACCAGCTCAACGGACCTTTGAATCCGCTGGATTTAGGGAAAATGAAAGAATTTGTACAAGCTGCGGAAGATCGTAATATGCCGGTCATCCTCGATTTGCATAATTTTGCCCGACGGTCATTCGACGGTGGCAGTACACAAACAGTGATTGGTGCCGGCCCTGGTCTAACCAAGGAACATTTGGCCGACGTCTGGAAGAAATTAGCCATGGAATTTAAATCTTACAAAAATATTTGGGGTTACGACATCATGAATGAACCTTATTCAATGCCGACTCCATCGACCTGGTTCGATATTGCACAAGCTACCATCAACAGTATCCGCGAAGTGGATACCATCACACACATAGTGATCAGTGGAGACCGTTTCAGTTCTTCTTTGCATTGGATGCAATACAGCGATAACCTGAGAAATCTGGTAGATCCTTATGATAAGCTGATTTATCAGGCACACATGTATTTTGATAAAAATCAATCGGGTTCCTATGGTTCTTATGTCAACGGGGTATTTGTACCTTCTACCTATGATGCTGAAGGTGCGACTCCCCAAACGGGTGTTAACTGGGTGAAACCTTTTGTGGATTGGCTGAAGAAATACAACAAAAAAGGATTGATGGGCGAATACGGGATTCCGGATGATGACATGCGCTGGAATGTGGTACTTGAAAATATGTTGATTTACCTGCAGGAAAATGGTGTTCCGGGAACGTATTGGTCGGCGGGACCAAGGTGGGGTGCCTATCGCTTGGCTGTTCATCCGTCAAATAACTATACACTTGACCGACCACAAATGGCAGTGCTTGAGAAATATACCAAAGTAAAAGGAGATGAAACCGGACTGAAGGATTTGAAGTTAAATGCCGTTATAAAAAACAATCAGGGACAGATTTCTGTATATTTGCAATCGGGTGAAAAGTTTAATGTGATGGTTTATAATACCATGAGCAAATTAATTCACCATCAGTCTGATTTAAGTCATGAAGCCCACTTGCCCCAG
>VSSQ01001121.1_pt1 | contig 11370 bp, 6 predicted proteins | sample 4763081 | NCBI WGS metagenome assembly VSSQ01 (sample SAMN12137344, study PRJNA551015) | bioreactor metagenome | isolation source: SDC9 anaerobic chlorinated ethene degrading culture | place: USA: Knoxville, Tennesee | collected 2015-01-01
AAAGCGTAAGGGCTTTTCCCCGGATTTTCCGGCGCCAGAGAGCCACAGATCATCGCGTCGTGTGGGAGCGTGACCGGGACAGATACGGTTTTATCGCTTCGGCGGAACGTCCAATCCGAACAAAAATCAATCGTTTTCATATGCGCCACCCTTTCTAAAGAAAAGAATATCAGAATCCCGCTCGCAGAAATTGCAGATATGTTCGGCAAACTGCTTCTATGTTTTTCGGAGGTGTCTTAGCTAAAAGTTTTCAAGACGCAACTCATTACAAATTCCGTGTGGAATCTTTCAATCGACAGAACAAAATGATAAAATAACGAACGTAAGTGCAATATGTCTCGCCGAAAAACTGATAGCGTAACGCATAGAGAAGCATATCAATTCGGAGGTGACTATATGAAACAACAGGCGTTCAATCCTTTCTTGCCCTCAAATGAATACATACCGGATGGAGAGCCGCATGTATTCGGTGATCGGGCGTATCTTTACGGGTCTCATGACCGATTCGGCGGGAAGTTGTTTTGTTTAAACGATTATGTTTGCTGGTCCGCTCCGGTCGATGACCTTTCTTCCTGGCGCTGTGAAGGAGTGATCTACCGCAAATCGGACGATCCGAAGAACAGCAAGGGAAAACGTCCGCTGTATGCGCCGGATGTGCAGCGCGGCCGGGATGGACGGTATTATCTATACTACTCGGTCATGCTCAGCGGAATCATCTCCGTTGCCGTGAGTGATAGCCCGGCAGGGCCGTTCTCCTTTTACGGCTTTGTGAAGTATCCGAACGGCCACGTGATCGGGACGAAGCGGGGCGACCTGTTTCAGTTTGATCCGGGCGTGCTGGTAGACGACGACGGACGCGTCTACCTGTATTCCGGAAATGGGCTGCGAAAGATGCTGGGGAAGACCGGCAATGCGGTCCATAACTTTTTCCGTTTGGCGGACGGAGGCTATTGCATGGAGCTGGAGCCGGACATGATCACGGTGAAAACAGCTCCGAGCAAGCTCTTTCCGCAGTACGGGGACAACGTCTGCTCATTTGCCGGACATGAGTTTTTTGAGGCGAGCTCCATTCGGAAGGCGAACGGGCGATATTATTTCATCTACTCGTCCTATCATAGCCACGAATTGTGCTATGCGCTCAGCGACCGCCCGGACGGCGGCTTCCGCTTCGGCGGCACGCTGATCAGCAACGGCGACGTGTTTTTGAACGGTAGGATGGAGAAGGACGCCCTGAATTACATGGGCAACAACCACGGCAGCATCGAATCCATCGGCGGACGGTGGTATGTGTTTTACCATCGGCAGACGAACCGATCGCATTTTGCGCGGCAAGCCTGCGCGGAAGAGATTGTCCTGCTGCCGGACGGATTGATCCGTCAGGCGGAGATGACAAGCTGCGGCCTCAACGGCGGACCGCTGGCGGATACCGGCACATATCCCGCGCGCATTGCCTGCAACCTGTTTTCCAAAGACGGCGCGGTGGTTTATTCGCCCCGGCAAAACGACTTGCCCGGGCACCCATACTTTACACAGGATCAACCGGATGGAGAACCGGGGGAGCAGTATATCGCGGGTATGACGGACGGCGCGACGGCGGGATTTAAGTATTTTCGGTTTTCACAGCCGCGCGAAGTCTGCGTGACCGTGCGCGGAAACGGAAGCGGGAAACTACTGGTCAAGACCGAACCGCACGGTGCGGCAGTCTCCGAAATCGAAATCGAGGCCGGCGGGCAGTATGGGGCGTTTTCCGCGCGGCTGGACGCGGAGCCGGGCGTGCGCGCGCTCTATTTTACATTTGCAGGAATGGGCACCATCGACTTTCTTGATTTTTCATTACGCTAAAGGGAGGAGATCGCTTGAGCGCGGCGGAAGATCAAATCATTCATCTGTGCGAAACGCTGCACGGAAGCAGCCGGATTCCACTGTATCTGTACCAGCACGGAAGTGTGTTGCGGCGTTGGCCGGAGGAAAATCCGCTGTTCGATCCGCCGACAGCCGCTTTGGTTGCGCTTTGCGCACAGCAGAAGGACATTTTGCATGTCAACACGAGCGTTTTTTCCGTGTATGGGTTGGTACGTGTGCACGAAGAGGATTTCTTTGTCGTGATGGGGCCTGTCGGCCATGTGCCGTACAGCGCTGCGGACATACGGCGGCTTCGCTCGGAACAACGAATCCCGGATGAGCTGGCAGCAGCGTTTGAAATGTTCCTCAAAAAAATTCCGGTTATGCACGAGGATGCGTTTGTATACCATTTGCTGCTTGCGCACTATGCGCTCAACGGCGAACTCAAGAGCATCGACCAGTATTTCGACCGGGATGTCGGCCTCGAGCGGAACGACGTCTACCGTCGGTTTGCCGCAATCGAAGCGGAGCTGTGTGAAAACGAACAGATCGACCTCTCCTTTGAAATTACGGAAAAGGTATTCCCACTGATCGAAAACGGGGATCTTTCCAATCTGATGGAATATATGAAGCACCCGCCGGATTTGAGAATCGGCATCTACAGCAGCAGCGCACTGCGGCAATGTAAAACGATGCTGATCATCACGGTGTCCCAAATTTCCCGCATCGCGATCAAGGCCGGGATGCCGGTTCAAACATCGCTGCGTTTGATGAACACCTATATTCGGACTGCGGATGAATTGGACAGCGTTTCGGACGTGAACACATTGATGATGCGAGCCATCTATGACTATACGAAGCGGATTTCCGACATCAAGCGACCACGCAATCTTCCGGGAAAACTGAACAAGTGCATTCAATATATCCACGAGAACGTAAATAAACCGCTGCACATCGAGGAGATCGCAAAGCATGTCGGCCTTTCGCGCGCCTATCTATCCAACCAGTTTTCGTGCGAAACAGGGATGAATCTGAGTAGCTATGTGCTCAATGTTAAGTTGGACGCCTCGCGGGAACTGCTGCGAACGACGGCATGGTCGATTGGTGAAATCAGCAGTTATCTCGGGTTTTCAAGCCAGAGTCATTTCCAACGCTCTTTTAAGGCGTATACCGGATTATCGCCGCGAAAATTCCGGGAGCAGGGGTAAACGGCACAAAACAATCGAATTGAAATCATTCGGCAAAACACTGCGTCAAAACTGCGAACAAATCCGCAAGAATGGTGCGGTGCTTTTTGTTACTTTTAATGCAGGAATCAGCATATCTGCAAATACATATTATGAGGAGGAACATATCTTGGAAGAGATTCACTCGACACCCGCAAAGCCCCGAAAAGTTGGTGGGTTTGCCTTAAAATGGAGCACGGGCGCCATCTCAATTACGTCTGCCGCGGTATACCTGACCTACATTCAATATTTCTGCACAAATGTAGTCAAGATGGACACCGTGTTGGTCGGCATACTGATTATGGCCTCAAAGATTTTTGATGGGATCACCGATGTCCTGGTCGGCTTCATCGTTGACAAAACGCACAGCAAACTCGGAAAAGGACGTCCGTACAACCTCTCTATCGTCGCGGTTTGGGGCTTCATGATCGCTTTGTTCAGCATGCCTGATATGAGCCAGACGTGGAAAGCGGTCTATGTCGTCACCGGGTTCACGCTGATCACGTCCGTATTTTCCACCCTGTTTCTGGGCTCGGAGTCGGTCTATCTCCGGCGGTCGACGGACGACGCACAGGCGCGCACAAAGATTCTTGCGATCTCCGGCGCGGTCGGTTCGCTGTTCATCATCTCGCTCTCAATTGCGCTGCCGATCCTGGTCGGGCTTGCGCAGGACACCGTTCGCGGCTGGAGCATCATCACGACCTGCCTGGGGATTCCCCTCATCGCAATCGGTCTGATTCGCTTTTTTACGATCAAGGAAAAGCCGGACACCGTGGAAGAGGAAAAGATTGCGCGCGATACGACAGTACGGGAAAGCGTGTCGATGCTGTTTCGGAACAAATATATCTTCTTAATCGGCGTTGTACTGCTGATCAATTCGCTGTCGAATAATCTGACCGTGATGAACACGTACTATTTTAAGGATATCGTTGGGAACATCAATCTTGCATCAGCAGTCTCGGCGGTCGCGCTCCTCTCGCCGCTGGTTGTGGCGTTTTTCCCGGGTCTCTCCAAACGGCTGGGGACGACAGGCCTGGTTAGAATCGGCATGATGTGCGGCGTTTTGAGTACGGTTGTACGCTTGATTGGCAAAACGAATATTCCGCTGCTGATCGTGGGTAATCTGCTCTTCACCCTGTCGCTGCTGCCGATGCAGGCGCTTCTAAACGTGTTCGTCATCGACTGCATGCAGTATACGCAGTATCAGAGCGGGAAACGCATCGACGGCGTTGTGGCGTCGGTAACAAATTTCTGCGGTAAGATTGGCATTGCGCTAGCCTCCGGCATCATCGGCGTGGTGATGGGGAAGGCAGGCTACGACGGATCGCTCGCGCAGCAGAGCGCTTCCGCACTGAATTCAATCATATTTCTTTATGCGATTCTGCCGGGCGTGCTGAGCCTGCTGTCTTTGCTCATCTTGCACTTCTACAAGCTGGAGAAGCAGATGCCGAAGATTCGCGAGGCGATCGGAGAACCGCCGCAATAACAAATAAGACGTGCCGGAAAGGGGGCTGCATAAACGGCCCCTTTTCAATGGCGCGGCATTCATGATTCCTTCTACGATTCAAGAAAGGGGCAAGTATGCCGAAACAGAGATCGTTTTCTATACTCGGGAAAAAGCGCGCAAAGATAGATTATTCGAAAGCCGATCTTGCGACGTTTGCCTCCTCAAGGCGGCTTTCCGAGGAGATTGCAGCAGAGAGCGCAGTCTTGCTGAAGAACGACGACGGGTTTCTGCCGATTCCGCCGGGGCCGGTGAACGTATTCGGCGTGCTGGGCGCGGAGCCGCACTTTGGCGGAGGCGGCAGCGGGCGATATGATCGAAAGACCTGTATCGACTTGAACGACGCGCTTTGCGGCGCAGGATTTACAACCAACCGCACGTTGTTCTGCCTTTACAAAAACTGGGCGATCATGAAGAAAATTTCGCAAAGAGAGCCAAAGAAGTTGTTTTTTGACCAGACGAGCGGAATTGGCGCGGTGAAAGCGATGCTGGTGAGCCCTGTAACGCGTGAATTACCGCAAAAAGCGCTGAGCGCCGCCGTTATGCGGGAGGCGCAAGCATTATCAAACGTAGCCATCGTCGTACTTGGCCGCGGCGGCAGCGAACAGCACGATTATGCCGCGCGCGAGTTGGCGCTTACTCCCGAGGAGCGGGCGATGCTGGATCGCGTCTGCGGCGCGTTTGAACGCGTTGTCGTGCTGATCAACTCGGCAACTATGATGGAACTCGGGTTTTTAAGTGAGTATCCACAGATTAAAAGCGCGCTGTTCTTCGGACTGCCCGGGCAATGCGGCCTACGTGCAGTTGCGCGCATTTTGTGCGGCGAGATCAGCCCTTCCGGACGCCTTGCGGACACAGCATTTTATCGAATTACGGATATCCCCGCCGTTTGTAACAGCGGTTCGTTTTCCTACAGGCAGACAAGACACAAACTGCTCGAAGAAAAAAGGCACTTGCTGTTTTATAAAGAGGATATTTATGTCGGGTACCGTTATACTGAAACGTTTCTTCACGAGGATACATATCGTGAAACGGTTCAGTTCCCGTTTGGTTTCGGCAGCTCCTATACATCTTTTGGATGGAGCGATTTTTCGCTGCAGCGCCGCGGCAACGACCGGTTGATCGCGTCGCTAACGGTTGCGAATATGGGCGGTTGCGGGGGTAAGGACGTCGTTGAACTCTTTGTCAGCGCGCCCAAATCCGGGCGTTTGGAAAAACCGGAAAAAGTTTTAATTGGATTTGCAAAGACAAGGCTGCTAGCGCAAGGAGAAACGCAGCGGATCTCGACAGAACTGCGGCTTCGGGACGCTGCCTCATACGATTCGCAGAACGAATGCTTTGTTCTGGAAGCAGGGGACTATATCGTAGAAGCTGGGCTGAACGCGCATACACCGGTATGTCAGGCGGCGCTTTCACTGGAGCATTTGATTGAATATCGAACGGACGACGTAACCGGCGTGCCGATCAGAAACCGGTTGTCCCGGATTGAAGGCAGCTTTAAGCGATTGTCGCGTAGTGACCCGGAGGGAACAATGCCTGTACCGGCAAGTGGAAAAGAGCTTGAAGCGCCGCAAGGAATTCTTGACTTTACCTCGAAAGAAGCGCCTCTTGTCGGCGGCGAGATGCCGCTTATCGGCGTAAACAACAGTCTGAAACTGAACGATCTTGCGGGCCGCGCGCCGGACGATCCGCTTTGGCAGACGTTTGTTGAGCAGTTCACGCTCGATGAACTGGCGGATCTCGTGATCTGGGGCTGTTATCAGACGCTGGATATCCCTCGCCTTGGTATTCCGGAGACGATCTGTGCGGACGGGCCGATGGGCGTGCATGACGGCGATCTGTTTGGCACGACGTTCCCATCCGAATTTCTGCTCGCCTGCTCGTGGAATACCGATCTTGCGGCGCGGCTGGGCGTAGCGCTGGCGAACGAAGCGCGGATATTCGGAATCAGCATGCTATACGGCCCTGCGATGAACTGCCATCGCAGTCCAATCGGCGGGCGGTGCTTTGAATACTATTGCGAAGATCCGTTGCTTTCGGGCAAAATGGCCGCAGCAGAAGTGCGCGCCGCGCAGGAAAACGGGCTGGTCACCATGATCAAGCATTTCGCGATTAACGAAGAGGATAAGCATCGCGGCAACGGGCATGTTTGGGTCAGCGAGCAGGCGGCGCGGGAAATCTATCTTCGGCCGTTTGAAATGGCTGTGAAGCAGGGAGGCGCGCACGGTGTGTTGTCCGCCATCAACTGCATCGGGGAGACCTGGTGCGGCGAAAGCAGGGAACTGCTGACGGACATTCTAAGAACCGAATGGGGGTTTCAGGGGTGCTGCATCACGGATTCAGCATCCGTACACCACATGCGCCCCGATACTGGCGTGCCCGCAGGCAGCGACCTCTGGCTCGTACTGGGGTTGGATCGGTATGACGAGAGGAACCTGAAAAAGCAGCTTAAGAAGGATCCGGCCGGTATGGCTCGCGCGCTCCAGCGGGCTTGCCGCAACATCTGCTGGACCGTTTTGCAGTCCAACGCCAGAGAGCGGCTGTAACAGAAGCAGTTTTGCCGGGCTCCTGTGATATAACCGATGTACGAAAAGCAGCCAGCCTCTGAGCGACATAAAAGGACAAGAAGGGAAAAAACATGTCCGTTCAAATCATTCCGCAACCGAATAAGATCAAAATGTATCAGCAATCGTTTATTATTGGCCCCAATAGCGCAATCTGTTATCAGGGGGAATCATACGCCGGTGAATTTCTATGCGACCTGCTTGGGCTTGCGCATAAGAAAACTGGGGATATCAATCTGGTGATCGACGACACGATTCGTCATGAAGAAGGCTACTTTCTCAAAATCAGTGAGGATGGAATTATGATCCGCGCGAAAACGGATCAAGGTTTATTCTATGGCGTCCAATCGCTCCGGCAACTATTGCCGGCGTCCATTGAGCAAAACGGGATTTGTAGCGAGATTCAAGTCGCGCAGGCTGAGGTGGATGATGAGCCGCGCTTTCGCTATCGCGGATTTATGCTCGATTCGGTAAGACACTTTTTCTCGGTTGAAACCATTCTTGGATTGATCGATTTATTGGCGTTGCACAAACTGAACAAGTTTCACTGGCATTTATCCGATGATCAGGGGTTTCGAATTGACATAGAAAAGTTCCCGAAGCTATCGGAAATATCGTCGAAAAGAAAAGAAACGCAGTGTAAGGGGTTCGTGCTGCCTTGGACAAAGAGGCTTGACCACACGCCATATTTCGGGATTTACACGAAAGAGCAAATCCGGCAAGTGGTGGCATACGCAAAAAAAAGATATATTGATGTGATCCCCGAAATCGATATGCCGGGTCATTTTTTAGCGGCGCTGGCTGCCTATCCGGAATTCAGCTGCACGGGTGGGCCGTTTGAGGTGCGGACAGGTTGGGGAATCAGCAAGGATGTGCTTTGCGTCGGAAAGCCGCAATCTTTACAGTTTGTGAAAGAAATTTTAAGAGAAGTTATCGAGCTCTTTCCGTATAAGCACATCCATATTGGGGGAGACGAGACCCCGTACGACCGCTGGAAGAAATGTCCGGACTGCCAACGGTTGAGAGCGGCACAGGGATTTCAGAAAAACAGCGAGTTACAGCGTTATTTCGCAAGCGAAATCGTCAGTTTTCTAAAAAACGAAGGCTGTGAGGTTGTCGCTTGGGATGAAATATTGAAAGAAGGAACTTTCCCGGAAGTTACGATCCAGAATTGGTCGTTAACTGGCGGGAAAAGGATTATAAGAGGTATCAAAGAAGGTCAGAAATGTATTGTCTCGAATGCAACCAAATACTATTTGGATTACCCGTTTCATGTTTTTCCATTGAGGAGTACCTATACCTTCAATCCCGAATTAGAGGGGCTAAGCAAGCCGGATGCCCAAAACATCCTCGGTATTGAAGCTCCTCTTTGGACAGAAGCGGTTGATTCCGCGCTGCGAATACACTGGCAAATGTTCCCGAGATTAACGGCGGTCTCGGAGAGCGCCTGGACGCTTGAAGAGAACAAGAGTTTTGAAAGTTTTCTGACCCGTTTAGAATATATGAATAAGCGATATGATGCTCTGGGTGTGAACTATGCAGCAAAAGCGAGTTATCGCTATGATGGGAAACCAAGAATACTGAAGGTTTTTCTTGCGCCTGATCACGTTGCGACACTCGAATATCAAAAATATTATATGACGAAAGAATAGATATTAAATTAGTTTTCAGCGAATTGAAACGAATGCGCAATTCAGCCAGCGGGCGACGGCGAACACAGACGCTGATGTGAGCAATCAGCTGCAGGCAGCGTTCGACCTGATAGCAAATAAATTCAGCGTTAACTGAAAAGGATGATAACGATGTATTACTAGGATTTATATGCTATTACTTGGTTACGTCCTTTTCGCTTAGCTGTATATAAAGCCTTATCCGCATTTCGGATCAAATCGTCTAAAGTTTCCCCTAATTTGTATTCGGAAATCCCAATGCTGATCGTTAATCTAATATTATTTGGGAAAACAGTTGCCTCGATTGTGCGCCGAAGTTTTTCTGCCGTGCCAATGGCTCCTTCGAGTCTTGTTTCGGGGAGAAGGATGACAAATTCTTCTCCACCGAAACGGGCACATATGTCGGTCTTTCTTAAAGCTAACGCAAATGTTGTAGCCAAAGTTTGGAGAACTTCGTCTCCGATTAAATGTCCGTGCCGGTCATTGATTTGCTTAAACAAGTCAATGTCGATCATTAAAAATGAAATAGCATTTTGATATCGTATGGCCCTGCTTATCTCGCGTTCAGCCTCCGCTTCAATGTAGGACCTGTTATACAGCTTCGTCAGATGATCATGTGTACTCAGGTACTCGATCTCATTTTCTTTTTTCTTACGATCCTCGATATTACGGCTGATTCCAATTATCTCGATTTCTCCCTGCTCGGACATAGCATAACGGGTTGTTACTTCGACCCATATGATTTGTCCGTCTTTGCGTGGTTGCTGTATTTCATTGACGGTATATGCGCGCTGAACTTTATCTTTGATAAAAGCGCCAATTGAATTTGCAATCATGCTATTGACTTTGGCTGCTGATTCCGGTGTCATCGAGCTTTCAAGCGGTTCAGATAAGGCTTCTTCAACAGTTAAACCCCGTAGTTGAAAAATTGATGGACTAACATATGAAAATTTTTTTTGCATAACGTTGAGAACCCATATGACATCGCTCGTATTGAACGTTATGAGTTCGTACAACCGATTTTGAATTTCCATTAATTCCAACCGCGCAGCATCCTTGCGGAGTAAATCCTCAATTCTCAGCTCTGATTCAATTTGATTGCGAAATTGCTCCATTAGTTGAGACATGACAGATGAAAAACGTGTTTCAATATTATTTAGAATACATATCGTACCAAACAAACTTCCATCAGGGTAATGAATGGGAAAACCAAGATATGACACGAGGTCGAATTGAAGATCGGGATTATGATCCCATTCAGTTGTTATTCTAGCATTTTCTACAATCAACATTTGATTTGTGCTGAGTACTCGTTCGCAATATAATCCTGAACCCCAAATTGATTCGGATTCACCGACTTTATACGGACTGTTGGAAGTATTGCTAACGGTATGAACATAAAGTCGATCACCGCAAAGCTGCATAATCAATCCGACATGCGCGCCCAAAATTTGCGTAACCAGATCGATAGACACCTGCCATTTTTCTAATATATCTTTATGCATGAGATTGCATCCTGTCGAAGCATCAAAATCGTTCATAACATTTTCCTCCGCGTTCTCAAAGATTATCTTCATCATACTAAAGAATCGTTGAAGTTGATACGATAAACTTCTTTTCGCTCGACGCTCTTGCACTTTCGCTGGAAAATCCTGTTACAGAAGAACTCCGATTTCCTACTGACAGATACGGCTTTCAAAATAATACGCATCGTTGCAGAAATTGATTAGGGTGCCAGTGGAGGGCAATTTGATAAACTTTATCAAAAGCGCTCTGCCGCGACGTTTCGCGAATTATATGAATTGAGGGATTCTCTTGTGAGGACGGTTTTTGGACGCAATCTGATGGCTGTGATATACTCGTTCTATCCATAATCTTATTATGAAAGGATGGTGTCGCTCAATCGATTTGCTGCTCGTAGCTGTTATTATTCTGATCTGTGTTTTTTTCAATAAAATTTCTGCAAAGCTTGGCATACCGATGCTGTTGGTGTTCATCGCGTTCGGCATGCTTTTTGGTTCGGACGGATTGTTGAAGGTTTCGTTCGACAACTTTGATTTTGCGAGGGATATTTGCTCCGCCGCGCTGATTTTCATCATGTTCTATGGCGGATTCGGCACAAACTGGGACGAAGCCAAACCCATCGCTGCCAAGGCGGTGTTGCTCTCGACACTCGGAGTCATCATCACCGCCGGACTGGTTGGGTTGTTCTGCCATCTTGTCCTTCGGATTGCATTGCTGGAGAGTCTTCTCATAGGCGCCGTCGTGAGCTCGACCGATGCCGCGTCCGTCTTTTCACTGCTGCGTATCAAGCGCCTGAACCTGAAGGATAACACCGCGTCACTTCTAGAGGTGGAGAGCGGCAGCAACGATCCCGCAGCGTATATGCTGACCATCATCGTTCTTTCGATCATGAGCGGCAACACGGAAAGCGGGCAGATCTTCTATGTCATATTTGCACAAATCGCGTATGGTGCGGCATTTGGTGCGGCAATCGCTTTTTCGTCTCTCTACATATTAAAGAGAGTCCGCTTCTCCACCGTCGGGTTCGATGCGGCGTTTGT
>VSSQ01001122.1_pt1 | contig 11370 bp, 12 predicted proteins | sample 4763081 | NCBI WGS metagenome assembly VSSQ01 (sample SAMN12137344, study PRJNA551015) | bioreactor metagenome | isolation source: SDC9 anaerobic chlorinated ethene degrading culture | place: USA: Knoxville, Tennesee | collected 2015-01-01
TTTATAATAATGCTTTTTTATTGTTATATTATATCACATTCGCGGCGGAAAACGCGCCTTTTCCATACGTTCAGACGCGAATCAGAAAATTTGATTACACTTTTGACAGACTGACAACTGTTCGTCACCATGGTGACTCTTTGATAAGAACGGAGTTTCCTCTTATGCTGCTTTTCGCCGTCTTCTGCATTCCTCGAAATGGCCTTGGGTGGCGATCGCGATGGAATTCATACCGAACCCGCGCGGCAGGTGGAAGCTCGTCAGGGATTCGGTTGTCCCTGCAATTATGTATCGGTTTACTTTTCCAGACTGGCTTTTGCCTGCTCCAGCATTGCCGCCATAATGGTCTGATGGAAGGGCTTTATCGTCGTAAAATAGAGTTTTCCCGCGGTATTGTGAAACTTAACGATGGTTGTCAGGAACACGGAACACCCCTGTTCCCTTTTCTTCTTCATGACGGAAACCCGAAAGTCCAGATGCACGTCGTCCATGCCCATCACGATTTCATTCTCGTTTCTGTCGAGGACCGTAAAATAGGTGGCCTGAGAGCCGACGGTATAGTAATTTGACTCGGGGCCTCTGTCCTCTCCTGCCTTCAAGCCCAAAAGTCCGGCCGGTACATTTCTGGCCGCCAGCAGCGCTTGGGCCCAGACGGGCAGAATAAAAATCTCGTTAACGAACCCGTCGACCGTTTGATCCGCGTTTATTTCGATCTGAAAGGAATCGCAGTAGTCGATTGTCCCGAAGCCGTTGGAAATGAGCGAATTTTTAGGCAGCGCGTAGAATTTTTTTACACTCAGCATAACAATCCTTCCTTTTTTGTTTTATTTGATCCCTGACACCATTATATTCCATTCTATCACATTATTCTATCCAATTCGGTACGAACCAAAAAGCGCCCGCGGGAACAAATCCCGCGGGCGCGCTGTTTGCGGCGGTTCGAGGACGCCGCTTCCTTTGCGGAAAGCTTTCGCTTTTCGGCGTGGTTTTACTCCAGGTTCAGGCGCTTCTTCAGCATAAAGGTAGTAATGAAGTAGAAGACGGCGCCGTAGACCAGCACGGAAATGATTCCAAATCCCATAAAGGTGTGGACGGCCGCAACGGGCGTGAGATTCACGAACGGATTGAAACCGTCGAGCGCGAACGCAATAATTGCCCCTCCGATCTGCGAGGCGAACTGGAAGACGAAGAAAAACACAACGGAGAGCAGAACTTTATGGTTTGCGAAGCTGTGTCCTACCGCCATCGCGGCATAAAAGAGCAGGCAAAGGGCGGCACAGACGAGGAATACCAGAACCAGGCCTTCCACCAGAAAGGCAATGCCGTTGATGGCATAATAAGCGGTAATCTCCCGGAACATCTGCTGCAGTTCGGAGAAAAACTTCAGAACATAGTTGACCCGGAAAGAGACGATGATGCCGGACAGCGCGACGGCCAAAGAGGTGGCTATAAACCAAACTGTGGATACAATGATTTTGGACCAGACCAGCTCATGCACCGAGACAGGCAGGGTAAACATGATATAGCCCTCTTCGGACATGAGATTGGTGCGAAACCGGTTTACCATCAGCACGATGGTTATCACGCAGGCGGCGCCGATCCCAAAGCCGAAGGCCGTAATCACGATCCCGCCCAGAATGTTCAGCAGTCTGCTGCCGGACGAATTGAGCAGGCGGATGGAGAGGTTGGCCCCCATGGCGAGCGCCAGCAGCACCAGATACATGGGGCCCATGATCCGCCCGGTGGCGCGGAATTCATGTTTAAGCAGTTTTCCTAACATCTGAATACCTCCCGGAACAGGGCGTCCACACTCATGCCCTTCTCCTCCCGGATGGCGTCCGCGGAGGATCTGAGCACGATCTCGCCCTGATTGATGAAAATCACGTCATCGAGAACCTTCTCCACGTCCGCGATGAGATGGGTTGAGATGACCACGGCCGCCTCTGGGTTGTAGTTGGCGATGATGGTGTTTAAAATGTAATCTCTCGTGGCGGGGTCCACGCCGCCGATCGGCTCATCGAGCAGGTAAAGCTTGGCGGCCCGGCTCATCACCATGATGAGCTGCACTTTTTCGCGGGTGCCCTTGGACATCTGCTTGAGGCGCTGCTTTTCACTGATGTTCAGCCGGCGCAGCATCTCGACGGCCGCGTCCCGCCGGAAATCCGCGTAAAAATCACCGTAGAAATCCAGAAGCTGGGTAACGGTCATCCAGGTGGAGATACAGGTGCGCTCGGGCAGATAGGAGACGATCGAGCGGGTATCCCTGCCCGGCACCGCGCCGTTAATCAAAATCTCTCCGCTGGTCGGCGTGAGAAGGCCGTTGGCCAGCTTGATGAGGGTGGTTTTCCCGCTGCCGTTGGGGCCCAGCAGACCCACGATGCGGCCCGGCTCAATTACAAGATTCACATGGTTCAAGGCCGGAACAGGCCCGTAGTTTTTGCTCAGCTGCCTGCATTCTAAAATTGACATCTCGGTTCCTCCCCCGCAGCCTGTTTACTGACCAGTGCCACAATTTCTTCTTTTCCATACCCCAGACGGATCATCGCGGCCAAAAAGCTCTTGATCTGCTCCTCCGCAAGACCGTGTTTCGCTTCTTCAATCATTTCTCTGTCCTCCGTTACAAATCTGCCCGCGGTCCGCTGGCTGTAAACCAGTCCATCCCGCTCCAGCTCTGAGAGCGCCCTCTGCATGGTGTTGGGATTGACTCCGGCTTCCATGGCCAGGTCCCGCACCGATGGCAGCCGCTCGCCCGGCGGGAATGCGCCGGATACAATGCCCTGCTTGATATGTTCCACAAGCTGCGTATAGATCGGCGCTTCGCTGTCAAATTGCCAGTTCATTGATACACCTCCCGTGTGTTATGTGTTATTGTCTTAAGCTATTAATACAATAACACAATAATACAGATTGTCAAGAGGATTTTGAAAATATTTTTTCTTATAAGAATGCCTGCGGGAAAAGAACTCCCGCAGGCACCCTTATCGCTGAGCCAATACCATATTTACCGAAAGCTTTATTTTTCCAGAAAATGGCTCTGTCTGCCGCGTCAGGCCGATATTCTCATCTTGAGACGAACTTTATAATGGTCGATCCGGTATTCTGGATTTTCGCGGTTACTTCCACGTTGATTGGAACCTCGGAATAAATGTCTTTCCAGTCCTTTTCATATTTTTCATGCCATAGCTTCGGATATTTTCTGTAGAAAGCAAAGCCGAAATTGCAGACATCCGAATCCAAATCCTTCTGGCTTTTTTTAATTGTCTCCATGATTTCGGACGCTACGTTATCCGCAAGCTTTTTTTCCAAATTCGATAATGCGTCAGAAGTCAATTTTTCGTCTCCGCCGGGGTAATATTTCCGCATATCGGCTTCAATTTCGGTGCTTACTGTAATCTTGGGTTTGTCATCTTCAATCTTTACTTTTATCTTACTTTTTGAATTTTTAATATTGAAAATGATAACATTTCTGATGTCGACATCGGAAGACGGCTCCATATTCACGCTTTCATATATCTTCAATTTATGATCTGTGATCCAGCTCAAGCCGGTACTTTCTTTCGCGTTCAGCCAGCCTACCAGTTTAAAATCCATAAATGCCGCCATACCGTCCACAATTTGATAACCCTCGTTCATACTGATTACCTTGACCGGTTTCTCATCCTCTTTGCTTTCGTCAGGGTTCTCGTTTTCAAGTTGTTTTGTTATGAACACCGTTACCCGGGGCGCTACCGGCTGGGTTCCGGTTGTGGCAACTTTTTCAGCAAAGTCTTCAATTGAAACGGGGTATGCGGCGCCGGATTGGTTTGCGCAGTCGATCAGTTCATAAATATTCTTACCAACTGACGTGGCAATGCCCGGATCCGCCGTGCACAATACATCCTCCGCCTTTCCTTCGGCCACCGCCAGATAGGCGGTTGCGCGGACACTCGGCGTGCGGTCTGCAAACCCGATTACTTCTTTCGTGATGTTTTTTGCCGCGTTCTCCCCCAACACAATGACATTCAGATACCCATAGAACAGTGTTTTTCTTCTGGACTCCTGTATTTTTAAAATCGCGTCCGCGATGGTCTTCCCTGTTGCCTTTACCGCGCCTCCGGCCATCGGCAATTTACTCAATCCGCCGCCCGACCCGTTTACGTTCCCTGCGCCCGGGATATAGTATTGAACTGTTACCGTAATTTCATTGGTGCCTTCCTCCATGTCAAACCCCATTGCGGATACTAAGGTTAAATCATCGAAGTCGTGGTAATCCCAGCACCCGGTCAAAGGCAGCAAAAATATGATGAGCAGGAAAAGCGAAAGAAAGCGCTTTGTTTTCATTTCGCAGCCTCGTTTCTTTTCCTGATCCTGAGTGCGCTTACAGAAGCAAGGATCAGAACAAGCAGTACAAAGGGCAAAATTACATAGCTTCCAAGAAAAACCGAGAAATAATAGCCGGCATTCAGAGAATTGATCCATACCGAGGGGGCAAAGATCAGCAAAGCGGCGGCAGTGAGCGGCAGCCACCCTTTTTTTATATTGAAGAGCTTAATGAGTGATTCATCATTACAGTAAATATAGATCGTTATTTTAGCAATTGCGAGATATTGATAGGTCATTAAAATCAATATCTCAAGGCCCCGGACGAAGCTGTTTATTTCTATGATCCGTGCTACGGTTACGCCTGCCTGCGCCACACGGTACAGCATTTCATGCCCCATGTCGCCTTCCATGATTATGATTGCAAAAGATAAAACGAGCGACCATATAAATATTCCTCTTTTCACCGATCGATGCTGTTTCGCTGTATGGGATATGGAACCGACCATCAGCATAAGGAACATGAGACTTTCGGCAACCGTTCCCGCGGTAATGATCACTCCCTTTGCAAACGAAAGAACGGAAGTGTCAAAGATGGGAAGGACATACTCGAGTTTAAAGGTTTTAATAAACGACACAGAATAACCAAGAAAAAAGTTCAGCGTATATAGTACGACCAAAACCTGGATCAGCCGCCCGAGCGTGAAGATTCCGCTCCTGACAAAAATCGTGCACAGGAAAACAAAAAACAGCATTATTATTAAGGTTGGAGTTTCCGGTAAAAAAAATACCCGAATCATCCCCGTACTCATATTCATCATACAAACCGCTATTGCTACATTGACAAGAAGGTAAAAGAGAATGATCAGCTTGCAGACAAATTTACCAAGCCCGGTTTCCAAAAGATCGAATATTGTCTTTCCCGGAAGGGACTTGGCTAAGGATAAAATCCACATGGCGAAGGGTATGTTTAAGAGCACCCCGATCAAAACGGCAACCCAGGATGCTCTTCCGGCGATAGACGTGACGAAGGTAAACGAATATACGATATTGCCGACGGCGCTTGCGTAGGTTAAACACGCCGTCTGTCCATGTGTCAGTTTTCCCTGATTGTTCATGGCTTACGCTCCATCGCCTTCCTGTGCGCCTATGATGCCGCCTTCGCCGACCCTCACACGGTTTTGAGGCGCCAGCCTCTTCATGCGTTTTTTCATCGCGCCGAAGGAGAAATGAATAAAAGTATCTTTAAACCCATCCTTATCAAACGGAACGACCGGATTAAGATAAGGAACACCGAAAGAACTGAGGGAAACAAGATGCCAGTATAAAAACACCAATCCGTTTACGATGCCGAAAATTCCGAACATTCCGGCAAGAAGAATAAAATAGTAATTCAAAAGCTTGGCCGGATACACGAGTGTGGTTGTGGATACGGCAAAATTCGCAATGGTTGAAACAGCAACAATGATAATCAAAGCGGCGCTCAAATACCCCGCCGTAACAACAGCCTGACCGATCACGACGGCTGCCAACGTCCCGATAAAATAGCCGACCGAACCGGTTAAGCGTAATCCGGCCTCACGGATAATGGTCATGAGAAACGTCAGCAATAGCAGTTCCAAAACAGAAGGGAAAGGAACTCCTTCTCTTCCGGCGGCTATATTGAGCGCAAGAGACGGGGGGATGATCACCTGATTATAGGTTACAAACGCCAGATATAAAGAGGAGATCAGCGTGGCAAGCAAAAAGCCAACGTATCGGATGATTCTTAAATAACTGCTGACGATAGGTTTATCCTGATAATCATCCATGGTCTTAAAACATTCCCAAAATGAGATTGGCGCAACAAAGGCAAAAGGGCTGTTGTCGCATAGTATCGCAAAACGGCCGTCGGTCAGACCTTTTACCGTCATATCCGGCCGTTCGGTCTGCCTGAATTTAGGAAAGATCGACCATGCTTTATCTTCGATCAGCTGAGCCAAGGCGCCGATTCCATCCACATTGTCGATATCGATTCTGCCCAATCGGTTTTTTGCTTCCTGAATAATATTGGGATCTGCAATCCCGTCGAGCCATACCAGTTTAGCTTTCGTTTGAGAGAGTCTTCCCAGCGTATATTCCTCAATGCGAAGCTTCGGAACCGGAAGGCGTTTGAGGATCAGGCAGGTATTTGTGGTAAGGTCGTCGTTGAACGACTCCTGGCTTCCCAAAACAGTCGTTTCGTTTGCAGGAACTTCTATCGCTTTCTTTTCCACCTTGCGGCTTCCGATGACAAGCGCGTCAGAGCCGCCTTCGAGGAAAAGAACCGTATAGCCGCTCACAAGCTTTTGGGTCACTTCATCCATATTGCTTAAAACCTGAGTGTGCGTAGCGGTAAGAATCCTGGATTGCATAAGTCCAAGCACATGATCCGGGCTTTGGAACTTAAGCTTATCCTCGAATCGAAGCAAGGGGAGAAGCACGTCGTTTCTTATGAGTTCTTTGTCGGTTATGCTGTCAATATAAACCAAGCCGAACTGGATTCCATATTCGGAAAACTCATATTTATTCTCGTGCAAGCCAATGCCGCTTCCAAAATAGTTTGAAAGAAACTTCAAATTATCATCAATGGCAGCGGATATCGCGCCGGTTTTGCCACCCTCCGTATCAGCGCCTGCCGAATTCCCGCAGACCTGTTCCGGCGGCTTAGCGGACTGATCGTTATTCGGTTTCCGATTCTTTTTGAAAGGAAAATGAAACATATAGACACACTCCGCTCCTAATATGGGGTTGCTTTATTATTGTCTATATTTCGAGCGATTATGAAAGCGCGCATACAGCGTGGTTAAAGATGAAACCGGGGCAGGATTTTATCTCCTGCCCCGGTTTTTTCTGTTCCAGCTCCGATTCACGGTCCTTTGATATCCGGTATATTTTTTTTCCGAAAGTCGGAGCAATTTACGTAAGCTCAGTCATCGGCGCTTTCCGTAAGTAGCTCAAACCTTATTTTCTCCGCAATTTCGGCAATGAAACTGCTGTTTGTCGGCTTGACCTTAAAGACTCTGACCATAACGCCGGGACGGTTCCGCAAGGGAGCGCATTCCTCCCTGAACCACGCGATCTGGATGGCGTGGCGGATGGCGCGTTCCACGCATACGCTCGTTGTTTTATACTTCTTGGCTATCACAGGATAGAGCTTTTTGGTAACGGCGTTTATGTTATCAGGATCGATCACCGTCATCACGATCGCCTCGCGGAGGTAATGATACCCCTTCAGATGCGCGGGCACGCAGGCTTTTATGAGAAAACGGCTGACCGAAAACAGTATGTTCTCCCTGTCGTATGCGCGACCGCTTACCTCCTCCCTCTCCGTTATCACGGGTACCGAACCGGAACACTGGGAAAGCACGTGGTTATATTGCAGTTCTTCGATGGGGTTTTTCCAGGCCTCTTCTTCGCTGTTCATTCTTCCTTGCCTCCATTTTCATGAGCGCTGAAAATCTGAGGGTACTATTATTCTTCATAGCCGTGTTTAAAAGCGATTGCATCGCCGGACTTGGGGGGAAAAACAATATCACTTTCCTATAATATTCCACTAAATAAGATAAATCCAGATATTATGCCATATTATTTGAATTTTATTATGCACTATTACTATGTTATGTCATATTCTAATATTTCCGATGCGGTTTAGCGTGTGCGATGTATACCTTCAGACCCTCGCCTGTGAATCCGCTTTATTCAGCACTCATGATTCTTCGGTCACCGAAAGATTTCACTTGATAATTCTGGAATCTCAACTTATAATTTAAAACAGAAAATATCAGAAGGGGGATACGGAATTGAGCACGCTCATCGCTTACGCGTCCAAGTACGGATTTACAAAAAACTGCGCCGGACTGCTCGTGGGCAAGCTTACCGGCCAGACCGACCTCTTCGACCTCGACTCCGGCATTCCCGATCTTTCCAGGTACGGTACCGTCATTGTCGGCGCCTCGGTCTACGCCGGAAAACTCCGCAAGGCGGCCTCGCGCTTCTGCGCTCAGAATGCCGGGCAGCTCAAAGAGAAAAAGCTCGGCCTCTTTGTCTGCGGAATAGCGGAGGGCGAGATGGCCCTCAAAGAGATCGAGTCCGTGTTCCCTCAGGAACTTTTGGCGGCAGCGGCGGCGAAGGGCTTCTTCGGCGGCGCCTTCGATTTTGAGAAGATGAACTTTTTCGAGCGGTTCATCATGAAACGGATCCTCGGCTCCAGCCGGAGCCAGACCCGTATTCTGGAGGACAATATCGAACGCTTCGCGCAGAAGATGAATCAGGCGTAACAGGACCGGGATTAGAAGATGGAGCTGCTAAAAAATGAACTGATAAGATATGCCATCGGTGCCCTTGTCATTATTACGATTATCATTTCGAAGTGTAAAGAAGAAAAGAGTTTTTATTCAACATGCGATAAAAATAAGTATAATCATCCGGCGCCCCAAATTTCTCTTTGGTATTGGCATTGCCGGCTCAATCTTTTTTATCATGTTCTTTTTAATTCCAGACGAAACATCCGGTTTGTTTCAGTACATATTTCTTTTGGGAGCTTCGGTGCTCTGTGCATATCTGGCAATATATGCCGTTAAATGGAATGTTGTCGTTGAGCAAGACAAAATCACGGTGCATCACCCTTTAAAAAAGTACTGAAAATAAGCTTTGACGAGATTACCCTTGTAAAGCAGAAGCCGAAAAGCATTGTAGTATATATCGGAAATGAAAAAGCGTTTTCCATCGAAAACGAAGTTCTTGGATACGATGTGTTCATCAACAAACTCTATGAGCTTGGAAAAATGGAAGCAACTCAAATCAATGACCAGTTTGTTGTCAGACAGTATAGAGTAGCCGCCTGGTTTTTGATAGGCGTCACCATATGTTGGGGAGCCGTTCTGGTCTGGGTCATCTTTTGGCCAAACGATACGGTAGACGCTTTTGTATATATCGGTTTTTCGTTCTTTTTCTTTTTCAGCCTTTTGTCGGCACTCGCTTTGTCCATATGGAAGATTGATGTGACGCGGGATACTATAAGCTGCCGTTCCATCTTAAAAAAGGAAATAATATATTCCCAGAAAGACATCACAAAAGTCGTTGAAAAGGGAGCTGCAATTACCCTTTATACCGGAGAACGAAAAATCTGCAAAGTATCGCCCGGCTGCGGCGGCTTCCCGATTCTCCTTGAGCGGCTGAAAAGCGAAGGTATCCCGTTTGAACAAAGGGAAAGGTAGATTGAACTTACGAATGGAAGAGGCTCCCGATGCCGACGGCATCGGGGGCCTCTCTTTCATAGAATTCTATTCGTCAATTTTCCTCCCCCGGCTCTTCCGTTGGCAAGGGCGGACGGGCCTTCATCTCGTAATAAAGGTTTTTCGAGTCCTTGAACGCAAGGAGGAAAATGACCGCAAAGATAAACGTTACGATAAGGCAGATGACGGCTATAAACGGAATGATAATGGAAACGTAAGTGACCGCGTTGAGGATGGCCAGATTGACCCAGCAGGAGCGCAGGCGCTCGCCTTTGAGGGCGGCGCCGTACTTCGCCTCGGTATCCTTTACCCCCATTACGATGTTATAGGAGATGTAGAGCGAAATGATTGTTCCTATGATTGCGATGAGATAAGTCAAAAAACCCAGCGACGCGGAAATCCCGATCAAATCCATCGCGTACAAGATACCCGTGTAAACGGCCATTCCCACGGCATACGGCCTTATTTTATCAAACAGCGGGCTTTCCTCCGCCATTTCGGCAAGGCCGCCGAGCATAATGAGATAGCCGATAAAATCGGGAATCAGCCCGATTTTGGAATTGCCCAGATTGAGATTGAAATCCAGAAAAATAAACAGAAAGCCGGTTAAGATTCGGCTCATTGCTTCCCCTCCTCTTTTTTTGCGTATCGTCTGCCGAAGATAACCGCCAGAATGCCGCCGGCGATCTTCACGGCGGCCAGGAGCAGCGTGACCCAAAGTAAGTTCATGGGCGCGGACAGCGCGCTTTGAATGCCCTGGTCCATATAACCCGCCATATTCCCCGCGAACCCGAGCATTTTACTCCAGGCCAGGCGCACAAAAATCACGTTAATAAGATCGACTCCGCCCCACAGGATGAGCAGGTAGCCTAAAAGGTAGCCTCTCCTTTTAAATAACCGGACAAGCTGGGAAAAGAAGTCACTGGGTTCGGCGCGCTTTCCCGCGGGGGGCTGCGACTGGGGGCGGAGCGGAGGTGTGTCTTTCAGCAGGCTGTCGATGCTCACGGAAAACACTTCGCTGAGTTTTATCACCTTATCCGTTTCCGGAATTGCCTCGTCCCTCTCCCACTTGGAAACCGCCTGGCGGGACACGTCCAGCATCTCCGCGAGTTGATCCTGGGAGATTCCTTTCTCCCTTCTCAGGTTTTGCAGTTTTTCGCCCAATGTCATGTGCTGTTCTCCTTTTAATTTAATGGCAACAGGATAACAGAAACGGCGGTTGCGTTCCAGAACCCCGGCCTGGAACTTCCGCAACCCGGGGTTGCGGCGGCGGCCGGCCCCCGTCATGCGGCCGCAGGAGGCGAAGCTATCTGATAATCACTTCATTTTCTCCGCCGAAAGGATTCTTCCGGAGTTCCAGGGAAAAGAGATAGGGGTAATTGGTCTTGAGGTGATACATATAGTTCGTCCACAGCAGCACAGTCGCCTGATAGGCCCTTTTCACGTCGATTTCCAGGTGCCGCAGGTCAGTGGAGGGCAAAGACAAAATATCCTCTCTGGAGCTCAGCTCGTCGGTGAGATGCAATATCGCCCACAGCATGTCGGTGATCCTCTCGTGCTCCAGCAGGTTGGGATTTTCCAGCAGCCGGAGGACGAAGTACCGTTTTTCCGTCAGCATGACCTTCAGACCGATCAGATCGTCCGCCGCGCAGGAGATGTTTGCGCTGTGGTTCCCAGCCGAAGCCGAAGCCCGGTCGAACTCTTTCTTTGTCCAGTTTTCTTTGATCTGCAAAATCCGGGAGCACTCGGCGGCATTTTGATCCAGCCTGATGAGGAACCTCATGAGATCGGTTCCCGTCTCGCTGAAAAAAGCGCC
>VSSQ01000120.1_pt1 | contig 11363 bp, 8 predicted proteins | sample 4763081 | NCBI WGS metagenome assembly VSSQ01 (sample SAMN12137344, study PRJNA551015) | bioreactor metagenome | isolation source: SDC9 anaerobic chlorinated ethene degrading culture | place: USA: Knoxville, Tennesee | collected 2015-01-01
CAAGACCAGAGAATAAAGGTAAAACAATAGTAACAATTTTATGTGATACAGGTGAGAGATATTTAAGTTCAGGATTATATAATTACGAAGAAGAGTAAGACCTCTTCTTCATCTCTCTTTGAGGAAAATTAATGCACGAAAAACCTTATAGGTCAGTTGTAAAAGCAGTATCGTGGAGAACAGTAGGAACACTTGATACAATGATTGTTTCATATTTTGTAACTGGTAATTTAATAATGGCGGCTTCAATCGGTTCTATTGAAGTAATTACTAAAATGGCTTTATACTATTTTCATGAAAGAGCTTGGAATAAGCTATCTTTTGGAAAAGTAAAAGAAACAGGAAATGATTATCAAATTTAGGCTAATAAATGAGTAAAAAAGAAGATTTAAAAAATATTAATAAAGAACTTGAAAATAAAACAACAATAGATGTAATTGCTTATTTTTTAGATAATTTTAAAAATGTTGCTTTAAGCTCAAGCTTAGCAGCAGAAGACCAAGTATTAACAGATATTTTATTGAAAAAAGACAAAAATGCATCTATTTTTACACTTGATACAGGAAGACTTCATCCTGAAACTTATGATGTTATGGATGCTACAAATTTAAAATATGGTATAAAAATCGATGTATTTTTTCCAGATAATGAAAATGTACAAAAATTATATAAAACTCAAGGTGTAAATGGACACTATGAAAGTATAGAAAATAGAAAAAATTGCTGTAATATAAGAAAAATTGAGCCTTTAAAAAGAGCTTTAAAAGATGTTGAAGTTTGGGTAACAGGTTTAAGAGCTTCTCAAAGTGTTACAAGAACAGATATGCCTTTAGTTGAATGGGATGAAAACTTTAATGTTATAAAAGTTAATCCTTTAATCAATTGGAGCCAAGAAGATGTTTGGGATTATATAAAAACAAACAAAGTCCCATATAATAAACTTCATGACCAAGGATTTCCAAGTATTGGATGTGCTCCCTGTACTAGAGCCATTAAGGATGGTGAAGATATAAGAGCTGGTCGTTGGTGGTGGGAAAACCCTGAACACAAAGAGTGTGGTTTACATAAAAAATAATGGAGAAAATAAAAAAATGATAAGTACGGAAAGATTAACTCATCTAAAACAACTTGAAGCAGAATCAATTCATATTATTAGAGAAGTTGTTGCAGAATTTAGTAATCCAGTTATGATGTATTCAGTTGGAAAAGACTCAGCTGTTATGTTGCATCTTGCACTTAAAGCTTTTGCACCTGCAAAATTACCATTTCCATTACTTCATGTGGATACTTTATGGAAATTTAAAGAGATGATTGCTTTTAGAGACCAAAGAGCAAAAGAAGAAGGATTTGAACTATTAGTTCATACAAATCCTGAAGGTGTTGCTATGAATATTAGCCCTTTTACTCATGGAAGTGCAGTTCATACAGACATTATGAAAACTCAAGGTTTAAAACAAGCATTAAACAAATATAAATTTGATGCTGTTTTTGGTGGAGCTAGACGTGATGAAGAAAAATCAAGAGCAAAAGAGAGAATCTACTCTTTTAGAGATAAAAATCACAGATGGGATCCAAAAAATCAAAGACCTGAACTTTGGAATATCTACAACGGTAGAGTTCATAAAGATGAAAGTATAAGAGTTTTCCCTATTTCAAACTGGACAGAACTTGATATTTGGCAATATATCTATTTAGAGCAAATTCCAATTGTTCCATTATATTTTGCAGCAAAAAGACCTGTTGTTGAAAAAGATGGTGTAAAAATCATGGTTGATGATGATAGAATGCCAATTGGTCCAGATGATGTAATAAAAGAAGAAATGGTTAGATTTAGAACTCTTGGTTGTTATCCATTAACAGGTGCTGTTGATAGTACGGCAACAACATTACCAGAAATTATTCAAGAGATGTTATTAACAAAAACAAGTGAAAGACAAGGAAGAGTTATTGATAATGACTCAGCTGGTTCGATGGAAAAGAAAAAAATAGAAGGATACTTTTAAGATGTCAGATTTAGAAAATAAAATAGCAACAGATATTGAAAGCTACTTAAAAGAGCATGAAAACAAACAATTATTAAGATTTATCACTTGTGGAAGTGTTGATGATGGAAAATCTACATTAATTGGAAGATTATTACATGATTCAAAAATGATTTTTGAAGACCAATTAGCAGCAATAAAAAAAGATAGTAAAAAAGTTGGAACAACAGAAGGTGAATTTGATTTAGCGCTTTTAGTTGATGGTTTACAAAGTGAAAGAGAACAAGGTATTACTATTGATGTTGCTTACAGATATTTCACAACAGATAAAAGAAAATTTATTATAGCAGACACTCCAGGTCATGAGCAATATACAAGAAATATGGCAACTGGTGCAAGTACAGCTGATTTAGCAATTATTTTAATTGATGCGAGATATGGTGTTCAAACACAAACAAGACGACACTCTTTTATTACTAAATTACTTGGAATAAAACATATAGTAGTTGCAGTAAATAAAATGGATTTAGTTGATTTTAAAGAAGATATATTTAATCAAATTAGCTCAGATTATTTAAAATTTGCACAAGAATTAGGAATGACAAAAGATATTACGCTTATTCCAATCTCAGCTTTAAATGGTGACAATATCGTAAAAAGAAGTGAAAAATCACCTTGGTATAAAGGTGATACTTTAATGAATCTTCTTGAAACAATAAAAATTGATGAAGATAGAGATTTAGTTCATTTTAGATTTCCAGTACAATATGTAAATAGACCAAATTTAAACTTTAGAGGTTTTTGTGGAACGATTGCAAGTGGAGTTATAAAAGTTGGTGATGCGATTACAGTTTTACCTTCAGGAAAAAGTTCTACTGTAAAAGAGATAGTTACTTATGATGGTAATTTAGATTATGCTTATTCTCAACAAGCAATTACAATTACACTTAATGATGAAATTGATATTAGTAGAGGTGATATCATCGTAAAAAGTGATGAACAACCAGATCATGCTAGTAATTTAGATGTTGATATTGTTTGGATGAGTGAAGAACCTTTAATAAAAGGAAAACAATATTTTATAAAAAGAGCAACAACTGTAACAGTTGGGTCAATTGATCATTTTTATTATAAAACAGATGTTAATACTTTAGAACAAAGTGAAGCAAATGTCTTAAATTTAAATGAAATTTCAAGAGCAAAACTTGATTTAGAACAAGTAATTGCATTTGACTCTTATGATAAAAATAAAGTTATGGGAAGTTTTATTATAATTGATAGAATTACAAATAACACTGTTGGTGCAGGAATGATAAGAAATAAATCAGAAGATCAAAGCAAAAAAGATAGTATCTATTCAGATTTTGAAATTGAATTTAATGCACTTGTTAGAAAACATTTTCCACATTGGGAATGTAAAGAGATTTTTTAGAAGGTTTTTATGTCACAAAATCTAAATATTGAAAAAATTAAAAAAGAAAAAAAAACAATAGATATCTTAACTGATATCTATTTTTATGCTATTTTTGGAGAGTTAATACCAGTAGAAGATTTAGAAAGATTCAATTGGTATGGAATTTATGCACAAGATGAAAAACAAGAATTTTTTGAACTAAGAATTCCTTTATTCTTAGGAGAATTAAATCTAATTCAATTAAAAACATTAAATGAACTTTCAAAAAAATATAGTAATAGCAGTTTGATGTTTTGTAAAGAGCAAAAAGTTATATTAAAAAACCTAAAAATAAACAATATTCCAGATATTTTCAAAGAACTTAATGAAGTAAATTTAAATACTTTTTTTGAAAATGGTCATACAGTAAGAAGAGTTCTAACTTGTCCTGTAAATGGTATTGATAAAACACAAATTTTAGATGTAGAACCTCTTGCAAATAAGTTAAATGATACTTTTATAGGAAATAGAAATTTTTCAAATCTTCCAAATAAACTACATATTGCAATAAGTGGTTATGAAGAGGGATGCGATGTAGCTTTTACTCCTGACATTAGCTTTAATGCAACAAAAGATTCTAAAGGTAAAATAATCTTTGCTTTAAATATTTTGGATAAAAATATAGGATTTATTACTCCTTCTTCTGTTGTAAAATGTGCTATTTCTATTGCAAATATTTATAAAGATTTTGGAGATAGAGATGATATTGAAAAAAGTAGTTTCGAATATCTGATTAAAGATTTAGGTTATGTTAGATTTTTTGATATTTTAAACTCTATGATGGATTATAAAGTACAAAAAAGTGCCATCATTTCAAAAGATAAAACACCAAAAAAACCAAGATTTGGAATAAATGAAAGTAAAATTGAAGGACAAAGCTACATTGGGTGTAGACTAGGTTCAAATGAATTTTCTAGTTCAACAATTGATAATTTATTAGCTTTATTTGAAAAATACAATGCTTCAAGAATAAAAATCACACATAAAGGTAATATTATTATCCTTGATGTACCAGCAATAAATGCTAAAAATTTAGCTAGTGATTTAGAAAAAACAAACTTTAATCCTTTTGTTTAGTGGAGCTCTTTTGTGAAAATAGTTTTTTTTGGAGTAGGAGCTGTTTGTAGTGTTATTGCTAGATTATTATATGATTTAAGTAAAAAAAGCTCAAACGATGAAATAAAATTTTTATTTGTTGTAAGAGATATAAAAAAAGCAAAATTACACTTTTTTAAAAATACAGAAGTTTTAAATAACTCTGAATTTTTAGAAATAAAAGATTTCGAAGAAATTTTTACAAACTACAATAACTATACAAAGTATTTAGAAAAATCAACAATTTTTATAAATACTTCTATTCCTGATTATAATCTTTCTATAATGAAATTAGCACTAGCTTTTAAAACAAACTATGCAGATTTAGCTAGTGATATTTATAATGATAATGTAATCTCATCTTTACAGTTTGAACAACAAAGTTTAAATGAAGAGTTTGAAAAAAATTCTCTTTTTGCATTGATAAATTTAGGAATATCTCCAGGAATTACTAACTTTTTAATAGGTGAACGAATTTATTCTCTTTCAAATTTACCTTATGAAACAAAAGTAAGTAAAATAGAGATAAATTTATTAGAAGAAATTCAGTCAAAACAACTAATATTTTCTTGGTCACCAAAAGTAGCAATTGAAGAGATATCTTATTCACCACTATTTTTCAAAAAAAATAAACTAAAAAAAATTGAACCATTTTCAAAATCAAAAACTTATAAATTTCCTTATTTTAAGAACTTTGTAGAGCTTTATCCTGTCTTTCAAGAAGAGATAATATCTTTAAAACAAAGCTTTAAAGATATAGAAAATATTAAAATGTTTGTTGGAGGAAATGAGATAGAACTGATGAAAAATCTCTATCAACTAAATCTTTTATCAAATAAATATTGTTATGGATATAAAGATTCAGAAATTTCTATTAATAGTATTATTAAAGATGTTATACCAAAAATGAAATCTCCTCAAATAATAGAAGATTATATAAAAAACAAAACTATAAAGTATGCTGAATTTTGCGCTATTGCAGATATATATTTAGAAATCTCTTATCCTCAAAATTCTAAAAAAATAAAAAATGTTGAATCTATTGGAATATCTTTTAATAAATACACTAATTTAATAAAAACAAACTATTCTGGTTCAACTTATATTTCTTATCCAACAGGAATTGGCGCAGGAATTTTGATATTTTATACACTATTAAACCAAAAACTTAATGATATAAAAGGTGTTTTAGTAACAGAAAAATTACCATCTATTTTAGGTCCTGTTACAAATGATATAATAAAAAGAGAATTAAGCTCTTATAAAATCAATTTAATCAATTCGATAAAATAAGCCTATGATAAAAAACAAATGCTAATTAAGAATAAGATAAAATTATGCACTATATAAATATTATTAATTTTTAAAGAGAAAATTTATGAATAAAGATATTTTTCGTCCTTTTTTTGATAAAAATGCTGACATATTAAATTTCATTAGATATAACACTATTGGAAAAAATAAAAAAGAGTATTTTGACTATACAGCTTCAGGACTTGGATTTAGACAAATAGAAAATAGAATACACGATGTTTTAGAAACTTATGCAAATACGCATTCAAAAGAAGCTTCTAATGCAGATAAAACAACAAATTATTATGAAAGAGCTCGAATTAATCTAGCTCATAATTTGGAATTGACTGATGATTTTGCAATACTTCCAAGTGGCTGTGGTTCAACTGCTGCAATAAAGCATTTTCAAGAACTATTAGGACTTTATATTCCTCCTGCAACTAAAAAGAGATTTAACTTTGAAATAGATGAAAAAAATGCTCCTTTAGTTATAGTAGGACCTTATGAACACCATTCAAACGAGGTCTCTTTTAGAGAAGCTTTATGTGAAACTCAAAGAGTAAATTTGGATAAAGATGGACTTGTTGATTTAAATCACTTAAAAGAGATTTTAGAAAAAAATAAAAATAGAGAGATTATTGCTTCTTTTTGTATTGCTTCTAATGTAACTGGAATAATAACTCCTTACGAAGAAATTTCAAAAATATTAAGAGCTTACAATGCAATTATCTGTTTTGATGCAGCAGCAAGTAGCCCATATATGAATATACCTTGTCATCTTTTTGATGCTATGTTTATGTCTTCGCACAAGCTTCTTGGTGGTCCTGGAAGTTGTGGTTTATTAGTTATTAGAAAAGATTTAATAGATACTTCAATTGCTCCTACATTTGCAGGTGGTGGAACAGTAGAATATGTAAATAAAAATCTACAACTTTACCAAAAAGAGATTGAAGCAAGAGAAGATGCGGGAACTCCAGGTATTTTACAACTAATTCGTGCTTCATTGGCATATCAACTAAGAAATGAAATTAGTTTTGATTTTATAAAAAAACAAAAAGATGAATTAAAAGAGTTTTTGATAAATGAACTGAAAAAAATACCAAATTGTGTAATTTATGGAAATCAAGAAGCCCAAAATATAGGGATTATTTCTTTTAATATAAGAGGTTTAAGTCCTTATGATTTATGTAATAAAATATCTTCTCAAGATGGTTTTCAAACAAGAGCAGGATGCTCTTGTGCAGGACCTTATGGGCATGATTTACTTGGAATAGAAAAACTTGATAGAACAAATCGTCCTGGATGGGTTAGAGTATCTATTCACTTTTCACAAACAAAAGATGATATAAAAAATTTGGTTGAAAGTATTAAAAAAGTTATTAATTAATTTAATTAAAAAAAAAACTGGGATAAAATCCCAGCTTTAAGAAGTTAGTTTGTAATACCATCTGATATAGGTTGTTCAACTTTTACTTGAACAGTTGGATCTCCACTATTCATATAAATATCATAACCTTTATCTGCACCTGTTCCTTCTGTTTTTGACCAAGCATTTTCTTTACCATCGTCTCCAACAGTATTTTTAAATGTAACACTATCAAACTCATCTCCAGAAATTTTAATAGTATTATCTTCACCACTTATTTTTAGAACATCATCTAAAGTTAAATTTTGAAGTTTATGATTACCTTGTGTTAAATTAATAGCTTCTATATTTGTTATGCTTACATCTTTTAATAAAGAGAAATCAATATTATTATCTCCTTCTAAAATCAATGTATCATATCCTGTTCCACCATCTATGATAATATCACCATCTTCTTTACCATTATTTGTATTTAAATCTGTAATGATAGTATCATCTCCACCTTGACCATAAATGATGTCTCTTCCTGCTCCACCACTTATGATATCATCTCCACCTCTTGTATCACCTTCTACATTTAAATCACTATGGTGCTCTTTGATATAGTCAAATTTAGCCATATTTTTTTCTAAAGTTGTCATATCTTCATAACCAGATTTTGAAAGACTTAAATACTTATCAAGAGCATTTATTCCTTGTCCTTTTGACATATAATTTTCGTGCCCTTCTACAAATCTTCCATTCCATAAAAGGTTATCTGTATTTATGCTATCTCCAAAGATTATATCATCTCCATCTCCACCATTTATAGTATCTGAACCAACATCTAATATATCTTCAGATACAGAACCACCTTGTAAAGCTGCTTTTAAATCCTCAGCAGTATTTACAATATCAGGTTTTCCAATATTACCAGACACTGTTTGTTTCCAGAACCAATATCCAAAACTCACATCTCCTTGTCCAATAATATCTGTATTATCAAAGAATCTTAGATAATTCTCATTTATACCATTACCTATACCTATTGCATGAACAGTACTTTGACCACTTAGTGTTTTAAATGCATCAACAGCATCTTTCATATCAGAATACTCTGTTGTTGTACCAGTGCTTGTAGTATTTCTGTTGCTAAAAGTTGGATCTCCATCTGTTAGGAAATATGTTAAATTCTCATAACCTTGTGCTTTTCCATAAGTTACACTTTGAGTATCAAACCAACTTGTAGTTTTTAAGAATGCATCTTCATAGTTTGTACCACCTTCTGCTTTTAGTGCATCTATTTTTGTTATTAAATCACTAATATTTTTTGACGTTAAGTCATTAAACGTGATAGGTTCTTTAGCTTTTGTATCAAAGTCTATAATTGAAACATTTACTTTTCCATCATGTCCTTTTAAACTATCAGCTAGATTTTTAAGAGCATCTTTTAATAAATCTATTCTACTAATTGTTGTTCCCCAAACCGTTTTAGAACCAGAAGCTTCTTTCATACTTCCTGAAGTATCTACAACTAAAGCAATATTATAATTTTTACCTGGTTGTACATTTAATTCAGTCCCTCCTGTATCACCAATTAAAATATCTTTTCCTGCTCCACCATTTATAACACTATCTTTATTCGAACCTACAACAAGAGTTGATGTTTTATCTGTAGTGTTATCTGTTGCTGTTTTGAAGTTTTGTCCATCTTCATTATCTCTAGCTTCTGTAGCTTTTGCTTCTATTTGAAGATTAATATTTTTCGCATCTTCTTGTGGTACTTTCATAGTAAGCTTATCAGAAATAGATGTTTCACCTTGTGGTACTTTTACAGTATAGCTTCCATCACTATTTTTTGATACTTCATATTTGCTACTTTCTAAAGTTGCACTAGCTGGTACATTTTTAATAATTACACTTAAAGTTTCACTTCCATCCGTATCTGTAAGAGCTGCACTAATATCAACTTTGAAAATAGTCTGCGCTGGAGCTTCTTCTTGTGGTTTTTGACCAATATAACTTCCATCACCAAAAACTATTGTTTCCATTTGATTATATTGAATAGTTCCTCCACCTTTTTTATCAGTTATAGAACCTTCAATCATTCCATTATTATTTGTTTGCCAGTTAAAAATATAATCTGACTTATTACCACTTAGATAAAGAGTATCTTTTCCATCACCACCATTTATATGCGTATTACCTGTAACTACATTATTTATTTTAATTACATCATCACCACTTCCTAGATTTATATTATTAGAACCATTAACTTGTCCATTAATAACTACTTTATCATTTCCATTACCTAGATCTATAGTAACTTGATTGATATTTTTATTTAAAATTAAAGTATCATTACCATCTTTTAAATCAATTTTATCATTCATTACTAATTCTTTATTAACTTCAATAGTATCATTACCAGAAGTTCCTATGTTATTTATAGAATCAGTAGTTCCTATTTTTGTAGTAGATTCGCTACTTGAATTTGTAGTTTCACTAACTTTTGTAATATCAATACTTACTGTTGGAGTGTCAGCTACTGCTTTTACATCAATAGTTGTCGTATATTCACTACTAAAATGACCTTTCCCATCACCTACTTGGAATTTAAACTGCCCATCAGCATCGCTATTTGCAGTTGGCTCAAATACAACTCTTCCTGCACCAACATCTGCTAAAGTTACAATTTGATTTTTTGAAATCTCAACTTTTGTATCTTCTGTAGCTATAGTTTTATTTCCATCTTTATCTATTATAGTTTCACCTTTTGTAACTATTAGATAAAGTTTTCCATTTGTTGGTAATTCTGTAATTTTAAATTCTTTAGTATTTACAGATACATTACCAAAATCAGTCACTTTTAGAATATGCGCTGTATCTTCTTCTGTAATAATACTATCATCAGATGAACTTGGTGTAGAATTATCACCAGATGAAGTGAAGTCAAATTCTTTAGTTACTGAATTTACTTTTTCATAATTTCCACCTTTTACTTCTACTACTTTTACTTCTACTTTTGATAAATCTCCTAAATTTTTTGCATCAATACTTAAAGTTCCTCTACCTGTTGCATTTAATTGAACTTCATATTGTTTACCACCAATTTCAACAATAGCTGTTGCTTTTCCTTGAGGTGGATATTTTTCGTCTATTTGAATATCAAATGTTACTTTTCCACCTTCAGTTACTATATCAGTAACATCAGGATTTACCACTTCTTTATAAGCAATTTTATTGATTAAATAATCATCATCATAATTTGGAGCAGTAAATTCAACTTTATCAAAAGATACTAAACCACCATCTTTACTTGGTAATTCAAATGTATATGATAAATCAACTCTATCTGTTCCACCTTGTGCCTCAACAGATTTGATTAATTCACCAGTTGGGCTATAATAGTTTACTTTTGCTTTAGTATTATCTCCACCACCTGTAACTTCTGCATACCCTACAATTTTACCATTATCTACAAATGTAACTCTTGCAGTTTCTGTATTATTTCTCCAAGCAAATGCTATATCTAAAGAATTTACATCTTTGTCAAATTCTATTACTATTTTTTCACTATTACCATTTCCAAGGTTACCTAACTCTTTTGTGTCACCTGAACCAGTTGTTTTTCCTTCAACTCCAAATCCATCATGATCTGTATTTTTCACAATAGCGATGTTTTTTGGATTTCCAAAAGTATCAGTTGCATACATTTTTATACCAGTTGTTCCACCAAATTCAGTATTTACATCAATAACTTTTGGTGTTGTTGCAGTTGCACTTACAGTTATATCAACTCCATCATTATCATCATCTATTGTAATAGTTGCTTTTTTGTCTACTATATTTATTTCAGAATCTGATGTACTTACTATTGATATAGTTTCTTTTGTTACACCTTGTTTATAAGCATCATCTACTCTTGATGTTTCAACTTCAACAGTTGTACTTGTTTCTCCAGCTTTGATAATAACATCTTGAATTTCACCTGTAACTTCATTTTTTAGTTTAACTACTAAATCTTGACTTTGTGCTTTGTCAAGTTTTACAGTAACTGTTCCTTTTGCTTTTTCTCCAGTTATTTCACCAGCAGTTGATTCAGTTATTTCGCTTCCTTCTAAAGTAATAATAGGTGGTGTTGTATCTACTGCATAACCTTTATCTGCGCTTGCTGTTACTTCATTTCCTGCGC
>VSSQ01001124.1_pt1 | contig 11354 bp, 10 predicted proteins | sample 4763081 | NCBI WGS metagenome assembly VSSQ01 (sample SAMN12137344, study PRJNA551015) | bioreactor metagenome | isolation source: SDC9 anaerobic chlorinated ethene degrading culture | place: USA: Knoxville, Tennesee | collected 2015-01-01
GGGATTTTTCAGGGATCTGAAGAAAGATGAAACGCTTCCCAGGTATGCGTCAAATCTGGTTTTTATTACACGCTGCAATAATATTGACCTTGTTGAAAGAAAAATAATTCATTCCGTTTTTTACAAACAACCCAAAAAGGCTGATCATTACTGGCTGATCAGAGTAAGAGTTGTCGATAATCCGTATAAAGTCGATTTTACCGTAAAGGAACTGATTCCAGGTGTTGTTTCAAGAATTGAATTTCAACTCGGCTTCAGGGTTGAGCCCAGAATTAATGTGCTATTCCATAAAGTAATCAGCACTTTGGCGGAAAAGGGCGAATTTGACAACATCAGTCAATATCCATCATTGCGTCGGCATAATGTTCCAACCGATTTTAAATATGTTGTCATTAACAGGGTGCAGACCTATGATTTCGACTTTCCTCCGTTTGAACAGTTTATAATGGATATATATGAGTTCTTCCGACGTTTTGGAATTTCTGACATAAAACAATTCGGACTGGATACAAGCAATGTTGAAGTTGAAAAAGTACCGATGAAAATAATGCCGGATCCTGAAAAATGAATAATTGATCTACCAGATATACGGAATCAGTCTGAACCGGGTTTTCTTTGTGTAACCCGGATATCCTTCAAGCTCATTTATCAATGTGCGGTCTTCAAGCGCAGTACGGACAACCAGAAGAACGATCAGCACGGCAACGGGAATAATGCTCCACAGCGATCCGAACAGCAAAGGAAAGCCGGCGGCCTGAATTACTGAGCCGAAATAGGCGGGATGGCGGACAAATTTGTATAATCCTTTGTCGCAAACAGTATGTCCTCTTTCACTTTGTATACGGACGGTGCTGGAGAAAAACCTGTTTTGTTTTTGGGCAATAAGAAACAAGAGTTGTCCGGCAAATGTCAATGCGATGCCTGACACAAAAAGTGAAACATGAAATTCCGGCGACCACTGATACCTCCCGGAATCAAGACCGGCCACGCAATACATGGCTATGGTAGCAAGGAATGACAATCCGAGAATCAGTTTATCCCATTTTTTGGCTCCTTCGCCCGGTTTTGAGCGTTCTTCCATCAGCTCTCTGTCGGGCCGCAGAATCGTAAAACCAACGATCATCATTGAGATTCCGAGAAAAAGATAAACCAGACCCGGCCAGTAAAAGAAGCGACCGGCGCTCACAAAAATCACAGTGTAGAAAATAAGCGTGCCGGCCATTTGTTTGATGAACAGACTTGCTTTCATTGTATTGTTGTTGATTAATCTTAATGAAACATTCAATGTGAAAATCATCCCAAGAAAAAATCCGGAAAGATGATCTGTCCGGATTTAAAATATGCTGAAAAAAATAAAAGTCTACAATTTGATGAAGCGGCCTGTTCTGTATGACTGACCTCTTTTGGCTGAAAGAACGAAGTAAATTCCCGGATCAATGTCTGAGACATCGATTTTCATTTTTGTCTGATTATTTACCTCGAAACTGATTATTTCACGGCCCGAGATATCGGTAATTGTAATTAATTCCGGAATGTCGCCATCGAAGCTGATTGTTGCTTCATCTGCAACCGGATTGGGATAAATATTCAGTTCGTTGGAAACCACAATATCGTTGAATCCGAAACTGGGTGAAACCGTGAGCCATTCAATGTTTGTAAAAGAAGAATCATTCGGATCAGCATAGACGGAAATCAAAGGAACCCCCGTGTTTTTCATATTCCATTCAATCACCAGTGTTGTGTCGGATGAGGTGTTGACAGGGATCCACATACCCATATAATAAATGGCAAATTCCTGCTCTTCAATTTCGACGCGTGAAGATCTGAGCGCCTGGTATGTTCCGACCGGAGTAGTAACGTTTCCCCAGCCGTCAACAACGGTATTTTTGTCATAGCACATTGTAATGCGGACGCTGTCAACATAGATATTGCCCAATCCCACATCGATGGAGTCTCCGTAAAAAAGTTTAAAAGCGCCGCAGGGATGACTTTCCATCGTTGTACCAAATGTGTAGGGGAAAGTGAAAAGCGTATCATCCGGATCATACTTCATGATGATCTCAATCGTATCCATTTTTGCTCTGGCTCCTAAAGCAACAGCATAGTCATTGTTGGCAAACAGATAACCAAACATGCTGTCGGCCGCCATGTAGCATAGGGTGGCATTCGGAAATGATGAATAATAGGGTGTTGTTGAAGGATCGACAAATGCAATTACATCAGGTGACTGGTTGTTGAGTGCTGTAAAATCCCAGTTGACATTGGCTCCTGTTGTAAATACCGGCAGGGCTCCCGAAGGAGTCGTGTCTTCGGTCATCGTAATTACAGTTCCGGGAACCGGCATGTCACCGGCATTTATTACCATTTGTGCCTGAGTAGTACCAATCAGAACCAAAACAAAGAAAGGCAGTAAAAACTTTTTCATCTTATTTGTTTTTTCTTTAGACGGAGATGCACGAAAAATGTTACTGAATTTCAATAACTTCTTATTGTTAATTGCAAATTTACCAAAAAAGTTTAAAATCCGGTAATAACTTTTTGTAAATAACTCAGAAAAATAGATGTTTAGTATTAATTTTGACCGAAATTATGTACGAAAAATGAAGAATTCGTTGCAAAAGTATATCTGGCTGTCAATTGCTGCAGCCATTGCAACTATTTCGCTCAAAAGCCTTGCATGGCTCCTAACGAGTTCGGTCGGACTGCTTTCGGATGCACTTGAATCCATTGTGAATCTTGCTGCTGCAATCATTGCCCTGGTTGCCCTGAAAATCGCTCAGCGACCGGCAGACGACAAGCATGCCTTTGGCCATAGCAAGGCAGAGTATTTCAGCAGCGCCATTGAAGGAGGATTGATTATTCTTGCCGCTGCCAGCATCATCATGTCGGCAATTCCCAGATTACTGAATCCGGTTGAGCTGGAAAACATGAGCGTCGGCTTGTTGATTTCGCTGGGAGCATCGCTTATCAATCTTGCCGTAGCCATTGTGCTCATCAGAAACGGTAAAAAACATCGCTCCATAGTGCTTGAAGCCGATGGCAAACACCTGATGACCGATGTCTGGACCTCAGCGGGCGTGATTTTAGGAATTCTTCTGGTTGCCCTGACCGGCTGGCTGATTCTTGACCCGATCATTGCCATTGCGGTTGCACTCAACATTGTTATTTCAGGTTTTCTGCTGATCCGTCGTTCTGCTCATGGTCTTATGGATGTTTCCATCAGCGATGCCGATTATATCAGGGTGGACAAAAAACTGGGTGAATTCCGCAAAAAAGGTATTGAATTTCATTCTTTGCTTACCCGGCAGGCCGGACAACGTGTCTTTATTTCGGTTCATGTTTTGGTTCCCGGCGCATGGAGCGTGCAGCAGGGCCATGATCTGGCCGAAGAAATTGAGAAAGATCTCATTGGACTTTTCGATCAGCCGGCAAGTGTTATCACGCATCTTGAGCCGCTCGAAGATCCATGTTCTCTGGATGATATTGAACTTGACCGGAAGTAGGCGAAGCAGAGTGTTTCCAACAAATTTTGGGTCACGGAAGAATCTCCTGACATTTTATTATATGATCATCCCTTTTTGTACCAGTAATCAACAAAGGATAATATTTTCAATTGAATACCACGTTTTAGAGATTAATTGGATATGAAAATAGATTCTACTTTTTTGAACACGGTCCGCCGCGGCGGAAACACGGATTAAACAGATTAACACGGATATCGTGGCTGCAAAAGCCGCTGGCAGCAACACAACAAGTTGTGTTGATTCATTTCAGCAAATTGAATTAAGCAAGCGAGCTTGCATATTCATTATGCTGAAATGAAAAACGGCTTTTGCATTACGAAATATCAGGAAATTGTATTTACCTGCCCGATTGCAGGCGGGTCCGTGAAAATCCGTAAAACCGAGACACGAAGTGGCGAGCTCATGAACTCCTTTGAGAATAATACAAGAAGTGAATAATCTGTGTCAGCCGTAGGCTGATCCGTGCCTGCCTGGCAGTCAGACAGGTTCTAAAGGCAGAATCTTTTCAAATACCTTTTGACAAATATATCTCGTAATATAAAAGATGTTCAGTTTTTATTATTTCCACAGCCAGATATCACCTGATAAATCAAAACCCTGAAAAATTGATTCCAAGCAGAAACTCAAAAGTGTTTTCGTTGGTGCGGGGCAGATAGGCATATCTGAAACCTATGTCGAGCGGAATGAAAAAGCGGAACACATGCGTGTCGCAGGTCCATTCGCAACCGGTGGAATTCATAATATGCCGCGAATTCTGAAATGTATATTCGCCGTAATCATAAAACAGATTTAGCTTCAGCCTTTTGAAATACAGCAATGATCCGATGTTGAAATCGGGATACCAGACCGGAAATTTGTAATTCAATCCGATTTTTTCGCTTTCGGTTGATGCAATCTGAGTGTATCCGCGGGGATAAATGAAATCATCAGTAAAAGAATATTCACCTGCTTGCTTTTTCATGTATGCCGCATCAAGTTTGAATCCGTGATGGTTTGCAAATCCGGGAAAAAACAATTTTGCTGAGGCAGTCAATTGGCTACCGGCATCAACATCGCCGGATATTGATTGTTTATAAATGATATCAAGGTCTTGTCCCCAGCGTGGCATCAGATCCCTGAGCACGGTTTTCTGACGGTTCATGAATTCAAACTTCGACTCAACTGAAAACATATTCCCGTTTGGCAGGTTAGTGATGTAGCTGACGCTAGGCGTGACGTACGGATCAATGTTGTGAATGTTGAAGCCGGCTGTCAGTCTGTATTTCTGAAAAAAGTCACGGATCGTTGATTTAAGCGGAAGACAGAGTTCTATTCCTGCCGATTGTTCCATCCAGGTATGAAAATCTGTATAGCCTTCAAGATCTGCCAGACCATGTCGGGTACCAAAACTGCCTTTCAGCGTGATTTCCGGATACCAGCCTGTGTAGGTGTAATCAGCATAGAATCGTCCCGTCTCTTCATTGGTCAGATATTCATATCCTCCGGTCAGAACCGATGTGGATAACAGATTCTGTGAAGAAAATGAAACGCCGGGAAGTAGAGAATAATTGTCGGAATTGAATGACACCGGCATCCACGAATGCAGGTTGAAAAGATGCAATCCCTTGCGGTATTTTTTAATTTCATAGAGCGAATCTTTCCAGAGACTGTCAGGCAAGAAAGGCTTTTCCTGTCCGATGTAACAGCTGTCGAGCCCGATGCAGTTGCGGCAGACCGATTGAATTTCCAGAGGAGCGATCTCATTTGTTTTTGCTGTCTGTAAAACAAATCCTGCATTCTGATAGGATGAAAATACAAACCGTTCTCCTGATGGACTGAATGCGATATTAAATGCACCAAACGTATCGAAGGTAATTTGCGAAACCGCGCAGGAAGCCGGATCGAGATGATATACATTGTCAGTTCCGCTGAATGGTGCATTGAAATATATTCCATCGTTTTTCCATGAGGGGTTGGAAATATCGTTGGCCGAGGGAGCCAGAACAGTGTGCCATTTTCGTGTGTCAATATCAAGAATTTCAATGCCTTTCAGATCCGGTTTCTGTGTGATACAGACAATCTGTTTTGCATCGGGCGAGAATTCCGGAGTCATGGCAAAGGAGCCCTTTTCGATCGGATATGTGTCAATCAGATTTCCGTCCGAAGCATCAAGAACGACGATGTTGCATGTGCCATCAGGGAGAAATTCCACGGCTACAATCCGTTTTCCATCAGTAGACAGTGCGGGACTGAAGTATTTTGTCCGGTGCGTCAGCTGTGTTGTTTTTCCGCTGCTCAGATCGTGTTTCATGATGACAGAATAACTAACGTGTTCCCATCGCGGATGCCATTTCTTTTCCGCCCACACAAAGCAATTCCCTGCTAGACTCAGATTGTCGGTGGTCCACGATCCGGGACTGTTTTTCGATAACACCGGAATAACATCGGTTGCAGGAAGTTCTTCTGAAGCATAGAATCCCGCTTTGCATATTGTTTTTTCTTCTCCGGTGTTTATATTGATTGTTACAAAGCGCGCATAATCATCCATTCCGCTTTTTTCGGCCAGAATTGTTGAATCGTTGATGAATTCCGGAAATTTGTAATGTGTCTGAACTTTGCTTTCCGGCAGTGGAACCAGCGTGTACTTTGCCGTCTGTTTTGCTGCTGTCTGCAGGAGCCATTGATCTTTGAGATCCCTGAAGAAAATCCGGTAAAGCTCTTTTTTTGAATATCCTGTTTGTTTTTTGAAGGAATGCGAAATGGGGCTGATCTGCCACCAGTTGCGGGCACTGTTGCGTATGGCATTGTCCCAGAGCGAAGCTCCGTAGTATTTCCGGCTTTGTGCCACATAATAATATCCGAAATAATACTGATCCGGCACAAAATCCTTGTAGGAGCCGAGACTTGCCTTTTCAAAATTGTAAAGTCCTTCGGTGAGAAGCTGGGCCTTCATTTTCATTTCGAAAGAAGGAATGCGTCCTCTGCCGCTTTCGCTGAAGGCCGTTTCGGTGGTAACAGCATCGCCTTCCATATACCACATGGGCATGAAAAGGCCTAAAGTCACAGCAACCGATTGTTCGCCGACAATATAACCAAGCGCTTTTGTCAGACCCTGGTTGAGTTTGTCCATCTGCACCATGTGCCGGTCTTCGTGTATGATGAGCTGCTGAAGCCAGTTGTGTGCATAGTTGTTTTGCGAAGGCGTCATGAAATATTCCGTGCGTTCCGGTGTCCACAGGCTGTAAGCGTTAGCAACCACCGATCCGGTATGGATCAGTACGGGGATTTTGCGCGAGACATGATTGAGCGATCCGGTAACAGTGCCGTAGTATTGTTCGCTCTGGTTGGCAAGAGTCTGAGCGCGGTCGAGAAATGTCTCGGGAAACACAAATGTGAAATGCTCTGTCTCAATGGAGTACCATTTCTGATTGGCTGCATCTTCGCCAAGCATGTAATACTGGGCGCTTGCAGCGCCGGAAAGAAATAATGCAACAAATAGGATGTATAGTTTTTTTATCATTCAGACATTTGGGGATGATAGACAAATGTAGTGTTTTTATCAGAAATGACAATTTAAACAAAACCGCTTTTTCAATCATCAGAACTCAACATAATGCATAATTCCTCAAAGTCATTTAAAATCATGCTTTCAAGCTCATTGTCTCCAGCATACAAAACACTTGCACCAGAGAAGTCTCCTGGGTTCTTACCTAAACACTCAACCAATAATCCGGAATTGTTGGTTTTTTCAAGAATAAAACCATAGATTTCATCAGTTGAGGTAAAAATACTGACGTTAATTTTCCATACTGTTTGAGGATGATTGCCCTGAAACTTGTTTTTGAAAACAAGTAGATTTCAGTATTTATTAATCTTCACAGAGTCCGTAATAGTAATTTTTTTACACGTAAAAATTCCATTAATATCTTTCGCACAATGCATTTCTATTTTCGTCAGGTTGTTCTCAGATTTTAATAAATCCAAATCATTTTCAATAGAGATTTTTTTTGATTGCCCGATTAAAAGAAACACCAAAAAGAATGTGGCAATGCTTATAAATATCCATACATAAAACCTTGAAACAGACTTGTTTACAGACACATAACTTTTACTTGTCTTTTTGTAAAAGTACATTCGGAAAATAAAAATGAGTATTAAGATTAGATACCCAATGACAATTAATGCAATTGTTTTCATATCACCATAGTTTAAACCACAACTCTGAATTTGTGTTTGAATTGCTGATTCCGAAATAGGATTGTCTCTATCCCCTTTATCAGGCAAAGCTAAGCTACAAAATATTTTGCCAATCGTATCACTAAGGCGCCGATTGTTGATAAGAATTGACGTCAATCTTCGCTCTCGTTATGATTCAGGAGCATGTGTGAGATAGAGTACAAAGAAAAACAGAGTGCAAATCTTCGCTCTCGCGCTGATAAAAGAGTGAGTTTGAGAGTGAGTACGAAAAAAAACAGTCCTAAGAGCAGAATAGTATATTTCATTGGATAGTATTGTGATTTTAGGCAAATTTAGAATATTTATTAATAGCTCAAAGTTGGCGAAAAGAATGCAGCCTTAAATGCAATAAAAAGCAACACGATTTTGTACTTCATGCTTATGATATTTCATTTTACAGAAAAAACCATTCAGGTGCAATTTGTATTATAAACACTGTTTGCGTATTTTTAAATCTCTTTCCACTAAATCAGCTATTTTTTCATTGCAATAAAACAGAAAATTGCCAAAAGAGTTTGTATCAATTCCGGTACATTTCATTTCTACGCCATAATTGTCTTTGCTTAGCCAGAAATAATATGAAATATCGGATCGACATACAAAAGTCAGGCTAACTGTCCATTCAGTCTTAGGGTGATTTAAAAACTCATGATCTGTTTTAATTAAATTCTTCCTGTATTGGTCAATTTTTTCCATATCAAAAACAGTGACTTCAGCAAGTTCAAATTTTCTTGAATTTGGAATATTTTCATCAGTAATGATAAGCTTAGTTAACTCATTTCTATTTAACGACATGAATTCCTGATATTCTTTTTTTACATGAAGTGTTTTAAGCCAGAAAATCATTGAAAAAGCGAATATAACGAATAGCAGAAAGGTAACTATCCAAAATTGTATCTTTTTCTGTTTTCGGTGGAAGGGTTTCCATAATCGAAAAACAGGAACGTTGCTATCAATGCTATTGATTATAAAAAGCAGCAGCAAAACAAGGATAATAAATTCTATAGAGACGGCCATTCAAGCATTTTTATTGAACAAGATATTTAAGTAGAAAACAAAGACGCTGCAGCACTATTTCATTGTATGGCATGCCAATAACAATGACATCTAACGATGCATTTGCAATCATTCTAAATCAAAAATACAACATTTTGGATTGATTATCCTGCGATATTTTTCATCAACATTAAATATAATATGCCCAACAAGGAAAAAGGATTTGCGTTTTCGCTAAAAATCATTACATTCAATGTGAGTTTGAGAGCGAGTACGAAGAAAAACAGTGTGGGATTCTTCGCTCTCGCTCTGATTCTCACTCTGTTTTTGGTAGCCCCGACAGGAATCGAACCTGTATCTAAAGTTTAGGAAACTTCCGTTCTATCCATTGAACTACGGGGCCGCGATGCAAAGATACGGAAAAAGTGAAATCCGGAGATTATTCAAATTAATGCGTGTTTATGATTGATTTTCAATAAACAATATAAACTATAAAGAAAATAAATTATTGTTTCAAATCTTATCTGACAACGATGATAAAGCAACCCGCCTGCCTCAGACCGCAAGCCGCCTGCCGCAAGCCTTCTACTCGCTGATATTGTTCAGAATCCCCAGATAATTGGAGTAACGCTCTTCGTGAATTTTTCCTGCTTCGGCTGCTTGCCGGACAGCACAGCCGGGTTCGTGCTGATGGGTGCAGTTTGCATACTTGCATCCCGGAATGAATTCCTTGAATTCGCGGAACCAGTGACCAAGTTCCCACGGCTCAAAATCAACCACTCCGAATTCCTTGATGCCGGGAGTGTCAATAACCAGAGTGTTTCCGGTCAGCATGTACATCCGTGCAAAAGTAGTTGTATGCATGCCTTTCAGATGTGCTTCGGAAATATTTCCGATCTTTATTTTAATTTCAGGAACCAGTGCTTTGATCAGTGTTGATTTGCCTACACCGCTGTGTCCGGCCAGCAGAATGGTTTTCCCGGTAATCTGTTCCCTGAATTCATCAACATTGGTTCCTTCCGTCGAAGATATCATAAGGACTGGATAACCGGCACTCTGATAGATTTCCTGATAATATTCAACGATGCTCATTTCCTGTTTAAAAAGGTCGAGTTTGTTGAACACAATCAATGATGGTATATGATAAGCTTCGGCTGTGATGAGAAAGCGATCGATGAAACCGGTGGATGTTCTGGGAAGTATCGGTGTGGCGATCAGCACCGCAAGATCGACATTGGCTGCCAGAATATGTGTCTGTCGCGAAAGATTGGTAGCGCGCCGGATGATGACATTTTTACGGTCAAGAATTTCGTAAACACGTCCCGTATGGTTTTTTTCATCCATATCGAACAGCACCCTGTCGCCCACGGCAACCGGGTTGGTGGTTTTCATCCCCTTGAGGCGCAGATTTCCTTTGAGAGAACATTTGTAAATGTTGTCTCCAGCATGAACATCGCACCAGCGACCGGTCGAACAAACAACGATTCCTTCCACGCTATTCGGTTTTTTTGGATGTTTTGGTTTTTCTCAGGTTGGCTATGGGCGATTTATCACAGACAACCCGCCATTCAGCCACATTCGGCAGTTTGCTGCAATCAGCCTTGATCTTATAAAGCGTTGCCGGATGGAGACTTGCTGCAAGTCGTCCGGAAAAGGCAGCATAGCCTTCACTTTGAAGCAATGCACCAACAAGTGCACGTGTTACAGGCCGGTAAGCCATTGCATGATTTGCAAGCTGATTCCGCGTGCTTTCGTTCCACGAACGGAAAATTTTACTCATTATATCGAAAAAGTCGGTTTTGATTTTACCTTCAATAGTATTTACAGCCTCCATTGCGTCCAGAAACTGCATGATCTGATGATTGTACTGAGCCGGATCGAGTTTGGCGCGTTTAAAACGGATGGTGATATCGCCGTGTTGTTGTGCAGGACGCATTTGGGTAATGGCAACATAATACTCTTTTCGTTTTTTGTTTACCGGTACCAGACCCCATTTTTCCCAGACCGAAGGTCCGGTCTCATAACCACAGATTTTGTTGCGGTAATGACAAATGGCTTCAATGATTTCCCTCGATGAAACATTTTCCGTTTCGCCGGACAAAGCAACAAACCGCCCGCGCATGACCCGGGCGATCTGACCGCGCTTAACAAGCTGATTCATTTCAGCCACCATGATGCTGTGCTTCAGTTGTGTGTCGGCAAGCTCACTGTAGCTGAATATTTTCCCCGACGGGAATCGCCTGATGGCATTCAGTAGAATTTCCGATCTGGTCATATAGTTGATTTTGACAAAGATATGAATTATTAACTACATTGTTTATATGATTATGAAAAAGATATTAATAAACTATAAAGTAAATATATATGGTATCCTGCATAAACACCATTGGCGTTCTGATCAACTTATTTTTCCAGTTTCGGATTTTTCAGATGTCTTTCGGAATCCCTTGCAGCCTTGCGCTCCATGTTTTTTACAATGACTTCTTCAAGGTTAACACCGCACTGATTGGCGAGGCAAACCAACACAAAAAGAACATCGGCCATTTCCTTTTTCAGGTCTTCCGGATCTTCGCCTTCCTTATAGGATTGCTCGCCGAATTGCCTCGACATGTGCCGGGC
>VSSQ01001125.1_pt1 | contig 11337 bp, 7 predicted proteins | sample 4763081 | NCBI WGS metagenome assembly VSSQ01 (sample SAMN12137344, study PRJNA551015) | bioreactor metagenome | isolation source: SDC9 anaerobic chlorinated ethene degrading culture | place: USA: Knoxville, Tennesee | collected 2015-01-01
CCTTGACGAGATCGGCGAGCTGGGTCTCGACGAGCAGGCCATGCTGCTCAAGGCCGTGGAGGAAAAGCGCGGTGCGAAATTCGATGTCGTGTTCTGCGGCAAGCAGGCCATTGACGGGGACACCGGCCAGGTTGGCCCCGAGATGGCGGAGCATTTAGACTATCCGCAGATTACCTATGCCACCGAGGTGGTTTCCTGTGCCGACGGCAAGGTGCAAATTCGCAAGGAAACCGCCGACGGCTATGATGTGCTGGAAGCCGCTATGCCTGTGGTTGTGTCTGTCACCAAAACTCCCTTTGAACTGCGTTTTCCCACAGTGAGGAAGCGGCTGGCCGCCAACCGTGCGCAGATTCCCGTAATTACCCCGGAGGACATGGAAGCCCAGTCTCAGATTGATCTGGCTTGCTGCGGATTAAAGGGTTCTCCCACCAAGGTAAAAAAGAGCTTTACCCCGGTTAGAAGCAAGATATGCAACATTGTCGAAGAGGATAGCCCCAGCGCCTCCGCGGTCAGGTTGATTGCCATATTGAGCAATGACAAGAAGATTTGAGGAGGGGTGCGACAATGGAACTTTCTGATTACAAAAACCTTTGGGTGTTTATTGAGACCGACGACGGCAAGGCCGTCAGCGGTGGTCTGGAGCTGCTCAATCCCGGCGCACAGCTTGCCCACCGGCTGGGCCAGCAGGTGGTGGCCGTAATTTTTGGGAAAGATAATGCGGAGGCTGAAAAGGCGGCTGCTGCCTACGGAGCCGACAGCGTTATTTCCGTGGAGGACGATGCTTTCGAAGCTTATTCCACTGAGGGCTATACCTACGGCCTTGTTCAGCTGGTTGAAAAATATAAGCCCTCTATTCTGATGATCGGCGCCACCATCATCGGACGCGACTTGGGTCCCCGGCTGGCGTGCCGCCTGAAAACCGGACTGACCGCCGACTGCACGGAGCTGGATGTGGACACGGAAACCGGCAATGTAGCATGGACGCGTCCCGCATTCGGCGGAAACCTGATGGCTACCATTATGTGCGAAAGAACCAGACCCCAGATGGGCACGGTTCGGCCCGGCGTGTTTAAAAAGAGTACGCCCGATGCCTCCCGTACCGCCGAGGTCATCAAGGAACACATTCCCGTTCCCGAGGGCGAAATTCGCACCAAACTAATTGAGTCCATTCGGGAAGCGGCGGCGGAGATGGTAAAACTGGAGGACGCTGAAATTATCGTTTCCGGCGGACGCGGTCTGGGCGGCCCCGAGGGCTTCGAGACTGTCATCAAGCCTCTGGCCGACGCATTGCGCGGCGCTGTCGGCGCATCCCGTGCCGCCGTTGACTCCGGCTGGATTTCCCATGTGCATCAGGTCGGACAGACGGGCAAGACGGTTGCCCCCAAGATTTACATTGCATGCGGAATTTCCGGTGCGATTCAGCACCTTGCCGGAATGAGCGGCTCCGACTGCATCGTTGCCGTCAACAAGGACCCCGACGCCCCCATTTTCGGCGTGGCTGATTACGGTATTGTGGGTGATTTGTATCAGGTCCTCCCGGCAATGACCGCCGAAATCAAGAAGCTGAAGGCGTAACGGCCCAAAGACTTATTACCCATGCTAACCCTAAGGGTGGCGGGCATGCCACCTCCCACAAAAGGCCAATCTTGAATCTTTGTAAGAAGCAGCCTGTGGGGCCAAAATACCGCAGGCTGCTTTTTCATAATATGGGGCACATTTTTTCTTCTGGAAATAGGAAATACAGGAGGTCTGCTTACAATGAAGCAATTCCAGAGTGGCAAAGACTATGTGGCAGGCGATGAGCTGCTACAAGCCGTGAATATTGCAATGGCGCTTCAAAAGCCTTTGCTGATTAAGGGAGAACCCGGGACGGGAAAAACAGTTCTTGCCCAAGCCATTGCCAATTTTCTGGGCAAGGAACTGATTGTTTGGAATATAAAGTCCACTACAAAGGCGGAGAATGGCTTGTACGTCTATGATGTTGTGCAGCGCCTGTATGACAGCCAACTGGGTATTGAGGGTGTGGATCAGATCGAAAAGTATGTGCGGCTTGGAACGCTGGGGCAGGCCTTTTCAAGCGAGCAGCAGGTTGTGCTGCTGATTGATGAGATTGACAAGGCGGATTTGGAGTTTCCCAACGATTTGCTGTGGGAGCTGGACCGCATGGAATTTCACATTTCGGAAACCGGCAGAACCGTGACCGCAAAGCACCGGCCAATCGTCATCATCACGTCCAACGCGGAAAAGGAACTTCCAGATGCGTTTTTGCGCAGATGCGTGTTCCACTATATCGAGTTTCCAAATAAGGAATTAATGGAAAAGATTGTCCTCGCCCACTATCCGGAGCTTGATAAAAATTTGCTTCGGCAGACGATTGAGGTTTTTTACCGGGTCCGAAGCTTAAATAACCTGCAAAAAAAGCCGGGCACCAGCGAGGTGCTGGACTGGATTCGCGCCTTGCAGCTCAACAGAACGGAATTTGATTTGGAGAAGGATGCAATTCCATTTGCCGGTGTTTTAATTAAAAAAAATGAAGACCTTCGCACGCTGGCTAAAAATTTTCAGGGGGCGTGAAGCCCATGTTTCTGTCACTGTTTTATTTGCTGCGGGCAAGCGGATTAAATGTCTCGCCAAACGAATGGCTCACCATGCTGGAAGGCCTGAGCATGGGACTTCACGCGTCCACGCTGACAGGCTTCTACCGACTGTGCAAATCTGTCGTAATCCACAGTGAAGCGGATTATGACAAGTTTAATTATACCTTTTTAGAGTACTTTAAAGGCATGGACGAGCAGTCAGAGGTTCCCAAAGAGCTACTGTCCTGGCTAAATCACCCCGAGCTGTTGAAAAATGCGCGGGAAGGGCTTCCTGAATTAACTGACCTGCCCAAAGAGCTGATTGATCAACTGTTTGCCAAACGGCTGTGGGACCAAAAAGAAGAGCATAACGAGGGAAAACGTTGGATTGGGACAGGTGGATATACAGCATATGGGAATCAGGGAAAAAAGGTGGGAGGAATCCGGGTTGGGGAAGAGGCCGAGTATGGCTCTGCCTACCGCATCGTGGGAGAGCGAAGATACCGGGACTGGCGCGGAGATAACAAGCTGGATGCGCGGCAGTTTCAGGTCGCTTTTCGCAGGTTGAGGCAGCTCACGGCGGAGTCGGATGGTTCAAAAGAGACTGTGGATGTAAATGCAACCGTACGAAAAACATGCGAAAGCGGCGGAGTTTTAAAAATTGAGCCGGGGCGTCCGCGAAAAAATTTCATCAAGGTTGTGCTGTTTATAGATTCGGGCGGATCAATGGAGCCCTATCAGTTGCTGTGCAGTACACTGTTCCAGTCAGTCCAAAAAGCAGGAAGCTTTAAAGAACTGCAAATATACTACTTTCATAATGTTCTTCGAAAAAACGTCTATCTGGACCCAACCTGCGATTGGAGAAGCGGGGTTCCCTTAAATATAATTTTTAATCAGCTATCCCCGGATTATCGGGTGATTTTTGTGGGGGATGCCATTATGCCGCCGGAAGAGCTGCTTTCAGGGAAGCAGGGAGGCATCGGCCCAATCCCGAATGGCTCCAGCCTCCAAAGCTTTTTGAGGTTTAAGAATAAGTATCCGCATATTATTTGGCTGCACCCGCAGCCGAGGCCGGTTAAACGCAGCTATTTTACAAAGACCTTTGAAGTTTTAGACAGCTACTTTGACATGTATCCCATAACCGTAGACGGGCTGACTTGCGGGATGAAACAACTTCTTGCAAACCATTAAATTGCCGCCTTTGAGACGGCACAGCACGAAAAAAAACCTAATACCTTACGTTGCTTCCGCTGCATCCGCAATTGCACAGGAAATTTGCTGTGCATCAATTAAGAATGGGGGTTTTGCAATTGCATTATTCATAAAAATCGTACGCAAATATAGAAAATGTTACACAAACTAAATATCCAAAAGAATCGGTCTGTAAAAAAAGACAAAAATTCCTTTCTATTTGAGCAGAGTGCACATTGTGACAAATTAGTCAAAATGCTACTATGAAACCACCATAAAACATAGTACATTCATTGCTTTCCGCAGTTTGTCCGAGCTTCCGGCGTCTTAATTTCCGGAGAATGACGAATTTGGAAAATTTATTGTAATCTATTTTGGAGGTATTGACATGGTTGAAACAAACGTAAGAGAGTACATCGGAGAATTGGTGAAACGCGCCAAGGCAGCGCAAAAGGAGTTCGAGAAAACCTACACCGATCAGGCCAAAATTGACGAGGTGGTTCGTGCAATCGGTAAGACCATTTACGACAACCGTTCCGTTCTTGCAAAGGAAGCCTGCGAGGAGACACAGTACGGCACCGTAAAAATGAAAGAGAGCAAAATTGTGGCCACCACCACTTCACAGTGGAATATCATGCGCGGTAAGAAGTCCGTCGGCTACATCAAAAACCTGCGCGACGAGCCGGGCGTGAAGGTGATGGCAAAGCCGATGGGTGTCATCGGCTGCGTAATGCCCAGTACCAACCCCATTATCACGATTGCCGCAAACGGCATGATGTCCATTAAGTGCAGAAACGCCTGTATCATTGCGTCCCATCCTTCCGCGAAAAACGTTTCCACCAAAACCGTTGACATGGTGCGCAAGGCAATTGCCGCTTTGGGTGCGCCTGCCGATTTGATTCAGATTGTTGACGCGGCCCACGCTTCCATCGAAGCGACCAGCGAGCTGCTGTCCCAGTGCGACTGCAATATCGCCACCGGCGGCCCGGGCATGGTGAAGTCCGTTTACTCCTGTGGCCGCCCCGGCTTCGGCGTGGGTCAGGGCAACTGCCAGGAGATCATTTGTGAGGACTGGGATGATCTGGAGTTTATGACAACCGTTGCAATTAATAATCGCTCTTACGACAACGGCGTGCCCTGCACCAGCGAACAGACCATTCATGTTCCCACCGCTATGGAAGCGGATTTTTTGAAGTACATGCAGAAAAACGGCGCATATCTTATTGAAGGGGACGAGCTGAAAGACAGCCTGCGTAAGCTTGTGTTCCCCGACGGAGAGCATATTAACCGCGCCGTGGTCGGACGTTCTCCCCAGGCCGTGGGCGAGATGCTGGGAATCGCTGTTCCCGAAACCTGTAAAACACTGATAACCAAATACTCCGGCAGCGCGGAGGATGATGTCCTTTCCAGAGAAATTCTGTTCCCGCTGGTGCGCTATGTTACCTATGATAAGTTTGAGGATACGGTTGCCGCCGCAGTCGCCAATTTGGAGATGGAGGGCGCCGGCCACAACAGCTGCATCTGGACCCACAATCAGGATAAGATTGAGTATGCCGCAAACCTGCTGCCTGTTTCCCGCTTCCAGATCAATCAGACCCCCTTCGGAATCAACAACGGGATGCCCACCACGTCCACTCTGGGCTGCGGCACTTGGGGCAACAATAGCATCTCTGAAAACTTGGCCTGGTATCACCTGATGAATACGACCCGGGTAAGTGTGACCCTGAAAAACCGACGCACATGGAAAGACGGCGACTGGGACGATTTCGGCGAGTGTCCGATTACCGAGGATTGACTCCCATCGCGCTGCATTGAAAGATGGCACGCCCGATTTCGTCAAATATGGCTAAACACAGCTAGAGCTGGCAAGCTGTTATTCAGTCCCGGGAAAAGTTTGTTACCAGCACAGCTATAATTTAAAAAAGGCCTGTATTGCATGCAATACAGGCCCTTTTTGTTCCTTGGAAGAAAAAGTGGCTACAGCCGGAGAATACGGCTTTCCCACAGGAAAAGCGAAGACTTAAAGGTTTTAACTAAGAACAATTCTTCCTTTATTTATGTAAGGTAACCGTAAACGGCGTGTACGCCGCAATTCGGTTTTGGGCCGCTTTTTCTGCGGCCCGGCATAAAAAGTTGGCCGTGTAGCCATGTACTCCTTGGGGTTAAATTACTTGGCGGGCATAAAACGTGCCGGCTTTATTCTTAGGAGAGATTAAATGAAAGAATATAATTACCTTCAAAAGTGGTTAATGGACCTGAAAACTTCAAAAAAGATTCTGACGGGCTTTTCAGTGGTAGTGATGTTGTCCGTCATCATAAGCGCTGCCGGAGTTATCGGTATTTCAACTGTAAATCACAGAAGCGCCGTGCTTTATAACGAGGATACGATGAGCCTTAAATATGCCGGGGATGCCGCCACGTTATTTGTAAAAATAAATTTGAGAAACTTTACCTCGCTTTCTGCGACGGAGCTTCAGGAGCAGCCTTCTCTCAGTCAGATGGATGCCCTGCTCGCTCAATATCACGATACAATTAAGACCCCTGAATCCATCTCTCTTTTAAATAAAATCGAAGAAGACTGGACTGCGTTTAAATCGACAGTGACCGCACAAAATGGATCCGTGCTTTATGGGCAGACCGCGGTAATAGATTCCGCCACAGCCGCATTGGGAAATACGCTGTGTGACGACTTTTCTCTGCTGCTTGAAAACGTTTCTCAAGCAGCAGGCGAAAAAAGCGAGAATATCCGCAATACCGCCAGAAGTTTTACGCTTGCAACCCTTGCCATCTTAATAGTGTCTATCGTAATTTCCATTCCTCTTGCTTTATACATAGCGGATATTATCAGCGATCCCATGCGAAAATTTGTGGCAATTGCCGACCTGATCGCAGTTGGAGGCCTGGACTTTAACGCTGTGTGTGAAGACAGGGACAGGTATACCAAATTCAGAAAAGATGAATGCGGAATGCTTGCCCGTGCATACGTGAAGATGACGTCAAGCACCGCTAAAATGGCCGAAGAAGTGAAAAAAATTGCAGACGGGGATCTGACGATTGATATTGAAATTCGCTCGGAAGACGATGTGCTGGGCAAGGCGCTGTCCGGTTTGGTAAAAAAATTTAATATTCTTGCGGGCAGCATTATTTCCGCTGCCAGGCAGGTCAATTCCGGAGCAAATCAGGTGGCATATTCCAGCACAGCCCTTTCCCAAGGTGCCACCGAACAAGCCAGCTCCATTGAGGAACTGTCGGCGTCAATGGAGGAAATTGCGTCGCAGACGGAACAAAATGCCGGGAATGCACAAAAAACCAACATATTGGTAACAAATATTCAAAGCGACGCAACCTCCGGCAATGCGCAAATGGTAGAAATGCTTCGTGCAATGGATGAAATCAACATTTCTTCCATAAACATCAGTAAAATTATTAAAGTAATTGATGATATTGCTTTCCAGACAAATATTCTGGCGCTGAACGCGGCGGTGGAGGCGGCAAGAGCCGGAAACGCGGGAAAAGGCTTTGCCGTGGTGGCGGATGAAGTCCGAAACCTCGCCGCCAAATCGGCGCAGGCGGCAAAAGAAACCACCGAATTAATTGAAGCCTCCATAAAAAAGGTAAACGGTGGTACAAATATTGCCCGGGAGACCGCGGCTGCATTAAGCAAAATTGTAGAGGGGGTTTTGCAGGCTGGCCAGTTGGTTGGAGAAATTGCCTTCGCTTCAAACGAGCAGGCGGTTGCCTTGGAACAGATCAATCAGGGATTACTGCAAATTTCACAGGTGGTTCAGACCAACGCCGCCTCTGCCGAGGAGTGCGCGGCAGCCAGCGAGGAGCTTTTAAGTCAATCTGATTGCCTGAAAGAAAGCGTAAGTGTATTCAAATTGAAAAGAAATTAGAACATTACGGTTGGGGAAGGAAAAACCTCGCCGTGTCAAAAAGGACATTTAGCTTCGACTGTTACGGTCGGGTTGGATGTCTTTTTTGAATCTATGAAAGAAGAACAACAGCATGAAACAGATAGCTTCTCCAGCCCGTTAAAAAAAGATGTAAGCCAGCTGTCTCTTGAACGTATAAATTGTTCACGGCGTGCTGCTCAAGGCTCTCCAACTAGCTGTTTTAATTGGCTATCTCCGTTTTAATCCACTCTACGCCTGTACGCTTTTCAGAATTGAAAAACTGCGAATTGAGCGGCTGGATGAAGTGCAGCTTGTTGATTTTCTAAAAGAGGCTCAAAGACACCTTCACAAGTATCTTTATAAGATTACGGTGTTCACGGAGATGCGCGAGGGAGAGGTTTTGGGACTGACATGGAATTGTATTGATTTTGAGCAGGTAACGCTTTTAATCAAGCAACAGCTGCGCCGGTAGCAGAAAAAAGGTGCAAGTATCATTTCTAACCGCCTAAAAATAACAAAAGCCGGGTATTGGCTTTGGCTCCGTCTGCGCTTCAGATGTTTCGCTATAAAAAGCTAAAGCAAAATGGAATGTGAATACAGGCTGGTGACCTTTGGATCAAAACAATCTGGTGTTCTCCAATCAGACAGGAAACTTTTTTCCTATCAAACGGTGTATGTTTGTTTCAATCGCATTGTTGCCAAGATTCACGCTGGTTTCGTTTTTACTAATTCCATCAAACATCTGCCAAAGTGCTTTATGAGTGTCATCTAATTTAGTTCTCTCTTCGGATACTGCGGATAGAGCTGTTCCAATAGATGTACGTGCGACCATTCCTACTGGTGCACGGACAGACATAATAATATCTCCAATCTCGCAAATTTTTTGGGAGCTCGTCGTATATCTTTTAGGATATGTCATACGATTAACAATGTCCGCATTGCCTTGTATTGACTTCTGCTTTTCAATAGAATCATTTTGCCCGGTTGGCTTAGAGACAGACAAACGAACATATGCGGCTGCGCAATATATCTTGCTTTCTGGAGATAATTGAATAACGTTTTTTCTACTTGTACGTGCCATTGTATTCCCTCCTAAGATAGTTAATTTTTATTCTATGAAGCTGTGTCGACCGAATTTTAGACATAGTATTCCTATTCCGCTTACACGAACTTAGGCACACATACGCAGGCATGGCAATTAGGAGCGAAGACGATATCAAAACCGTACAGGAAAACCTAGGCCATGCCACGGTGGCCTTAACACTGAATTTATAAGCCACATTACCAACCAAATGAAGCAAGCCAGCGCCAATCGGATGAAAGCATTTATCAAAAGCGTGTCTGCCATTGAAAACCGCTAGGGTTAAAAATAAGGATAAGTTCTTTTTTGACAAAAAAATCCCTTAAAGCCGTAAGGCTTTAAGGGATTTCATGGTGGACGATACAGGACTCGAACCTGTGACCCCCTGCACGTCAAGCAGGTGCTCTAGCCAGCTGAGCTAATCGTCCGAAGCGAACGAATGAATAATACACGAAAACGACAGGTTTGTCAACAGCTTTTAAAAAATTGAGGCTGTAAAAATAAAAAATATTGACCAGGATTTTAAAAGGACCCCTCCTCGTCCGCCAAAACAAAGCGGCTGGAAAAGCAGAAAATTTCCCACGGGGCGGCGTTGTAACTCTTTCGACGGAATTTGTCATTATTTTTAACCGGATTGTCTTTACTTTTTTCTTCTTTGGCGCGTCCTTTTTGTATACAATGGAATACATAAACCGGTTAAAGGAGAGAGCGGCGTGGCGGGAAGACGAAAAAAGCGGGAAAAGAAAAAAGTGCGTAAAGGTGTTTTGCTGGTGTTGTTCCTGACGGTAGGTCTTACGATGACCACGCCTCTGACGCCCACGCTGGACGCCTCGCTGGCCTCTGTGGCGGCGGCGGCCTCCACTGCCGCTCCCCAGACGGAGGTGCAGACGCAACCCAAGGCCTGGGCCGATTTTGTGGACGGGCCCTTCGGCCCCGCCGCCCCCGGCGGGAGGACGGAATCTGAAACAGGCTTCGAGACGACTTTTGAAGCGGACTCCGAAGAGGAGAAAGAGACGGACTCTCTGCCGGAAACCGGAGCAGGCGGGGAAAACATCTCTGTGGAAGAGAGCTATTTTGCAGACGCGGCCTTCGTGGGGGACTCCCGGACCGAGGGCTTTCAGCTATACAGCGGCCTGAAGGAGGGTACATATTTTTGCTCCGTGGGCGCCACCGTCCAGACGATCATGGATAAGGAGACACAGGAGGGACCCTCGGGGCCGGAGACAATTTTAAACGCGCTCTCCCGGGAAAGCTACGGGAAAATTTACATCATGCTGGGTATTAACGAGCTGGGCTGGTACCGCACGGAGGAGTTTACGGAGCAATACGCAAAGGTAATCGCCCGCATTCGGGAGGACCACCCCGAAGCGGCGATTGTAATTCAGTCACTGCCGCCTGTCAGCGCAAAGCAGGACGCCAAGCGAAGCTATGTAAAAAACGAGCGCATTGTCCTGTTTAACGGGCTTCTCGAGGAGCTGGCGGCCCAGGAAGGCTGCATATTTTTGGACGTGGCCTCCGCCGTGACGGACAAAAACGGAACCCTCCCGACGGAGCTGACCACCGACGGGGTGCATCTCAATACCGCCGGGTGCAAAAAGTGGCTGGAATATCTGCGGGAACACCCTGTGTAATTCCGGAGGCAGGCGCAAAGGCCGCCGCATTTGCGTGAAAAGCGGAAAATGCGGCGGTTTTTGCGGTTTTTATTTTAAATTTACGAAAAAAGAAGGCTGAAAATAAGATGAAGCGTTGTAATTTCCATATTATAATTATATAATAAAATAACTTATCATTATTTCATCCACCGTGCGCCAAAACCCCGTCGCCGCTGCTTGCGGCACCGTTTGCGGCGGGCTGGGCGAGGGCGGACACGCACGCTGGGAGAGAACGGGGGAAAAAGCGGGATGAATACGCGGCGCAAAATCCTGGTGGTGGACGACAGCATTGCCAACCGCCTGACGCTCTGTAAAATTCTCTCCCGGGAATACGAAACGCTGGAGGCCGCCGACGGGCAGAAGGCGCTGGAGATTCTAAACCGGGAGTCGCTGGGAATTTCTCTGATCTTTCTGGACATCAGGATGCCCGTGATGGACGGCTATGCGTTTTTGAAAAGCATTCAGACAGACAAGATGCTGTCCGCCATCCCCGTGATTATCGTGACCCAAAGCGGTGGGGAGGAGGACGAGATGGATGCGCTGACCCGCGGGGCCATGGACTTTATTACAAAGCCATACAAGCCCGGCGTGGTGCTGCATCGGGCCGCAAACATCATCTCCCTGCGGGAGACGGCGGCGCTGGTGAATCAGATGGAGCACGACCGGCTGACCGGACTGCACAGTCAGGCGTTTTTCTATCAGCGGGTGCGTCAGGCGCTGCGGCAAAATCCGGACGAGCCCTATGACCTGCTGTGCTCCAACGTGAAGAACTTCAAGTTTATCAACGAGGTGTTCGGTCTTGCGGTGGGAGATCAGATTCTGCGACTGATTGCCCGGGAGCTGCGGGACGGGCTGCCGGGCGAGCACTTTTGCGGCCGGCTGCAGGCGGACATTTTCGCGTGTATGGTCCGGCGGGGCTCCATAGATTTGGGGGCTGCGCT
>VSSQ01001126.1_pt1 | contig 11317 bp, 8 predicted proteins | sample 4763081 | NCBI WGS metagenome assembly VSSQ01 (sample SAMN12137344, study PRJNA551015) | bioreactor metagenome | isolation source: SDC9 anaerobic chlorinated ethene degrading culture | place: USA: Knoxville, Tennesee | collected 2015-01-01
GCCTGCCATGCGGGCGTCCGATGCTGCCGCGGCGTATGCCTTGATCCTGAGGCTGAGGTCCTCGGAGTTGAAGGCCGCTCCGCTGAGTTTTTTCAGGGTTTTGCCGATGTCGAGCCCCGTCGGGTGGGAGGTGTCGAATCCGTACTCCGCGATGGTCATGTTCATTTCCACGCCGCTCATGACATAATCCATGTCCTCACCGTCCATGGTTTCAACCAGGGAGACAAGGTCTGGAAAGGACATTCGGGCTATTTCATCTGAAACATTTGCTTCGGGGCCGTTCGGCGCCGAGGACGGGGTTTTTTCGGCTGAGAAGGTGGTCTTTCCGTTGAGGGTTACTTCCGAAATGCCTGTGTGGGAGCCTTCGATGCGGCAGACCGCCCTGTCTTCTCCGGAACGGACGGACGCTTCTACGTAGACTCCATGGCGGTCGAGGTCGGGGTTGATTTGGACTGCGTTTTTCCCGAGCATGGCCTTTGCCGATGCGATATGGTCTTCCGTACAGTCCTTGAGCACCTCGAGGCCGTAGGCGGAGCGGCCGCAGAAGGCCGAAAGGGCCGCCGCCACGCTGTTTCCCCTCAGCCCCTCCGTCCCGGGAATGCCGACATCGACGCCGTTCTTGTAGATGCTGTCGCTGACGGTCACCGAAACGGCATCCACAGGTCCGCCGAGTTCTTCCTTTGCCCGGGCGACGGCCAGCGCCACCGCTCCGGGCTCGGTACATCCGAGCGCGGGTTTGACTTCAGTCCGAAGGAATTCCTTGATGGTGAACACGTTTTCCCCTCCAATGCGATTCCAGAGTAATCTGCCTTTCCGTCAATGGTATACTCCGCTTTTCTTTCAGTCAATGAAGAGAAAAGGAGTAGGGATTGAGGCATTCGTGATAGTTGACCCCGTTTTTTTGACCTTCAGTATTTCTTCCTTGATTGAATGCTTGAATGTGGGATAGAATAGCACGGTACGGCGCACCGTCCGCACCGGTCCCTCCGGGATGGCAAGCCCCGGGAGCGCCGGCAGTTCATTTTGAAGAGGAGAGAGCCCTTTGAGTCAACTTCCGGTATTGAAGATAGGGAAACACCAGCCCCTGTATCCGCTGATCCAGGGAGGGATGGGGGTCGCCATTTCCGGGCCGAACCTTGCCGGGCATGTTGCCCGATGCGGCGGAGTGGGAACTATCGCCAGCGTCGGACTGGCATGCAATTCCCCTCATTACAACGGCCGGAATTATTTCGAAGCCAATCAGCTCGCGGTGAAGGAAGGAATTCAGGAGGCAAGGAAAATAGCAGGGCCCAATGGTGTTGTCGCCGTCAATTGCATGGTGGCCCTCACGGATTACGACCGCCACGTGAAATCCACATGCGAGGGCGGCGTTGATGTCATTATCTCCGGAGCGGGGCTTCCCCTCCGGCTGCCCGAATACGCGAAGGAATACCCCGACGTGGCCCTCGTTCCCATCGTCAGCACCGCGAAGGCGGCGAGCCTTATCACCAGACGGTGGGAAAAGACCTACGGCAGGATCCCAGACGGCTTCGTCGTGGAAACGCCGAAGTATGCGGGAGGCCATCTTGGAGTGACCAAGATGGACCAGGTGGATGACGACGAATTCTCCCTGGAGAAAGTGGTTCCGGAACTTGTAGAGTACGTGGAGAAGGAAATGGGGAAGGATGTTCCCGTTATCGCCGCCGGGGGAATCTGGGACAGGAAAGACATGGAATGGGCTTTCGGGCTCGGCGCAAAGGGAGTGCAGATGGGCACAAGGTTTGCCTGTACTTTCGAGGGAGATGCCTCGGAGCGGTTCAAGCAGGCCTTCATCGACGCCAGGGAAGAGGACGTGGTGATCATCCAGAGTCCCGCAGGCCTGCCCGGAAGGGCCCTGCGGTCGCCCTTCATCGACCAGTATCTCAAGGGGCACGTGGAGAGCAAGCCCTGCATCGCGAACTGCCTTACCCATTGCCGCTACAAGACTGAACGGGAAACCTTCTGCATCGCCCAGGCCCTTATCGACGCCTACAGGGGGAACTGGGAGGAAGGCCTTTTCTTCTGCGGCTCCAACGTCACAAAGGTGAAAAAGATGGAGCACGTGGAGGACATAATGAAGGAGCTTTTCCCGGGCTGAGGATTTTCTTGTTCAGGAGCGTACGCAGGGCGGGAGGACTCTCCCGCCTTCACTTTTATGAAGAGGAGGCAGCCGTATGAAAAAAAACGATACGAGACCATTTCTGCTGAGTGCCGCACTCATAGTGATATTTGCCTTTCTCGCTCTCGCGTCACTGCCGCCGGCGGTACATGCAGCCGATCCTGCACCCCAGGCGGCATCCGGGGCTCCTGCCGGTGAGGAAGCCAAACCATCGTCGCCCGACGTCGTGCCGGGCGCTCCTGCGGAATGGAAGCCCCCCGAGACTGCGGAAAAGGTACAGGAGCGGATCGATGAACTGCAGAAGGAGATGGATCTTCTCCAGAAGCAGCGGGAGGACCTCCAGAAAGAAGAAGGGCTGGAGTCGGAAATGCACGGCAAGCTGATCGTCGCCCTCGGCGGTGTTCAGAACGCCTATGCGCGGTACGCGACAGCCATCGACAATCTTTCCCGTGCGAAAAACGAGGCCGCGGAGGCGGCAAAAACAGAAGGCGCTTCCCTCATCAAGGATCCTCCCCCCTACAATCTTTCCTTCTACGACGGAATCCGCAACCAGCTCGAGGGGGTGGACCAGCGGCTCAAGTCAGTCCTTTCCTCCATCGAACTTGCGGAAGGTGCTTTGAAGACAGTACCTGAGCAGATAGAAAACGCAGAGAAAAAAGTCAGGACCATCAAGGCCGATCTTGAATCCCCGGAATGGGTCGGGAACAGGGAAAAAGAGACGGAACTCAAGGAGGCGGAGGCTGAACTGGAGGTTGCGCGCCTGTCCATGGTCGTCAACAGGATGAACATGGATGCCCACCTGCTGCGCCGGAAGTATCTCGAGGCCCGGAAGGCCGCCCTGGAAAAGGACGTCGGGCTCGTCGGCGAAAACCTCAAATTTGACGAGGAAGATCTCAACCAGAGGGTAGAAAGCCTCGGGAAAGAGATAACCGCAGTGCGGGAGTCTCTCGCGAAACTCCAGGCCGAGAGGGAAAAAATCAGGACCAGTCTCGTCCGGAGCCAGGGACAGCTGAAGTCCGCGAAAGACGACCAGCAGAAGGCCCAGGCGACAGCCCTCGTTGCCGAACGGGACGCCGACCTCAAACGGGCCCAGGCTGCCATAGAAGAGCAGGAGCAGAAGGTTGTTCAGCTCGAGGAAGGAAGAAAAATCTGGCAGACCCGGTACAGGCTTGTCAGCAATGAGATCAAGAGCGATGAGCTCTGGGACACCAGGAGCCAGGTTTCTTCGAGGCTGAAGGACCTGGAGAACATGTTCCAGGTACACCAGAGAAACCTTGCCTCCCTCCAGGCCGACCTCCTCGCAGCCCAGAAGGTATTGTCGGAGAACGAAAAGGACAAGACCATAACCCAGAGGACCCAGAGGAGAATCACTTCCCTGGAGAAGACAATCCAGCACGTCAATTCGACGGTAGCCCATGCGTTCAGCCTGTTCAACAGCTATTCACGACTGGAAGAGGAAATCAATTCCAGGATCGACGCCGTCAGAATAGCCGCCCAGGTGACCCGGTTCAGCAAGGAGCGCGTCATGGCCTTCCTGAACATGTCCCTGTGGTCCGGGGAAGGGTATAACGTCACTGTTTCGAAGCTGGTCATTTCGCTCTTTCTTTTCGGGGCGGCGTTCTTCCTGAGCGGCTGGCTGACCAGGCTTGTCGGGAGAACCGTCCTGAGGCGCTTCAAAATGGACCCCACAGCCCAGATAGCGACCCAGAAAATTCTCTTTTACATCTTCATGGTATCCTTCATCCTGTCCGCCCTGGACGTTGCCGGCATACCGCTTACAGCCTTCGCATTCCTCGGCGGTGCCCTGGCCATCGGCATCGGTTTCGGCGCACAGAATTTCTTCAACAACCTCATCAGCGGCTTCATCCTCATGTTTACGAAGCCCATCCGCATGAACGACACCATCGAGATCGACGGCCTCTTTGCCTCGGTGGAGGAGATCGGTTCACGGTCCACCCACGTGAAGACTTTCGATAACATAGATGTGCTGGTTCCGAACAGCTATTTCCTGAACAACAACATCATCAACTGGACCCACACGGACCAGAAAATCCGCCAGAGACTCAACGTGGGCGTGGCCTACGGTTCGGATGTCCGCAAAGTGGAAGAGCTTCTGTACAAAGCGGCTCATGATCACTCGAGGATTCTGAAAACGCCGGAACCTTTCGTCATTTTCAGGGATTTCGGCGCCAGTTCCCTTGATTTCACCCTCTTTTACTGGATCGACATGACGAAGGCCTCCACGCTGAAGGTCGGAAGCGACCTGAGATTCCGCATCGTCGCCCTTTTTGAAGAACACGGCATTGTCATTGCCTTCCCGAAGCTTGATGTTCACCTTGATGCGGAGAGTCCCCTGCAGCTGACGATGATGGGCGGAAAAAACAGGAAGCCCGCGGAAGCCGAAAGAGAGCAGACGGAGGCGTAACCGATGATTTCACTTTCACGCGGAGATTTGTACAGGACGCTCCTTGATTTGGCGGCCATTCCCAGCGTTTCCTTCTCCGGGGGGGAAAACGGGGCAGCCGATTACATTTATTCGCGCCTGGCCGAGCTTGACTATTTCCAGCGCAACCCCTCCTTTCTGAGAAAGCTGCCCGCGGAAGGGGATCCCCTCGGCAGATGTGCCGTGGCCGCCCTGGTGAAAACGTCACCGGAAATGAAACGAACGGTCATTCTGACGGGACATTTCGACGTGGTGGATGCCGAGGCTTACGGGCCGCTGAAGCATCTCGCCTTTTCCCCCGAAGAGCTCACCAGGCTGGTAGGGGAGCTGGAGATCCCGGACGAGGCCCGGGCCGACCTGGCAACGGGAGAATATCTGTTCGGCAGGGGCGTTTCCGACATGAAGTCCGGGATTGCCGTAGAGATGGGGCTCCTGGCGGAAATATCAAGAACGGGGGACTTCCCCGCCAACGTCCTCTTCCTGGCGGTTCCGGACGAGGAGAACACCTCGGCGGGGATGAGGGGGGCGATTCGCTGGCTCGTGAAGCTGAGGGAAGAGTGGGGGATCGAATACTCCGCCGCCCTCAACGGAGAGCCTTCCGTAGGAGGACGGGAACGGCCTGCCGGAACGGTGTATGTCGGCACTATCGGCAAGATTATGCCCTTCTTTCTCTGCGTGGGGAAGGAGGCCCACGTGGGCGACTATTTCGAGGGTGTCAGCGCTTCTCTCCTGACGGCTTGCCTTGCCCTCGTCCTCGAAGGAGCCGCCTCCACGTCGGAGGAGCGGGAAGGAAAAAGCTTTCCGCCCATGGCCTGCCTCCGGTTCAGGGACCTGGTGAAGAACTACTCCGTCACCCTTCCCGAGCGTGCGGTGGCGTATTACAACCTGCTCACCGTGGAAAAAACACCCGCCGGGGTTCTCGGGGAGATGAAGTCGGCGGCAGGGGAGGCCCTGAAAAATGCTCTTGGCAGGATCAGCGAGCAGAGGGGTCTGATAGGGAGCAGGGGAGGATCTTCTCCGGCAGCGCTGCGTTTTAGCCCCCGGGTCATGGACTATGCCGAACTCCAGGCCAGGGCCAGGAACAGGAATCCCGATCTCGAGGAACTCACGGAGAGGTTCCTCCGCTCCCTTCCGCCTTCCCTCGACGAGCGGGAGCGGTGCGTGGAAACAGCCTCCTATCTGCTTGACCTGGCGGGAGAGAAAGGCCCGCTGATCGTGACGGGGTTTCTTCCTCCTTATTATCCACCGAGGCTGAACAGCGGGAAAACCGGCGGAGAACACGCCGTTCTCCGGGCCGCTGCCCGCCTCCGGGAGGACGGGAAAGCCTTCGGCATGGACATTACCGTCGGGGACGTCTTTCATGGCATCATGGACCTGAGCTACTTCGGCTTCCAGGGAGCTCCCGGCGATCTTGACGCCCTGAGGGACAATATGCCCCTCTGGGGAAAAGAATACCGGTTTCCCCTGGATGATCTGAAAAAAATCGATATTCCCGTGGCGAATTTCGGTCCCGTGGGCAAAGACGACCACAAGAACGGAGAAAGGATCCATCTCCCCTATTTCCTGGACATTTTTCCGGGGCTGTTCCGGAACTTCGCCCGCTACCTGGCCGAAGAAGCGGGAAAGGCCGCAGCGGATTGACAGCGGAGGGCACCGGCTGTTCCGGTGCCCTTTTCACCGGCGGAAACGGAAAGGAGAAAGCGGGCGGAAAAAGGAAACAGTTTGTGGCCGGAACATGGTCGTAGTAAAATAAGAACCGTTCAGGCAGCGAAAAACTCAGGAGGTGGTGGATTGTGAAACGGAATATGTTGATAGGTTTGGCTGTTCTCGTTGTGATTGCCGGGTATTTCATGATGCAGCAGAAACCGGCGCCCGAAGCGCCGAAGGAAACTCCGAAGCAGGAGGCTCCCGCACCGAAACCCGCCGAGGCGCCCAAGGCGGAGGAAAAGCCCGCAGAAGCCCCGAAGCCGGCAGAGGCACCCAAGGCCGAGGAAAAGCCTGCTGACGCTCCGAAACCCGCCGAAGCTCCGAAACCGGAAGAAAAACCTGCCGAACCGGCGAAGACTGAAGAACCCAAAGCGGATGCCGCTCCAGTAAAGGTCGGCTATCTTGCCGCTCTCACCGGCGACTGGGCTGCCTACGGCCAGACGGAAGAGAAGACTGCCCGCCTCGCGGTTGAGCAGATCAACGCCAAGGGCGGCGTGCTCGGCCGTCCCATTGAGCTTGTGGTCTATGATTTCCGCACCCGGGCCGAGGATGCCGTGAACGCGGTGCGCCGGATGATCGAAGAGGACAAGGTCGTCGCCATCATCGGGGCCAACGGAAGCGGGATCAACATCGCCACGGCTCCCGTAGTGAACCGTCTCGGTGTATCCCAGGTCGGAACCGTGTCCACCAACCCCCTCGTGACTGTCGACGAGAAGGGAGCGGTCCGTCCGTACTCCTTCCGGATCTGCTTCACCGACCCGTACCAGGGCAAGCTCATCGCCTTCTTCGCCGCGAAAGAGCTGAAGAAGATGAATGCGGCGATCCTGTACGACGTGGGGAACGACTACTCCCAGGGACTTCGTGAGTTCTTCATGAAGAGCTACGGCGAATACGGCGGCAAGGTCGTGGCCGATCTCGGGTTCCGGGGCGGCCAGGACGTGGACTTCCGTGCCCAGCTGACGGAGATCCGCGACAAGGCGGCCGATGTTCTCGTGCTTCCGAACATGGGCAAGGAAATGGCGCTGATCATGAAGCAGGCCCGTGAGCTTGGCCTGAACGAGATCGTGTTCGTGGGCGGCGACGGGTACGGCGAATTCATGTGGGAGATCGCGGGAGAGGCCATGGAGGGATCCTACTGGATCAACCACGTGGCGCCGGAAGACCCTGCCATGCAGCCCTTCTTCGCCCAGTACAGGGAGCGGTGGAACGACGAATGCAAGGAGTTCGTGAACGGAGTGCTTGGATACGACTCGGTGTACTGGGTGGCTGACGCCATAGCCCGCGCCGGATCGGACGACCCGAAGGCGATCCGTGACGCCCTGGAGGCGACGAAGGACCTGAAGCTCCACCACGCGACGATCACCATGGACCCGGCCACCCACAACCCCGTGGACAAGGACGGAGTTGTGCTCATCGCCAAGGGAGGCAAGGGGCAGTTCTTCACGAAGATCAAGCCGTAGCGCACCTGACGGCGTATTCGGAAAATACAGTATACATTAAGATCCGGGTATGATATAGTTTAGCTGATGAGGGCGGACCTCCGTTCGCCCTCATCAATACGTGAAAGGGGTGATCCGTCTTTGGCGACGCTGATCCAGCAGGTTATCAACGGCCTTTCCCTGGGGTCGGTCTATGCACTCATCGCCGTCGGCTATTCTCTCGTGTATTCCATCCTTTTATTTTCCAATTTTGCTCACGGCGGTTTTCTCGTCATTGGAGGCTACATTTGCTACGGTACGCTTCGCACCTTCGGAACGGGCATCTGGATGTCCGGGGCTCTGGCCCTCGCCGGTGCAGGACTTGCCGCTGTTCTCACCGAACGCCTCGCTTACCGTCCCATCCGTGAACGGACCAATGTTACCCTGTATCTCCTCATCGCCTCCATGGGCATGAGCATCGTCATCGAAAACATCTTCGTCATTGTGGCGGGAGGCCGTTTCCGGGCCCTTCCCCCGGTTATCCCGACGGCTCCCGTGAACCTCATGGGGTTAGCCACCACCAGTGCCTTTGACCTTCTCTCCCTTGTTTCGGCAGTGGTTTTCCTCGGAGCTCTGCAGCTCTTCCTTTCAAAAACCAGGTGGGGACTGGCCATCCGGGCCGCCGCCTATGATCTCCGAACTGCCGGCCTCATGGGAGTGAACGTGAACCTGCTGATCTCCATCGTCTTTTTCGTCGCCGGAGCCCTGGCGGCTGTCGGCGGCATCTTTCTTTCCGTGCGGTATACCCTCTATCCCCAGCTCGGCGCCATCACCATCAAGGCCTTCGTCGCCGCGGTGATCGGGGGCCTCGGATCCCTGCCCGGGGCCGTTGTGGGCAGCCTTATCCTCGGCCTTGCCGAGATGCTTACCGCCGGTTTCATCTCGAGCCAGATGAGGGACCTGGTCGTTTTCTCCATGCTGGTGATCACCCTGCTCGTCAAGCCCACCGGGCTTTTCGGGAAGAGCGTCAGCGAGAAAGTGTAGGTGGCGCCCACCATGTCCGGATATACTGAAGGAATTCTCATCCTCCTCTGCATCAACGCCATCGCCGCCATGGGCGTATCGCTTCTCACCGGCTTCACGGGGATTTTTTCCCTCGGCCACGCTGCCTATATGGCTCTCGGCGCCTACACAACCGCCATCCTGACGGTTCAGCACGGCGTCCACTGGCTTCCGGCCATACTCCTCGGAGGGGTCGTCGCCGTCGCGGTCGCCTACTTTATCGGCGTTCCAACCCTGAAGCTCATGGGCGACTATTACGCCATCGCCTCCATCGGTCTCGGGGAAGCCATCCGTCTCATCCTGGAGAACTGGCAGTCCGTGACCCGGGGCGCCCGGGGATATCCCGGGATCGACCCCTACACCACCCTGCCGGTGGCCCTGGCCTTTTTCGTGGTACTGGCGGTCTTCATGTTCAATATTATCAACAGCCGCTTCGGCAGGGCATGCAAAGCCTGCCGGGACGACTACATCGCCTCGTCGCTGCTGGGTTTCCACACGGCACGGATACGGGTGCTCAGCCTCATGATCTCCGCATTCTACTGCGGAGTGTCCGGGGCGCTCCTCGGAGGATTCCTCTCCTTCATCCAGCCGGTCATGTTCGATATGCTCAAGTCCACCGAGCTCACCGCCGTGGTCGTCTTCGGGGGTCTGGGCTCCATGAGCGGCTCGCTCCTGGGAACCGCGGTGATCACCCTGGTGACGGAACTCTTCCGTCCCATTTCCCAGTACCGCATGCTGATTTACGGAGCGGTCCTTGTCGTTATCATGGTCCTTCGCCCCGAGGGAATCATGGGCAACCGTGAATTCGTCTCGTGGGTGAAGGCGCCCTTCAGGAGGCGTGCCTGATGAGCGCATTCTTCGAACTTTCCGGCGTAACGAAGAATTTCGGCGGCGTGCAGGCCGTGAGCAACATGACCTTCTCCCTGGAGAAGGGAGAGCTGGCAGGCCTCATGGGACCGAACGGAGCGGGAAAGACCACGGTGTTCAACCTGGTCACGGGAGTGTACGACCCCGATGAGGGAAGCATCCTTTTCAAGGGGGATAATCTTGTCCCGCTGAAAACCTACCAGGTTACGGCGCGGGGGGTGGCCCGAACATTCCAGAACCTCAGGCTGTTCCAGCGTTCCACCGTCCTGGAGAACGTGATGACGGCAGCCCAGCACCACGTGCCCTATTCCTTTATCGAAGGGATTACCCACCTGGGGCGGTGGCGCTCCGGTGAGAAGGCGATACGGGACAAAAGCATGGCCCTTCTGGAGCGCGTGGGGTTGGCCGACCGGGCCGAGCAGGCGGCGGGAACCCTTCCATACGGCCACCAGCGGAGGCTCGAGATTGCACGGGCCCTGGCCCTGGATCCCGAACTGCTTCTTCTTGATGAACCGGCCGCCGGCATGAACGCGGAGGAAGTGACCTCCCTGAATGTCCTGATACGGGAAATTCACAGGGATTTCAGCCTGACCACCCTCGTCATCGAACATCACATGGACCTTGTCATGGAAATCTGCCCCCACATCATCTGCATGAACTTCGGGGCAAAGATCGCCGAGGGAACCCCGGAGGAGATTCAGAATCACCCCGAAGTGCTCAAGGCCTATCTCGGAGAGGAGGAAGACGAATGAACGGGACCGGCGAAAGAAACGTCCTCCTTGAGGTGAAGGACCTGCATGTCAGCTACGGGGCGATCAGGGCCCTTTCGGGAGTGTCCCTGAAAGTGTACGAAGGAGAGATCGTCAGCGTCATCGGTTCCAACGGCGCGGGGAAATCGACACTTATGAACGCCATCATGGCCATGGTCAGGCGGGAGAAAGGGGATGTATTCCTCGGGGGTGCCGCCCTCGAGGCGCGGAGCTATAAAGTGGTGCAGCAGGGGGTTTCCCTGAGCCCGGAGGGACGGAAAGTCTTCGCCCCCCTCACTGTCCTGGAAAATTTGAAAATGGGGGCCTTCCCCAGAGGAAAGGACTCAAAGGTGGACGAGGACCTTGAATGGGTGTTTTCCCTTTTTCCGAGGCTGAAGGAACGGATCGCCCAGTATGCGGGCACCCTTTCCGGGGGAGAGCAGCAGATGCTTGCCATCGGCAGGGCCCTTATGGCCAGGCCGAAGGTTCTCCTTCTTGACGAGCCGTCCCTGGGACTGGCTCCCATAATCATCAGGGACATATTCAAGGAGCTGCGGCGGATAAACAATGAGGGGGTCACCATCCTGCTGGTGGAACAGAACGCCCGGCAGGCTCTTCTTCTCTCCCACAGGGGCTATGTCCTGCAGACAGGGCACATGGTCCAGGAAGGCCCGTCGGAGGAGCTTCTCGCAAACGCGGACATCAAGGCGGCCTATCTCGGGGGCGGAAAAGCGCCGAAGGGCCTTTCCTGAAGTTTTTTTGCCGTCGTTCAAAGAGCCCGCAGGGTTTTCCCTGCGGGCTCTTTGTCGGCTTTTCCCCTTATTTCCCTATGGGGAGATCCTCTGGGCTACCCTTCAGAAATTCGGCCTTTTCACCCCGGGAGAGTGGCTTCAGAGCCCGGATGACCTCGCACTTCGAATACTTCGGCTTCACT
>VSSQ01001127.1_pt1 | contig 11310 bp, 15 predicted proteins | sample 4763081 | NCBI WGS metagenome assembly VSSQ01 (sample SAMN12137344, study PRJNA551015) | bioreactor metagenome | isolation source: SDC9 anaerobic chlorinated ethene degrading culture | place: USA: Knoxville, Tennesee | collected 2015-01-01
GGTGTGGAGTGGGGGAAAATCCTGCGATTGTATCAAGGGATTACCTATCACTATCTGCGCCTGCTATCCTGTTCGCTTGCCTTGTGTTCACCCTGACCGCGCCGTTATATATCTGGACGATTTTGGGTATATAACGAGCATAGGCACTACACCCATAAAAAGTGTAGTGCCTATTTTGAGATCATTGAGAGGATAGCACATTGGCAAGCAATTCAAGTCTTCCACCTAAATCAGCATATCCATGATAGCGAATATAAACTACCTGTTTGCCCCACTGAACAAATAAATGTGTCATATATTCATTTTGTGCAATTACAGTGCGGTCAAAGGCATCAGGCTCATAAATTGTATAATCCTCATCCTCCCACAAATGCAGCTCTATCAACTCGTAAAACAGTGCCGGTGCGAATGCGGAAAATGCCAAACGATAATATTCTGTACTTGCACTTGGAGAATAATAACCACTGCCATCAGGCCATTTGTGTGACTGGTCTGCTCCTTCTTGGCGAATTTCATAATGCTCAGGTACCAAGGGTGTCCATGAGTAGCCCACATAGTTATTGTAATCAAAATCCGAGTCAAACATGAATGCCGGCTCCGCCCAAGCAAACTCTTCGCTCTGCTCAATCAAATCCAAAGAGATGTATGGCAAAGGTTCTGTCACATCTACGGTACTTTTTCTCCAGTCGGTTGTCAGGGTTAAAAGAGCTGTAACCAAAATTGCGATTGAGAACAGCAGTGACAGCACATTCATAATGCGATAGACACGATATTCTTTGTGGTAGTCTTTTTTGTGGTTGAGGGAAAATCCATCTGCAAGCAATTTCTTTATCATCAAGGCACTTCTTGCCTGCTGCACAACCTGCGCAACAATAAAGAGTTCAGATACCGCCAATAAAATGTAGAGTGGACTTGTTAAAAACAGCGTTACTGGCCTATCGGAAACAAGAAATCCTCCGAGAATAATTGCAAAAATTGCAACAACACAAATCCCTGTGAAGGCTGCAGTGCGTGTCAGTTTTTTGCACAGCCTACGATAGCTCTCGCTTTGCACAATGGGGTCGGTGTGCAGCTCTGTTGCGTCAGGTCGTGTAGACTTCCAAATGAAGAATTGATTACCTTGGTGTGCAACAAATGCCCAACCGGCATCGGCGTAATCAGACAGCATTTCATCAGACGGCTTCACCTCATCATTGGTCGTAGGTTCTACACGATAGCAGATATCCTGTGGTTCAGCCTTTAAAAATCGGAAATATGCAAGGTTATTGCCTTCGTAAAACAAGCCTTTTTTCGCCATGTCGGAAAGCCAGCACTCCATGGCAACGGTATCATAAAAATCAAAGGTCGGTCGTTTATAACAGTATTTCATTTTGATTCCTCCTCCCAAGTGGCACTATCTGCAAGGCACTGTGCCAATCGTTCACGCTCATCGTGGTACATTTGAATTCCTTTGTCGGTGATGCGGTAGACGCGCTTACGTCCATCAGTGCGAGTTTCCATCAGAATCTGTTCCTCTTCGAAGCGGCCTAAGATGGTATAAAGTGTCGCAGGACCCAATCGCACACGGCCTTTGGTTAATTTTTCAACTATGCTTGCAATTTCAGCACCACTATATTCACCGTACAAAAATGCCATAAGCGTGTAGAACATACTTTCACTGACGACTTCTATGCGTTTATTTCCCATGTCTTATCCTCCTGACTATCGAGGGTTGATATTATATATTGTAAGTATATCATCGAGGGTTGATATTGCCAACAGTAACCATCGCCCTTTTGCAAGGATACTCTGGACTATTTTGGGCATATAGCAAACGAGAGCCGCTGCACCCCGAAAGTGCAGTGGCTTAATTTCGAGAGTAGTTAGCTTTTATTTAGTGTGGTTATCTTTTGAAATTTCGTGCAATGCTCATTTTGTTGCATTACGAATTTTTTTAGTTTGAAATGGTCAATGCTTCGTATGCAGAAAGCAGAAATGATGATGTGAAATATGCAACACTTACTACACAGGAGAATTTTGATAAAGTTTTATAAAATAAATTTTTTTGAAAGATTATTGACACGATGACCAAACCCTCACATAATAGAGATAAATCAGGGTAGCCAAACCCTCATATTATTGGAGGTGCATTTTATGCCAAGAGTTTACTTAACATTAGAACAAAAGTTATTTGAACGCATTGAAGAAGATGCCAACAAGAACAATATTACAATGAATCTGTTGATGCAAAACATATTTGAAAGAATCTATATGGGAGGATTGAATTACAGAGATATTATTGAAAAAATAGCCTTGGATACAGTAGGGTTCGATTATACTTCTGCATTAAACGAAATTATTAAAGAAACGGAAGAAAGACCTGATGGAGAATTTACACTTGTAGACTTAAAATCATTTTCAAAATTATGTATTGCTACATCAGAAAACGGTTATCTTCAACCAGCCACATTAAGAGCAAGACTTGGCAAGTTATTTAATTCAGCTGTTAGAAAAAATACAGAGGAAAACCCAATAGTACCCTTTGTGAAAAGAGCAAAAAAGGAAAATGGTGAATTAAAGTTTTTAGCGAGAGCGGCCGTATATGTTAAGGATTCTACGATGCAGAATGATGGAGAAGAACATGAATAGAGTTTCTGCTATGCAATCAATTGATGGAGTTTTGAAAAATGATTTTAAGTATCTGTACAAACGGCATAACATTGAACATCACACACTACATCTTACCTTTCAGATGGATTCAAAATCTCATAGTTTGCAGATGTGTTTTGATTTCCAGGAAAGATGGTGTAACATCCTCTGTTTTATTTCACCTACGATCCTTACACCTTGTAGTGATAATTACTGGGAGGCACTTCAGACAGTAAATTATATTAATTGGAACATTAAATCATGGGGACGGTATTACATTGACACCTATGGAGATCTGGCATATAGCCTTCGTCTTGATTACGATGTTCTTGACAGAATGCCACATGAGTGTGCTAAAGAAATAAAGTGTGCTATTGATTATTATGCAGACCTTTTTGTACCACTATTAAATATCTGCCAAGGCAAGGCTTCATTCACAGATACAAAACAATTCATAGATGATATGTGGGGAGGAATGCAATAATATGGGAGTGAATTTCAAAGAGAAGAAAATGCCCCTGCCAAACATTGAAACTGCGGAGAATACAAGTAAAGAGAGTTCATTCCTATATAACCGAGGTTTGCGGTAAACGAGAAATTTTAACACCTGAGCAAGGATATAAAGCTGGGTGGGACTATGCTCCCTATATGTACCCCTTTAAAGTGCTATCTCCTCGAACTTGCGAGAAATGCGGTATGGAAAAAACAGCATACTGGGCAATTGCAGCTAAAAATAAGACATTTGATGAAATAACAGTTTCTCAAAAGGAAACTATCAAAAGAATATATAACGAGCCAGATAGTATTTGGCAAAGGATAATTAATTTAAAGTGAGCATCTATCAGTTGATAGGTGTTTTTATTATCCCTAAAAGTAGCGGAGGGAGGTGCTTTTTGTGGCAAACAGAATCAAAGGAATTTCAGTAGAAATCAGTGGAGATACCACCAAGTCACAGAATGCCTTGAAAGGAGTCAATTCATCTATCAAGGATATTCATTCCCTGCTTCAGGATGAGAGAAACTTATGAAAATGGATCCCGGTAACTATAAAAACTTACTACAGTAAAGCAGTGCTTTCAAGTAACTCATTATTAACAATGAAAAAGGAGATAGATATCATGAAAATAAAACCGTTCTACGTCCTAATGCAAGGATTGACTAGCAAATACTTGGAATGTAGGAGGTAAGATAATGAATTACTTTGAACAGGAGCTGCGCAGGCTGTTTGGAAATGACGCGAATATCACTGATAAAAGGTTTGTTGGAAGGGCTTTCTTCGGCAAGCTTACTGACAACCTTCGTGTAAGAGTTGAATTTGTCACGCTGGGTACAGCAGACCATTACGAGGCAATCAAAGCAACCGTTATCAATCGCAATGACGGTCCGGTGGATGCTCTCACGCTGCGATTCTCCGACCTGCTCGGCAAGAAAATGGTCAGCAACCCAAACTTCAGGGATGGCATTGCCCCGTATATATGGAAGTACGGGGACAAAATCGAATGGTATGTCTACAAGCCGACAAAAGCGGATTATGATCAAATTTCCGGGGCTCTTAACGATTACTTTAACGTATTCCGGGAGCCTACACAGGAAATGGAACAGTCCGGCCATAACGAAAGCGGTCTGACAATGCAAGGCATGTAAACAAAACACATTTCCGGGAGCTAGTGAAAAGACAGGCTCCTTATTTTTTTATCCGAAAGGAGGTGACCGTCCATGTTCATATGGGATTTCGTCGCCGACACCGTGCTGGGGCAGATTGTTGACTGGCTCTACGGTCAGATTATCGGCTTTCTCGGCAACTTCTTTGCCGAGATGGGCAATATGGGCGCCGACCTGTTCGAGATGAGTTGGGTGCAGTCCATCATCCTGTTTTTTGTTTATCTGGCTTGGGCGCTTTACGTCACAGGGCTAGTAGTCTCGGCCTTTGAATGCGGCATTGAGTACCAATCCGGTCGGGGCAGCATCAAGGATGCAGCCATGAACGCCATCAAGGGCTTTATGGCTGTCAGCCTATTCTCAGTCGTGCCGGTGGAGCTGTATAAATTATCCATCTCCTTGCAGAGCAGCTTGACCGCTGGAATCACCAACTTTGACACCGATATCGGTACAGTTGCGTCCAGCATCATCACCGAGCTTAGTGCGGCAGACAGCCTACAAAATGTAGGCAGTACTAATGTTTTTGGCTTCGGAGCCATCACCAGTCCGATTATGATTCTTTTTGTCCTAATTCTTATGGGTTATGCGGTAATCAAAGTGTTTTTCGCTAACCTGAAAAGAGGCGGCATCCTGCTCATCCAGATTGCCGTTGGTTCACTGTACATGTTTTCTGTTCCGCGCGGCTATCTTGACGGTTTTGTCAGCTGGTGCAAGCAGATTATCGGTCTGTGTCTAACCGCTTTCCTGCAGTCCACCATCCTCATCGCTGGACTCATGGTGGTCAAGGATCATGCCCTGTTGGGGCTTGGGCTGATGCTGTCGGCCGGAGAGATTCCCCGCATCGCGGGAGCCTTCGGATTAGACACCAGCACCAAGACCAACCTCATGAGCGCAGCCTATACGGCACAGACAGCCGTAAACATGACAAGAACCGTAGTAAAGGCGGTGGGTGCGAAATGAAGCTGGTATATATCTGTTCCCCTTTTGCGGGGGACATAGAAAGCAATGTCCGATTTGCCAGAGCCGCCTGTCTCTATGCTGCTAATCAGGGCTATGCTCCTGTCGCCGTCCACCTGTTATACCCACAAATATTGGATGACAACATACCGACCCAGAGAGAAATCGGCATCCGGATTGGGCTGCGGGTAATGGCCTCCTGTGATGAGCTAAGGATCTGCGGTTCGCGTATCAGCCACGGCATGAGCTGTGAAATCACTGAGGCAGAACGGATTGGCATCCCTGTCAGAAGCCTGTCAACAGAACAGATACAAGGAGGATGTCACATGAAGCAAATGCCATACGATGCTATAGAAAGAGAAATAATGCCGGAAGAAAAGCCTTCCCCTGACATGAAGCTGCAGCTATGATCGTATCGCTGTCCCTCGGAAGCCTGTTTGACGGAATCTGCGGATTCCCGCTGGCAGGCGTCCGACAAGGTTTCATCCCTGCATACTTGAATGTGAAAGGCTTCAGGGCTTTCCCGACTACTGGACGGACATCCCCGGAGCCTCGGACAGCGCGCAAGATACAAAACTCTCGGCAACAGCGTAGCGATTCCCTGTGTGGAGCATGTGCTCAGGGGAATTGCATATATCCGGCCCATCTCGAACAACCATTTAGGCAATCATGTCGTGACAGCAATATCTGCCCGCCACAGAGTTCCAAAGTGCGCTTCCCCGCTACCATTGGTTGCGGAACGCCCTAGTGTGCTATAAAACAGTAGGCTAATCAGACGGAAGATGTAGCCAGACCATCATTCACAAAAGGAATAAGGGAGACGGGCGGGCGTTTTTTGCAAAAATTTTATGAAGAATAGGGGAATCCGAATGTACATCTATCCCGACAACCTGAAATCCAAGGCGGTGCTGTGGCTGTGGCAGCTCAGGGATATCGGCGTAATCGGCGTTGGCCTTTTGCTTTCTGTGTTTGGGCTTGCGCAGCTGAAGCTCCTGCCGCCCATTGTCATCACGGCTCTATATGCTTTCCTTACCATCCGGTTTGACGATACCAGCATTCTTGACTTTATAAAATATGCCTGCGCTTTCTTTATAACGAAACAGCAGACCTATGAATGGGGGTACGGAAGGCAATGAACAGAAAAGAAAAAAAGACGGTAAGGCAAAAGCAATATACCCGTCAGCTCATCAATACAAAAGAAATAACTGAATACAGCCTTCTGACCTACAGGGGCGATGAATTGGTGTATTTCATCATCAAGCCTACCAATATCTCCGTCCTGTCTGAGGAAAGTGTGTCCGCACGGATTTATGCATTGATGACCGTCCTTAAAGGAATGGCGGAGTTAGAATTTCTGTGTTTGAACAGCCGTGAAAACTTCGAGGACAACAAGCAGTTCCTGAAAAGACGCATGGAACAGGAAAGCAATCCTGCCGTCCGAAGGCTTCTGGAGCATGACTTAAGCCACCTTGACCGGATACAGGTACAGATGGCAACTGCCAGAGAATTTCTCGTGGTTATCCGGTTAAAGGGCGAAAAGAAGAAAGAGGTGCGCCCTTATCTGAACCGTATTGAAAAAACATTACGGGAGCAGGGCTTCTCTGCCAAGCGAGCTGAGCGCGAGGACATAAAAAGCATGCTGGCAATCTATTTTGAGCAGAACGTCACTACCGAAAGGTTCGAGGACTTCGACGGAGAGCGTTGGTCTATTCTGAATGAGTAAAATTCTAAACCGGACGTACTGTGTTTATCTTATATCAGAAAAGGAAGTGAACCCTTTGGCACATCAAAGCAAGGTGAAAGAGGCGCAGGAAGAGGATGTCCGTGTTCAGGAATTCCTCGACATGATCGCACCCGGTATTATCAAATTCAACACCGACCACTTTATCTGCGGTAATACCTACCGCTCTGTATGGGCGCTGCGCGAGTACCCAACCGCCACAGATGAACAGGCAATCCTGCGGCATCTTGGGGAGAAGGACGGAGTGACACTGCACATCTATACCCGGCATGTAAGTCCTGTCGAGGAACGAAAAATCATCTCAAACGCCGCCAACAAGAACAGGATGCAGCGAAGCGGCACCCAGGACCTGCAGCAGACGGTAACGGCGGAAAGCAATCTGCAGGATGTAGCAACCATTATAACTCAGATGCACCGGAGCAAGGAGCCTCTGCTTCATGCGGCTGTTTACATTGAATTGTCCGCACATGATCCCGATCAGCTAAAGCTCCTGCAGACCGAGGTGCTGACCGAGCTGGCGCGAAGCAAGCTAAACGTGGACAGATTACTGCTCCGTCAGCAACAGGGATTTCTGTCGGTCATACCCTCCGGCTGGAATCTGTTCGGCGATCAGTTTGAACGGGTGCTGCCCGCAAGCTCGGTCGCCAATCTCTATCCCTTCAACTACAGCGGCAAGACAGATCCAAACGGCTTCTATCTTGGCAGGGATAAATTCGGAAGCAATATTCTCGTGGATTTCAACCGGAGAGCAGACGATAAGACCAACGCCAACATACTCATTCTCGGTAACTCCGGTCAAGGCAAGAGTTATCTGTTAAAGCTCATTCTCTGCAATCTCAGGGAATCCGGAATGAAAATCATTTGCCTTGACCCTGAGATGGAGTTTGAGGATCTCACAAACAACCTCGGTGGCTGCTTTATCGACCTTATGACCGGAGAGTACATCATCAATGTTCTGGAACCCAAGACATGGGATGAAATTGGTGATCCGAAGGACACAGATGCGCCCCAGGCATTCCGGCAAACCAGCAAGCTCAGCCAGCACATCAGCTTTCTTAAGGACTTTTTCCGAGCCTACAAGGATTTTGATGACCGCCAAATCGATACCATCGAGATCATGCTGAGCAAGCTCTATGACAAATGGAACATCACCGATCACAGCAACTTTGACCGGATAAAGCCTGATGATTATCCCATCCTGTCCGACCTGTACGAATTGATTGAATCTGAATATAAGGAATTCGACGAGAGAAAACGCCAGCTCTATACTTCAGAAACCCTGCGGGAAATCTGCCTCGGACTTCACTCCCTGTGCAAGGGTGCGGAGTCAAAATTCTTCAACGGGCACACCAACATCAAAGATAGTGAGTTCGTGACCTTCGGCGTCAAGGGGCTTCTGCAGGCCAGCAAAAACCTGAGAAACGCCCTGCTGTTCAATGTGCTGTCATATATGAGTAACGAGCTTCTCACCGCAGGTAGTACCACCGCCAGCATCGACGAGTTCTATCTGTTCCTTTCCAATTTGACGGCCGTGGAGTATGTCAGGAACTTCATGAAGCGAGTCAGGAAGAAGGACAGTGCTGTAATCCTCTCCTCGCAGAATCTGGAGGACTTCAATATCGATGGCATCCGTGAGTATACCAAGCCTCTGTTTTCTATACCGGCCCACGCTTTTCTGTTCAACGCAGGCAATATCGACAAGCGGTTCTATATGGACACCCTCCAGCTGGAGGAATCGGAATACAACCTAATCCGCTATCCCCAGCGGGGCGTTTGTCTGTATAAATGCGGAAACGAACGATACAATCTCATGGTTCAGGCTCCGGAACACAAGGCAAAGCTCTTCGGAAAGGCAGGTGGCCGATAGTGGGAGGCGGTGATATGACATGGACATAAAGGAGCAGCGCTTCGGCATTGAGATTGAAATGACAGGACTATCCCGTCAGCGTGCCGCACAGGTGCTGTCGGAATACTTCGGACGGCCTGCCAATTTTGACGGAGGATATTACGGTGAATATTCCGTGCTGGACAGCCAGAGCCGCCGTTGGAAGGTCATGAGCGACGGCAGCATAAAAACAGAAAAGAAAGAAGGACGTCAGATTGTATCGGCAGATAACACCTACAGCGTGGAGCTGGTCAGTCCCATCTGCCGCTATGAGGACATCGAAACCATACAGGGGATTGTTCGCAAGCTTCGGCAGGCTGGAATGATTGCAAACAAGTCCTGTGGCATCCACATCCACTTGGATGCCTCGCCGCACAACGCCAACACCCTGCGAAATATCACCAACATCATGGCCTCTAAGGAGGATCTGATCTACAAGGCCATGCAGGTGGAGGTGGCAAGGGAGCGGCAATATTGCAAGAAGGTGGAGCAGAGCTTTCTTGATGAAATCAACCGTAAAAAGCCGAAAAACCTGAACGAGGTCAGCCGTATCTGGTACAACGGAGGTGACGGTCACCGCGAGCATTACCACAACAGCCGGTACCACTGCCTGAACCTGCACAGTGTGTTCCAGAAGGGCACTATCGAGTTCCGGCTGTTTAATTCCACCACTCACGCAGGCAAGATCAAGGCATACATCCAGCTATGCCTCGCCATCTCCGCACAGGCTCTCAACCAGCGGTGCGCCAGCCGCCAGAAAACCCGAAGCACCAACGAGAAATATACCTTCCGAACCTGGCTCCTTCGGCTGGGGCTTATCGGGGACGAATTCAAAACCGCCCGGCTTCATCTGCTGGAGCATCTGGACGGCTGCATCGCCTGGAAGGACCCTGCACAGGTCCTCCAGCAAAAGGAAAGGTTAAGGCAGAAAAAAGAAAAGGAGCTGGCTGAGACGGCACAAGAAAGGGTGTTACCGCAGGAGCAGACAAATGAAAACGAACAGGAACAGGTCGGGGTTATGTACGAAAGCCCCGGCCTTTCCATGTCAATGTAGCAAGGAGGAATGAAGAAAAATGAAATCCGAAACTCTTTACATCGCCTATGGCAGCAATCTCAATCTGCCGCAGATGGCATTCCGCTGCCCGACTGCCAAGGTAGTCGGCGCCAGCAAGATCAAGGATTACGAGTTGCTGTTCCGAGGCGGATGGAAAAGTGCCGTCGCAACTGTGGAGCCGCTCAAGGGCTCCAGTGTTCCTGTTCTTCTGTGGAAGCTGAAGGAACGTGACCTGCAGTCGCTCGACCGCTATGAGGGATTCCCGTCTTTCTACCGCAAGGAGATTCTTGAAGTAGAACTGAGAGGCAAGACTGTTCCCGCCATGGTCTATATTATGAATGACGGACATCCCTTCGGATCGCCCTCAGATTATTACCTAAACACCATACTGGAGGGCTATCAGTCGGCAGGCTTTCATACCGAGTTTTTGGAGCAGGCCGTGGAAAAATCCTTCAGTCTGGCGAGAGAGCAGCAGGAACGGGAACCGGATCAGGGTACGCTGTTCGACCTGAAATGGTGGTGATGTCCCTTGGCAGCTCCCGCAGCAGTTACTCTTGCGGTCAAGGCCGCCGTCGCTTTCGCCACCGACAAACGGACGTGGAAAGCGGTAGGAGTGGTAGTCGCCTCTATATTGATGCCCATCATCCTGATCCTTGTGATGATCTCCAGCATCCTCTCGGCAGGCTCTGACCACAACAAAGCCGCCATAGATCTGTCCTTCAACGGAGGAAGAATTCCTGCTGCCATGCCCGCAGAATATGCGTCGCATATCAGCAATATGAGCGAATGTTTAGGTGTTCTGGATGAAGCAATATCCGAGGCTGAAGCCCAGATGGAGGGCGGCGCCATGGACAACATCCGTATCAAATCCATTTTTTATTCTCTGTATTTCGGCGCTGAAAATCTGTCTTTGTCCGCATCTGAAGCCCGCGCCTTTGTCGATTGTTTTGTAGCTTATGAGGACGACGCTGCTGTGCCGGACGGCCTGAACGCCGCATATGAAAAGCTGTCCCTGTCAGGTGAAGCGGTTAACAGCGAGGTCAAAACCAACGCTCAGAAAATCTATGAGAGAATGGCGTTAGGCGGCGCGGGCACGTTCACCGGAGAGATTGAACGCGGCGGTACAGGAAGTGCCGTACTGGATATCTCCTCGTTCACAGTTCCGGCGACGAAGAACAACCTGGATCTGGTCGCCTATGCCGAGCAAGCCTTTGACTCCGGTTGGGGCTATGTCTGGGGTACATACGGCGACGTTCTTACAGAATCTCTGTTCAGCTCCAAGCTGGATCAGTACCCTGACGGCGTTGGTAATTACGAAAGCTTCATTCGTGACAACTGGCTCGGAGGCAGGACGACGGACTGCGTCGGCCTGATAAAAGGCTATGGC
>VSSQ01001128.1_pt1 | contig 11306 bp, 10 predicted proteins | sample 4763081 | NCBI WGS metagenome assembly VSSQ01 (sample SAMN12137344, study PRJNA551015) | bioreactor metagenome | isolation source: SDC9 anaerobic chlorinated ethene degrading culture | place: USA: Knoxville, Tennesee | collected 2015-01-01
AAAGCCTGCAAAGCATTGATTTTGCAGGCTTTTTGCTGCAAAAAATCACTCGGAAAAAATATGAGATTCAGGCTCGTTTTCCTCACTTTCACCGCTCGTTACATCATCCCGTCCAGATGCACACCTGCCATCAGCGCTTCCGCGCTCGATATCTTTGAACTGTAATCCAGATGTGCATAAATATTGGCCGTGGTTGAAAAATCGCTGTGACCCAACCACTCCTGAATCTGCTTCATGGGTACGTTGTTTCTCAGAAGCATACTCGCGCAGCTGTGGCGAAGGTCGTGAAAGCGGATTTTGCGCAGGCCGTTCCTTTTCAGCACTTTTTGAAACGTGTCCGTAATATAGCTCGGCTTGGTGAGATCGCCCATTTCGTTCACACAGACATACCCTTTGTAATCTTTGCCGTAAGAATTGCCGCACAGCTTCTGGTTTTCCTCCTGCTGCTGTTTGACGGCCAGCAGCTTCTCACGGAACTGCGGCACCAGCGGGAGCGTCCGCATGCTGGATTTCGTCTTCGTGGAATCCGACTGCACAAAAATCTGCTTGCCGTCGATGCAGCATTCGACAACAGTGTGCTGGATGGTAAGGGTGTTTTTCGAAAAGTCGATAGCGTCCCACTTCAGGCCGAGCACCTCGCTTCTGCGCAGACCGTAAAACGCGCCTAGGAAAACCGGAAGTTCCAGTCTTGTGCCCTTGACGGCCTCAAAGAGCTTATCCATCTCTTCGCTGTCATAAAAGCTGCCGGTGAAACGTTCCTTTCTGGGGCGTTCGATTTTATCCGCGGGGTTTGACGGGATCAGGTCTGTCTTGAACGCATATTTCAGCGCCTTGTGAATAACAACGTTATAATGGAGCACGGAGCTTGCCTTTACCCGTTTGAGCTCTTCCGTGTAGTAGTTCTGGATGTCCATCGGTTTCAGTCCGGAAAGCGTTATTTTCTTCTTTCTGAAATATGGACCGATAACGCGTTTGACCATATTTGAGTAGGAAGAATACGTTGTCAATTGGATTGCCGGTTTATTGATTTCCAGCCATTTCTCCAGAAAATCGGCAAACAGCATATCCTTTTCAACTGGCGCGGTTTCCGGTACGAAATTCCGTCTGGCCTCCATCAGCATCTCTTCGGCCCTTTTCTTGTTGCCCTTGACATGCAGCTTGGTCGGTATCCATTTGTGCTTATATACCCCTTCCCAGGTGGGATATTGAAGTACGATATAGTATAAACCTTTCTTTTCTGTCAGGTGTCCTGCTACCATAAAAAACTCCTCCTTTTCGTAGCATCGGAGATCACCTGCCGTTGACATGAAAGATCATATCACAGTCAAATAAAAATCTCCAAATTTTTAGCGCTGCAAATTTTGCTGTTCGCACCCGATTTTCAGGTAGGTCAGGATATGCGCTTTGGGTATGCGGTAGGCACGCCCTATCTTGAGGCTTCCAATGCTGCCGTCCTGCAGCAGTTGATAACCTGTTTTCTTGCTTACGCCGAGAGCTTTACACATTTCGTGGATGTCCATCACATCGGGATAGTCCATCAGCATAAGGCTGTACGCGTCTTTGGCTGACAATGCTTCGCTCATAAAGAGGACTCCCTTCATATGGATTATAAGAATCAGGACAGCCGTGCCGGTTGGCAGTTAATTGCCTTGGCTTTCATTTGAAGCAGATTTCCGGCGCGGCTGTCCCTCTCCGTTTCGATTAAAATATGTTCGCAAATATCCGGGACGGGCGGCGGCTACCGCCCTCATAGGAATCACACCTCCCTCCATGCTTATGGCGGGCCGTCCTCATTGCCTGCGACGCTTTTAACGCTCGGACTGTGACTGAACGGAAGTATCATGATCGGACGCATGAGATCATCGCCAGCAGGCCTGCCACGGCCCGCCTGCGGCATTGGTATTGCTCGCTCGCCCATAAAGGGGTCTTTGCGTACCTGCCGCCCGGCTTTTCCTCATCGGTTCATGCGCCCAACGTATCCGGGATATCCTTTATTCTTTTTTCAAGCTGCAATTGAGAGCTGGAAATTATCCTCTCAATAACCGTGACATTTTGGGGCCGTTTGTTACCCCTCGTCGAAAAAATATTTCAGTATCCGCTCCAAATTCAGCAATCCACGAATTATTGAGGAACAAACAGCTTTTCTGCTTACACACTCTGCCTTGGCAATTGACGATTGACTCATGTCCAAGAAGTAGTAAGCGTAGATACGTTTTGCCTGCTTGTCCGGAAGCCTGGCAATAGCGGAATGAAGCTGTTCGTATGTAACCGTGCGCTCATAGATTTCAGATGGCGAGAGCGAAACAAACAGGATATCCCGCTCAATACCGTCGCCCTGGTCAAGGGAGTAATACGCCTTGTGACGGTACAGACGACGCTGATAAGCAACCTCCAGCCTGTCCAATTCCTTTAATGCTTTGGCGACTTCATCTGAAACTTCTATATAACAATCATTTTGATAAAACGGGTAATAATCCCGTAGATTGATCTTAGCCATATGTCTTTCCTCCGTTTCGATTTTTGTTGGGAATCGAAACGGAGCTGGCGGCGACCGGCAGCGGCTGTAAAAATAAAAATGCGCACAAAAAAAGCCCAACTGGATATCTTCCAATCAAGCTAATGAGAAATAATATTTCCGATTATTGCGTTCTGTCAGTTCTTCATTTTGGGCACAACTATCCGTGGGATGACATTGGCTTTTTTTGACCGTTCAATATAAATTATGCAAAAGAAAATGTCGTCCGCTGGCTCACGCCTGGCCGCTTGTCATGAGCAGCGGCCTTTGTTGTCGGGTAAAACATGAGCTGAACATAGAAAACCTCCAAACTCGCAAGCTTGGAGGAAACCATAATTTGGGTATGATGAATCAGCCCGCCAAACTTGCGTTTTTTTTATTTGGCGGGGGCGTTTTACATATTTCGCAAACTTACATCAAATAAGAACTGTCGGTTCCTGTCTGAATAGCTGTTATAAATCGTTTATTCATCCGAACAGGAACTGTATACTGTTATTTGAGGTGAACTAATGGAACGCAATCAAATTGACAAACTTGGACCTATCATTAAAGCCGCCAGGAAATCCAGAGGCCATACACGCGAGCAGTTGGCCGAACGGATACATATAACGCCCAGATACCTGATGTCCATCGAAAATGAAAATCAGAAACCGAGCTACGATGTTCTGTTCCGGCTCATTCGGGAATTAGGCATTTCTGCGGATTCAATCTTTTATCCCGAAATTGAATCAAGTGATTCTAACGTTGAAAACCTTATCCGCCTGATATATCAATGTAAAGAGCGAGACATAGAAGCGGTCTCAGCGGCAGTAAAGACTCTATTAAATTGCATATAAAAATGTGTCCTGAATCTGTAAAAAGGCAGACTTAGGACACATTTTTTGCGGCTAGGCTGTCATCATGCGTTTGCACCTAAGACCCTTTAGCTTTGCGCCCCGGCCTTTCGGCAGGTTTGCCCTCTGAACTTTATTAAATTTTCAATCGGCGCAGAAATTACTCTGCTTCTCTCAGGCGCTCCACGATGCTGTCGACGCCGCTTGCCATATACGAGACGAGAGGAATAAGCACTCCAAGGCTCAGCAGGACGGGAAGTACCATTACAAGCGGCAGCAGCAGAAACCGGTAGCTTAAAAACCACAAAAGGCCGCAGAATGGGCGTATGATTAAAAGCGAAAACGCCACCCCGAAAACAAGAGACAGCAGACAGGTCCCAAGCGAATAATATAGTCCCTCAAACATGAGCATTTTTCGAAGCTGCTGCGTTGTCATACCGATGCTCTGAAGCATCGCGAACTCGCGGCGTCGGGTAATGATGCTTGTCAGAATGGCATTGACAAAATTCAGAATGCCGATCAGGCCGATGATAAAGCTGAGCGCGCCACCGATCATGACAACCATGTTTCGCGTCCCCGCGAATTCATTCACCGCAGTAAGCTTAGAAGTATAGTTCATCATGGGTTCAACCGAGTCGGTGTAGCTTTTTAAAAAGCTCTCCATAGTCTCGCCCTGATCATCGGAGACATTGAAAGCATAACTCATGACCGCAGGCTGTGCCACAAGCGTTTTGTAGACTTCGGCGGGCAGATAGAAGTTATAATCCCATCCATGACGGTCGGAATTGGTGTATTGCTTGATGGCCACATGTCCGAGCACGATAAATTCCCGCGTCGTGTACTCCCGGTCCGCGAATGCGTCCGCCGTTCCTTTATAGTTATGGAGTACGACGGTATCACCGACTTCAAAGTGTGATCGGTCCATTATGGGATTGTTATAATCATCAAGCCGCACCCCTTCGAGGATATACTTTCCGGAAGCAAGCTTGTCGAAGTCCAGTTCGCCGTCAATGAGTTCCAGACGCTCGAGCGGGAGTTCCTCCAGACCGTAAACCGCGGAGTAAAAGTTGCCGTAACTGTCCCTGTTATAATTCTGCGTGGTATTATTTCCATCCTCGGTAGTGAATAGTTCTGCTATTCCACCGTAAAACCGTCCGCCTTCCTCAAATCCGGGCTGGGACTCTACCGCCTCGATAAAGCTTTCGGTCGTTTCATTTTCCGGTCCGGAAAAGTCATCGTTGAAGTAATCGGCATGCGCGATCAGAAAATCGGTATCCGTAAACTTGGAAAGGTACTTGTCCATATCGATACTTTGGGACAGGGTAAACACTGTATTGAGCAGGACAAGGCTCAGAGACAGGCTTAAAATAACCAAAACAGTGCGTTTCCGGTTCCGCCCAAGATTGGATAAAGCCATACGGGGCATTTTGGCTCCGCCGGTGGATTTTTTCTGTTTGTTTTTCCCCTTGTGGTCGGCATCTGTAAACCTTACTGCTTCAATAGGCGATAAAGAGGCCGCGATTCGGCCGGGCTTAAAGGTGCTGAGCAGCACCGTGAGGACTGCGAAAACTGCCGAGCCGATAAAAATCCACGGATTCGGGGAAACGGAAACCGCGCTTCCCGCGTATGTGGAACGTTCCATAATCAGCGGAACAAAGGTTTTTCCGGTAAAAAAGCCGATGATCAAGCCAATCGGTATTCCGACAGCCGAAAGGATGAGCGCCTGCCTGCGGATGATGCGCCGGATCTGTCGGCCTGTCGCGCCGATGGTTTTCAGCAAGCCGTAAAATCGGATATCCCGGATCACGGAAATTTGAAATATGTTGTAAATGATGAGGTAGCCTGTCAGAACGATCAGCAGCAGTCCTGAGCCGAGTGCTATAAGCGTACCCGCATCCGCGCCAAAGTTTGCAGACAGGTAAGACCAGTTGACGTTGTGCTCGATGTAATCCGGCGACTTTTCGTCGAGAGAATAACCGCTTTCCGTAATGACTTGTTCAAGCTTACCTTCCAAATTGGCGCTGTTATGAAACATGATATACGCACAAATCACACCGGTTAGTTTCTGAGAAGTCTTATAGGTATTGCTCAGCTCATCCGCATGCGCGTCCACGTAGGCACGCGAGGCTACGATCCGACCAATATTAAACGCGGGGTCGCTTTCCCACCAGCCGGCAAGGATAAAACTGCGCTGCACGTTTTCTCCGTGTATAGTCAACGTCAATGTCAGTGGGGCACCTACTTCAAGAGGAACACCCATAAGTTCCAGCGTTTTTGTATCAGCGATAACCTCGTTTTCTGCTACAGGCTTGTGCCCGCTTGTCGGCTCGCAGAATCCCAGTTTCAGACCGACGTCGTCATAATACCAGAACTCTGAGCGTCGCTTTAAGAATTCCACGTTATCCACGCTGTCGCAAAGTATACGGTCATATGCGATTTCTTTAATCAGCGGGTTATCCTTGATATGATCGAATTCGTCGTCGCTTAAATATTTCAGGACCGCGTGGCCGTCTCCGCCGGCCTGACGCATCGTCGCTTTCTGAAAGCTCTCCACCGTACCGATTCCCATGGTGAAAAGCGTTGAAAAAAGCACCGAGGTCAGGGCAATGGCGATGATTGCGATTACATTGCGGGATTGACTTGCTCTGAAGCTTTTATCAGACAGGTTTCGTATGGCGTTTCGGCTTCTCATGCACGGTCACCGCCCACGATTATGCCGTCCTCAATATGGACGGTCCGGTCCGCCATACGTGCGATTTCCTCATTGTGGGTGATCATCACGATGGTCTGTCCGAAGCTTTTGCTTGTGACTTTGAGAAGCTCCAACACATCCCGGCTTGTTTTACTATCCAGATTGCCGGTCGGCTCGTCGGCCAGCAGGATGGCAGGCTTTGCGGCGAGTGCCCTTGCGATAGCCACACGCTGCTGCTGGCCGCCGGACAGGTTATTCGGCAGATTGTTGAGCTTCCCGGTAAGACCAAGTGTTTCAATGATTTGTTGGATATACTGCCCGTCCGGTTTGGTTCCGTCAAGCTCGACGGGCAGGACGATATTTTCATATACATTCAGCACGGGAACCAGATTGTAATTCTGAAATACAAAGCCGATCTTTCTTCTGCGGAAGATCGTGAGATCTTCGTCCTTCAGTGAAAATATCTCATTGCCGTCGACGGTGACGGTTCCGTCTGACGGGCGGTCAAGCCCGCCAAGCATATGTAAAAGAGTGGACTTTCCGCTGCCTGATGTGCCGACCACGGCGACAAACTCGCTTTTCCGTACGGTCAGGTCAACCCCGTCCAGGGCTTTGACAAGGTTCGGATCACTGCCGTAGTGCTTTTTCAATCCTTCCGTTTTCAGTACGACTTCTTTTTTGCTTTCATCAAAATGTGGCATATACACTCTCCTTGCTTGTTGTTACAGGGAGAGTCTAAAACTCAAATTCCAACTTTCTTTCAACTTTTCACATAAAATTTTGCGGAAACCTTCGCTCCGCCGTGATCACCGTTTTCAATGAAAATGTCGCCTCCGTGTTTCTGGCACAGCACTCTGCAGATATAAAGCCCAAGCCCGAAATGACTTTCACCCGAATCTGCCTGGTTTCTGTAATAGGGTTTGCCCGCCTGTTTCAAATCTTCATCGGTAAAGCCTTTCCCGTCGTCTGAGACGGTCACTATAAGCGTTGAGGCAGAGTATTTAAGCCGTACGGAAACCGCGCTTTCGGCATATCGTGCGGCGTTTGCAATCAGGTTTTCATAAACCCGCAGTACGATGGGGAAATCAAGACAAAGCTGCTTTTCTATTAGTTCGCTTTCAAAATCGGATTTCAGGCCGGCATTTTGGGCGACTAATTGAACCGTATCTCTCATCTGTTTAAGGATGGTGCAGACTTCCATCTCTTTTGTCAAAACTGTTATGTCCTCCAGCTTTTGCGCCTCACTCATCATCTGCACATAGTTCTCCAAACGCTCAATATGTTCGGACATGGTGGCAACGGTAGCTATTGTTTTCTCTCCGCTGACCTTGCTCTGGGGCAGATAGTTCTTCAAAAAATCGGTATACCCGCGGAGTACCGTAAGAGGCGTGCGCAGATCGTGGGAAAAAGCCGCGTTCAAGCGCCTGCGTTCCTCCATGGCACGCCACATGCTTTTATTGTTTTCTTCCAGGGCCGCGCGCATCTTTTCAAAGGAACCGCAGAGCCTGCCCATTTCATCATGGCTTTCATAGTCAACAGAAAAACCCAGATCGTTTTTGGATATCCGGTCGGACGCATCCGCCAGCAGGAGAAGCGGCTTTTTCAGTTTATTCCGGTAGAACAGTAGCGCCGCCGCAATCACACAGAGCGCGGAATATATAGGGACGGAGACCGTGGAAACGGTATTCAGAACGACGATTGCGCGCCGATCTTCAGCCGACATATCCGCAGGCGATGTTCCGATATAGATTCCTTCCCCAAGCTGCTCCCCGCCCTCGGTGGTGAGATAATATTGATTTCCGGATGGCGGATAATTTTTTTCAATTCTTGCAATTGCCGAGTAACACAGCTCGGAGGTAAGGGCAATCAGCGCGAAGACGGCGATGTACAATGCGATGCTTTTCCGCAGTGACAGATTGCGAAAAAGCTGCTTCACTTTACCCATTTGTACCCGCACCCCCAGACCGTTTCAATATACGGATCGCTTCCGGCGGCTTCCAATTTCGAGCGGATTCTTCGGATATGCTCCGCGACAACGCCGCTGTTGCCTTCGCTGTCCCAGCTCCAGACCCGTTCATAAATACGCTCCTTGTCAAACACCTGCCCGCTGTTCATGGAAAGAAGCTCAATAATATCAAACTCTTTTTTCACCAGTTGAATCGGCTCGTTCCGGAAACAGACCGTCCGGGACGCGTAATCGATCACAAGGCCGCCGGTAAACTTAACTTTAGTCTCAACTTTATGCCTTTCCTCGCGCCGCAGGTGCGCCGATACTCGAGCGCCGAGCTCGTCGATGGAGAACGGCTTGACAATGTAATCGTCCCCGCCCACACGAAAGCCGCTGATCTTATCGGCATCCTCCACGCGGGCGGTCAGAAACAAAATCGGGCAGGAGACGAAGTTTCGGATCTGTGAGCAGACTGCAAGCCCGTCCATGTCCGGCATATTTATGTCGAGCAGGATAAGGTCCGGATTCTTTTCCGCCTGCTCCAGCGCCTCCTGGCCGTTTAAGGCCGTCACAACTTCATAACCGTTAATTTCGAAATAGTCCCGAAGCAGATTTACAATACCCGCCTCATCGTCTGCGATCAGAATTCTTTGCGACACAATGCACCACCCTAAAACATCGTACGTCTTAATTTTCAACTTTTTATCAACTATTCCGGCTTTTTATCAGGCACAAAGGATTCAGATAACCCGGCCCATACGCTTATAGCCTTCTTGAACATGTGGTATATTCGTTTTTTTACCATGAATTCCGGAATGTATAGAACCCGTGCTATTTCCTTTTTCGCAAATTTTTGCTGTAATAAAAGCAGAAGTAAAAATCTTTCGTCATAATTCAAGCTGCTTAACAACTGTTGAATTCTGCTTTTTTCTGTATCATTGGTGGACTCTATGCTTTCGTGCGTACTCAGTTTCTGAGCGCTATGCCGACTGTGATGAATTAGCGTCTTCTTTGTTTTCCGATACAAATGTCTGGCGCTTTTTATACGGAACTGCGTAACGTCTGATTTGTCAGAGAGGCGGTTATATGCAAATACAAACGCGTCGATTGCAAGCTGCTCGGCCAGCAGTTGGTCGCCAATGGAGGAAAGCGCGAGGTTGTAGAGCTTTTTGGCCGATGCATGATACAGATATGTAACTTGGTTTTCTAATAAGGCTTCCTCTGCCAAACGCTTTCACCTCGCGCTATCCTCAGTAGGGCCGCGGTATAGGTACGTTCTGGTTCGCTTTTCACCCAGCTATCATTGCCCCGCCCCATTTGTAGGTGTCAAACCATATCCTGTGACCCGTGAACGTAAGGCTTTCGGTTACAGTTCCTTCAACATTGTGATGATACGTAATATCAAAGTGAAGATATATTGTTCTGTCTTGCCATTCTGCCTCCTGCGTTCCTTCAACAGCTTCTAAAGAAATAATCCCATCTTTTCTGTCAGAACCATCGAGATACTTCTGAACCAATCTTTCACCGTATTTATCAAAAACGAATGTTGCATAACCTCCGGAACAAGCTCCAGCATCCCAATCGACAGGCAAAGTATATATCCTGACAGCGCCGGTAATCAAAACGCAAATGGCCAACGTTGATAGGATCATTACGACATGCTTTTTGTTGAGCCTTTTTCGTCCGGCCTCTTTTTCTGCGGCCACAGGCGGCGGATTGACTTTACCTTTCGAAAGATATTCGACGGAAACATTAAGAAGCTCCGCCAGTCTAATTAAGTTTTCGGTATCCGGATTTGACCGACCGCTTTCCCATTTTGATACAGCCTGGCGGCTGACATTAAGCTGTTCGGCAATATATTCCTGTGAGAAGTTATTCTTCCTGCGCAATTCGCTTATTCGGTTTCCTATACTCATGTCATCACCTCGGAAACATTCTACATGAATGTGCGTTTGCGGGCCACCAACTATATGTCAACTTTTGGTTGCATCAAGGCTCTTTATCAAAATAAATGCTCTGTCACCTTATCCGTGATTGAAGACGGCATGTTCGCTGAACTTTTCAAGCTTTGTCTGTAAATCGTCGTCCGGCAGATAGAGTGATTTGAGGTTTGGGCCCTCTTCAAGCCACGAAAATTCTTCCATAAAGCCATCGGCGGACGCCGGGCCGAAGGAATATGTCCCGCCTTCACTGCTTAAAAGCAAAGTGCTTTTTGCCAGCAGAGCATTCACTTCATCCGCAAAGGCAACCATCCCGGAAGCATCTAGTGCTTTGGTCCCATTGATATCAAACTCCAGTGTGTTTGTTTGATATACCTTCTCCGATCCGCCCTCCAGCGTGAAAAGCGTATATGTATACGTGCAATCCCCCTGATACATGCTGGGGGTATACCTCAGGAGATACGGTTCTCCGTCCAGCGTACAGAGGAACAGCGAATTCCAGCCAGCATGCGAGAGGTTAGCATCCTCGCTCCAAATCTCGTATCCGAGGTCATTATAAATACGCAGCGTGACACAACGGCCACTTTCCATCTGAGTTTTGTCAAAAAAGAAGGTTTCCTCCTGCCCGTCCCGGTCGATGTCCGAGGAGGTGATGAACTCTCCGCCCGCAGACTTGAGCGCCGATTCAGAAAGCCGCATTGCACTCAAATCGGCGGTAAAGATCTCGTCTCCCGGCTCACAGTCGTTTTCCATCACTGCGCTGAAATAAAAGCTGTCATCCGCATTGAATATTAAATAGGTACAATTGGGATAGGTGGGGCAGAACCAGTTGTCGTCCGTGATATACATTCCGCCGGCAAGCACCACATTTTCCGGCGCTTCGGACAGAAATTCATAATTCATGCGGTAGATATTCAATGTCAGTCCGTCTAAGTCTTCATAGGTATAGGTCCAATCAAGCAACTCAATACGCCAGTTTACATATTCACAATCTGGCTGATCCGCACAAGCAGTCTTAAAATATTTCGCCACTTGCGCTTTCGCCGCGGCGAGGACCGTGTCAGGAACGTCAACGCCATCCGCGACAAGCCCAATCTCGTCTGCATCACGGTTGCCATCTGTTACTTCTTCTGTGAGCTGGTGCGACACAATCAAAAAGCCGTCGCCTTGCTTTTTCAGGGTAAGCGTTGCAGTATCGCCGAACAGGCGGACGATGTCGCCCTGTGTTTCGCCGCTTGTGCAGACGAAGATGCCCGCCCCGGCATCGCTGGTAAAGTTATAGTACGCGTCATATTCATTCAGATAGACTAGTTCATCCAATCCCACGCCGCTCAGATCGTCCAACGTGATGCCCATGTATTCTTTTAAGGCTTTGTTC
>VSSQ01001129.1_pt1 | contig 11303 bp, 11 predicted proteins | sample 4763081 | NCBI WGS metagenome assembly VSSQ01 (sample SAMN12137344, study PRJNA551015) | bioreactor metagenome | isolation source: SDC9 anaerobic chlorinated ethene degrading culture | place: USA: Knoxville, Tennesee | collected 2015-01-01
CGAAACGTAACAGATTTACAGTCTGCCCCCTTTGGCCACTCGGGAACTCCCCCATTAAAATTTATTCATTTATCAGTTAAGTAAACCTTGCCGCCTTAACTGACAATGATTAGTATATATTTATTATATCTTAATTTCAAGTGTAATTTCTACGCATTTAGAGAATTTATATCTATTATAATCTATTTTTCTCCTATTTTCTTTAATTTAATACTAATATCTTTTTTTCTTATCATTTCTTTATAATATTAAATTTCAATTTTCTCTTTCATTTATGTATAACTTTATGTCTATATCAATTTTCACATTACATTTATGAATACCTTTATATTTCTACTTCTAACTCTTCTAAATTAATATATTCATTCATTATATTTTTAAAGACTTCATACTCTGAATTTGATGTCCTCTTCTTTACTAATAAAATTCCATTTTTTAAATTTATTTTATCTTCACTATTAGAAAAGTATTCATTTATTTGTATTATGTCTACTACAGATAAGTTTTTAAGTATTTTATTTATTTCTTCTCTTTTAGTTTTTTCTAATCCATTAAATAAATTATTATTAATGGTTCCATTTTTTATTAAAGTTACTTCTTTTTTATTAATTTCTTTATCATTATTTATTTCTTTATCTTCTAGAGCTTTTTCATCACTCAAAACTTTTTCATTCGCATTTGACTTTTCCATATCTATTTTATTTTCTGTATTTATATCTATAGAATTTCTACTTATAGTTTCTTCACTTTTTAGAGGTTCCCATATTAATAGAAAGTACACCGGTATACTAGCACCTATTAAAATAGTAGTAATGTAAATAAGAATCTTTTTCAAATTTATTCATCTCCTTTTATTTAATTAATTTCCTTTTTATGTTTTTTTATACATTTAATTATAATTATCTTCTTATAGACATATATTTGTATAATCGGGGGTGAATTTTTAGTGAAGCATAAAGTATTATATAACAAATTTAATTCTCATATTGAAATAGCAAACCATATTAAAGGCTATATTAGGAACAATACTATAATAGTTTGTATAGGTACTGATAAATGTATTGGTGATTGTTTAGGTCCTATGGTAGGAACATTTTTAAAAGAAAGACGATTCCCTCTTCCTGTCTATGGAACCATAGAATCTCCAATTCACGCTTTAAATATAAATAGACGATTAGGAGAAATTAATAAAATGCATCCTAATTCATTAATTATAGGAATTGATGCTTGTTTAGGCGAGGTTAATTCTATTGGTGAAATACATACCAGAGATTATCCAATCCATCCCGGAAAAGGTGTAGGTAAAAGCTTACCAGATGTTGGTACAGCTTCAATAATTGGAATTATAGATTCAAGTGAAAACGCTGAATTTTTTACTTCTAGAAGTATTCGTCTTCATTTAGTTATGGAAATGGCAAGAATCATATCATCTGCAATCATTTACGCATATAATATTTCTTATAAATAAAAGGGAGTACAAGTACTCCCTTTTATTTATAAGAAATATTATCTATACTATGTATTTACTCAACTAGAGTTATTTCGCCATCTAATGAACCATATTCTATCTTATCTAAATATCCTAAAACCTTACCTGTACCTTCTGCAACTGCTTCTACAGAATTATTAGCTACCTCAACACTAACACCAGTTTCATGCTCTATTAACTTATCTAATCCATCTAATAAAGCTCCTCCACCAGTCATTAAAATACCTCTCTCTATTATATCAGCCGCAAGTTCAGGTGGTGTTTTTTCCAATACAAATTTAACACTATCAACAATTAAAGATACTGACTCCTTTAAAGCATAAACTATTTCTTCTGTTGAAATAGAAATTTCATCTGGTAATCCTGTAATTAAATTTCTTCCTTTCATATTAGAAGTTAAGTTCCTTGAACCCTTAAATGCTGATCCTATAGTTACTTTTAATTCTTCTGCTGTTTTCTCACCTATCATTATCTTGTACTTATTTCTTACGTACTTTATTATAGCATCGTCAAAAGAATCCCCAGCTACCTTTATAGATGATCTTACTACAACTCCCCCTAACGATATTACAGCTATATCAGTAGTTCCACCACCAATATCTACTACCATAGATCCAGTAGGTCTAGTTATATCTAAACCTGCACCTATTGCTGCTGCTAAAGGTTCTTCTATCAAATGTACTTTTTTTGCTCCAGAATTTCTTGCAGCATCAATAACTGCTCTTTTTTCCACTTCTGTGGCTTGTGACGGAACGCATACCATTACTTTAGGAGCTGTAATCTTACTCTTCCCATATGCTTTTTTAATAAACTCTTTTAACATTTTTTCTGTTATATCATAATCTGATATAACTCCATCTCTTAATGGTCTGACCGCAACTATGTTACCTGGAGTTCTTCCAATCATTCTTCTTGCTTCTTCTCCAACCGCAAGTATTTTATTGTTATTTTTGTTTATTGCTACAACTGATGGCTCTTTTAATATTATACCTTTACCTTTAGCATAAACTAAAACAGTTGCTGTTCCTAAGTCTATTCCTAAATCGCTCCTATTTCTCCAAAACCACATTCCTTACTCACTCCTACTCTATCACAATATATATTATTACAAATCGCTCTTATTTTACATTTTTCGATTGCTCTATTTCTTATTATATATGGAATATGGTAATCTTTCAATATATTTGTATCAATTTTGTAATCAATTACTACTCTGCTGTTTTATATTTCATCTTAGTGGCTTTTCCGCCTCTGATATGTCTTTCTGCCTTATTCAGCTCTAATATTGAATGAGTTTGTTCTGCAATTACTGGATTTATCTTAGGTAATCTTTCAGTCATATCTTTATGAATAGTGCTTTTACTTACGCCAAATACCTTAGCAGTTTTTCTGATTGTATCTTTTGAATCTATAATATATTTTGCTACTTCTAAAACTCTTTCTTCTATATAATCTTTCAAAACATTACCTCCTTTTTTTTGATAACTTATTATAGGTGACCATTAGCCTTAATATATTCATCAGCCATTTATTTTTAATGACTGATGAATTATTATTTATTACTCTTCATTAAATGTAAAATATGTTGTTGGATCTATATCTTTTCCTTCTGAATTTTGAACTTGTAAATTTAAATGCTCTCCAAATTCGCTATTTTTAAATATTACAGAGCTATCTCCAACAGTTCCTATTACAGTTTCTTCTGTTACTTTATCTCCAACATTTACTTTTATATCTTTAGCAAGATTACAATATTTTGTGTACAGCCCATTTGCATGAGCAATAACTACGTAATTGCCTTCTTCAGTTTTACTTGAAACTTCTTTTACTTCACCTACTGCTGCAGCCTTAACTTCTGTTCCAACACTAGCTTTTATATCTATTCCTCTAATGTTTCTGCTAACTCCTTCACTTATAACTTGTGGTTTTGGATAGGAGTAGCTTCTTGAAAGCAACCCATCTATAGGATTTGAAAATTTAACTTCTATATTAGTTCCAGTAGAAACATTAACATCTTCTTCTGTGGATGCAATTTCTTCTTGTGCTAATTCGTTGTTCTGATCATTTTCTACCCTATCAGCATTTTGTTTTTGTACTTCTGAAGTTGCTTTATCTTCAACATTTAAAGTAAATTCGTTTTCTGATTTATTGCTTTGTTGTAATGCTCTGTTTTTTCTTGTAGTAACAACAGCAACAGTAGCAATTATACATAAGCAAAGGAATAGTACTAAATAAAAGCCCTCCTTTCTGAAAAAGTCTTTTGCCTTATCTTTCTTATTTTGGTCCATATCAACACCTCCTTTTTGTATTCTTGCCCGTTATAATAAATTAATACAATGAACTTTGGATTTATTTACATCAAATTTCTACATTTACCACCATTTTTTTATTTTTTCTGTCCAATAATATTATTCTTACACACAAAAAAAGAAGCAATATAATGCTTTTAAAGCCTTATATCTACTTCTTTCAATAAAATGTAAACTTTATAATAATTTAATACTATATATCTCTAATCAAATTTTACTTCCTTTAACTTAGTTCCTGTATAATAATGTTTTAATATTTCATCATATTTTTTACCGTCTTTAGCCATAACATTAGCTCCCCATTGACTCATTCCGACGCCATGACCATATCCCTTACAGTTAAATACTATCTCATTTTCATTTATACTAAATTTAAAGTTAGTAGAATTTAATCCAAGTGTTAATCTAAAATCTAATCCCTTAACTTTAGTTTCTCCAAGTTTGATTTCTTTTACTCCCCCAGCTTCACTTTTACTTAAGATTTCTATATTTTCTTTTATAGTTTTTTCATTTAAATTTGCATTTGGATATTTTTCATTTACCTTACTTACGAATTCACCTATGTTAAATTTAAACTCACTTTCATATTTGGGTGCTATTTCTTCTCCCTTACTTTCTGTAGATACTAAATAAGGAACATCGCTTGAAAATACATCCACAGCATTTTCCGTCATTCCTGAACTTGTAGAGAAAAATTGTGGATATTGTACTAATTCATTATCATATGTTAAAACCATACCTTTTGTTGCATCAACAGCTTCTGATATTTTAGCCCAATATTCATTTCCTTGATCACCCCATTTTTCTAATCGACTTTCTTTAGTTATAAAAACTTGACAGTGAGTAGTATCACATACATCTCCGCCCTTAGCTTCATTGCAAGGTCTAGTTTTTTTTGCTGCTACATATGTTCTTGCTGCTACAGCTTGAGATTTTAGCGCCTCAATTTCAAAACTAACTGGCATTTCTCCTGAAACAACACTTTTCACATATTCTTCTAAAGGAATTTCTATAATCTTATCTGTATTTGTAATGTGGACTTTTATAGTTTCATTACCACTTAATCTAACATAACTTACCTCTTCCTTATTATTCTCCTCAGATATGTTTAGCCCATTTTCTTCATGAGCACTTACCGGAGATGATTTAATTACTAACATAGGAATTACTATCATTGATATTAAAATTAATAAGCTGAAGACTATAAGTGATAATAATCCTTCAAGTGATTTCAAAGTATTTTTCAATCGTATTCCCCCTTTTAAATTAAGTTCAATTTAATATATGTTTAAATTTATCAAGTATACTTTATTTTTTATTTTTTATGTTAAGTTACTTGGTTCAATTAAAAGTTCACAAGGCACAGTTCACAGTTTCTGATTATAATTTGTATACGGTAACAATGAACAGGGCTTACCTTAAGTAGATGAAAATATCTATAAAAAAATACCCTAATAATTTTCCTACATAATTTTTTCACTCCTTCATTTTTTAACTTTTATTTTGCGAAGCAAAATAAAATTAAAGAACTTAGAATTTATTCTAAGTTCTTTAATTAGGCGAATATAGCTATATCTATTTAAATATACTTATTATTTATCAACCCTATATATATTAGCTCCCAAACCTCTAAATTTCTCTTCTATATCTACATATCCTCTATCTATGTGATATAAATCACTTATTTCTGTTTTTCCTTGAGCTACTAATCCTGCTAATATCATTGCTGCACCAGCCCTTAAATCTGTGGCTTTAACTTCACATCCTGTTAATGATTCTACACCTTCTATTATAGCTGTTCTTCCATCAATTTTAATATTTGCACCCATTCTCACTAATTCTGCAACATGCATAAATCTATTTTCAAAAACAGTTTCTGTTATTATACTTGATCCTTTTGTTACGGCTAATAATGTCATCATTTGAGCTTGCATATCTGTTGGAAAACCAGGATAAGGTAATGTTTTTATATCAACTGAATTTTTTATACCAGTTCCATCAACAAGCATAACATTTTCTTTTATATTTTCAAATTTTACTCCGCACTCTTTTAATTTTTCTATAGTTGGTCTTAATTGTTCTTCATTAGCTCCATTTATTGTTATTTTACTATTTGTAATTGCTGCTGCAACCATGAAGGTTCCTGCTTCAACTCTATCGTATATCGGTGTGTAGCTTATTCCTTTTAAGGAATCTACTCCTTCTATTGTTATTTTACCTACTCCTGCTCCAGTAACCTTAGCTCCCATAGAATTTAAAAAATTAGCCAAATCCCATATTTCAGGTTCTTCAGCAGCATTTTCAATAATAGTTGTTCCTTCAGCTAAAACAGATGCCATTAATAAATTTTCTGTTGCTCCCACTGATGGAAAATCTAAATAAATTCTATTTCCCTTCAACTTTTTAGCTTTAGCTTCTACAAAACCATGTCCTATTTCAATTTCTGCCCCTAAAAGTTTAAAGCCTTTTAAATGCAAATCAATTGGTCTACTTCCTATATTACATCCTCCTGGCATAGATATTTTACATTTGCCAAACCTTGATAACATAGGTCCCATAATAAGAAAGGATGCCCTCATTTTTCTTATTAATTCGCTATTCATATTACTTTCTTTTATATTCGATGTATTTATTTTAAGATTTCCATTTGAATCATTTTTAATTTCACAGTCCATGCCTGTTAATAAGTCGCTTAAAACTACTACATCCTCTAATATAGGTGCATTATTAATAATAATATCATTTGGACTTAAAATACTTGCAACTATTATTGGTAAAACAGAATTTTTAGCTAAACTAATATTCACTTCACCATTTAGTTTATTACCGCCTTCAACTATAATTTTTTCCATATTATCCTCCATAATGAATTGTTAGTATGTTATGAATATCACTGGTGTTCCAATAACTAAATATTCTCCTGTATCGTATTTAACAAATCCTATATTAACCTTATTACCATCATATAAATTTGCTTTTCCTACTGATCCATTATGAATATCCATTATTTCTAAAGTATCCTTATCTATATTGTTCTTTAGTATTTCTAAAAGATTCTGCTTTCGCTCTTCTATTATTTTTACCTTTATAAAATTAAAATATTTTATATTTTTCGCTGCAATATTTTGCATTTGATTTAATTCCTTCTTTAAATGAAAAGTATTAGCATTTTTATCATTATTTATATAGATTATTTGAACTTTTGTGTTTTCATTATCACTCCATACTAATGCTTTTATTTGTTTGGTTGAATCATCATAAATGATACTATTTCCATCAGTTTGTACATTTTTGTGAAAATTTAAATTGAAGTATTTTTCAATTCTAGAAATCTCTTTACTAATTGGTTGACTTACACTATATTCTACCTTAATTCCATTTTGAATAAATTCACTGCTTTCTTTAATTTGATTTTCTATAAAATCAAAATTATCAGAGGGTAACTCAGATTTAGTTGGAACTGCACCAATAACTATTAAAGATAAGACTATAGTAGATATCACCTTCATCATTTTCTTCATAATATCCCCCTACCTTTCAGTTAAATTATTGTCCAGTTTATTTTTTTTTATTCAAAATTAATAGCTATAATATAATATATAAATTAAGTTGAAATTTGTGATTAATTGTCAGTATTTAGTCAATTGACAATTAACAATTAACCATTAACAATTTAATGATATTTTGCTAGGTAGAACTTAAACTATATGTGTAAACTACCTTTTATCCAAAAATCCTGCGAGAATTTCCTCTCTAACTTTTCCATATATTCTATTTCACTTTCACTTTACTCATTAACTGTTACTTGTTACCCAATATCCGTTACCTTATGCAAAAAATTGATAATTATACACTGTGCACTATAAAAATATTCAAAAAAATATAAAAAGATAGAGGAATAAAAGAATTTATATCTCTTTTATTCCTCTATCTTTTTATAAATTTAATTATTAATACTTATAATATTAATTCTTGCATTAGCTCTTGCAAGTGCTCGCTTTGCTCTCTCTACATCTATATTTTTATTTTCTTTCAATCTTTTTTCAGCTCTATCCTTTGATTTTTCAGCTCTTTCTAAATCTATATCTGTAGGTCTTTCCACAGCATCACAGCAAAACTTTAGTTCATTTTCTTTTATATAAATGATTCCTGACGATGTAAATACTTCTTCTTTTTTATCGCCATTTACTATAAGAGTCGAAGTTGGAATAGTACTTACTATTATCGGTGCATGATTTGCTTTAAATTCAATTTGCCCATCCTTAGTTAATGTAGTCAGTCTCTCAGCTTCCATCTTTATTGGAGCTTTTCCAGGAGCAATTATACTTACTTTGAAAGTCTTACTCATAAATTCATCCCCTATCTTAAGGTCTTAGCTTTTTCTATAGCTTCTTCTATAGACCCTACAAATAAGAATGCTGATTCTGGTAAATCATCATGCTTACCGTCTAAAATTTCTTTAAATCCTTTTACAGTTTCTTTTACTGGTACATATCTTCCTTGCATTCCTGTAAATTGCTCTGCAACTGTAAATGGTTGTGATAAGAACCTTTGAACTCTTCTTGCTCTAGCAACTACTTTTTTATCTTCATCTGATAATTCATCAACTCCAAGAATTGCAATTATGTCTTGTAGTTCTTTATATCTTTCTAAAATATTTTTAACTTCAGTAGCAACATCATAATGTTCTCTTCCAACAACTCTTGGATCTAATATTCTTGAGTTTGATTCTAATGGATCAACAGCTGGATATATTCCAAGTTCAGCTATGCTTCTTGATAAAACTGTTGTTGCATCAAGGTGAGTGAATGTTGTTGCTGGTGCTGGATCTGTAAGGTCATCTGCTGGTACATATACTGCTTGAACAGATGTAATTGATCCATTTTTTGTTGATGTTATTCTTTCTTGAAGAGCTCCCATTTCCGTTGCAAGAGTTGGCTGATATCCAACTGCTGAAGGAATTCTTCCTAATAATGCAGAAACTTCTGATCCTGCTTGTGTGAATCTGAATATATTATCTATAAATAAAAGAACATCTTGACCTTGATCTCTGAAGTATTCAGCCATAGTTAACCCAGTTAATGAAACTCTCATTCTAGCTCCTGGTGATTCATTCATTTGTCCGAATACTAAAGCTGTCTTGTCTATAACTCCAGACTCTTTCATTTCATAATATAAATCGTTACCTTCTCTTGATCTTTCTCCAACCCCTGTAAATACAGAAAGACCTCCATGTTCTTTTGCTATATTATTTATTAATTCTTGTATAAGAACTGTTTTACCAACTCCAGCTCCACCGAATAGACCTATCTTTCCACCTTTTTGATATGGAGCTAATAAATCTATAACTTTTATTCCTGTTTCAAACATTTGTGGTTCTAAAGATTGTTCCTTAAAACTTGGTGCTGGTCTATGAATTGGATACATTTCTTTAATATCTACATCTCCAGCATTATCAATAGGATGGCCAAGAACATTAAACACTCTTCCTAATACTTCTCTACCAACTGGAACAGATATACATCTTCCCATATCAGCAGCTTTCATTCCTCTTTTTAATCCATCAGTAGATTCCATAGCTATAGTTCTAACTATATCATCTCCCATATGCTGTTCAACTTCTACTATTAGTAGTTTTTCTCCCATATCTATTCTAATCTCATTATAGATATTAGGAAGTCCATCTGAATCAAATTTTATATCTACTACTGGTCCAATTACTTGAACTACTTTTCCTATTCTCTCAGGCATAGTAATACCTCCTTACTATTTTTGAGCTTCTGCTCCTCCTACAATCTCTGATATCTCTTGTGTTATCATTCCTTGTCTTATTCTATTATACTTAAGATTTAAAGATTGCAATATATCATTAGCATTTTGCGTTGCTCCATCCATAGCAGTCATTCTAGCGTTTTGTTCACTAACTTTTGAATGCAACATAGCTCTTCTTAATTTACTCTTAAAATATACATCTAAACTTGAATTTAAAACCTCTTCTAAACTAGGTTCAATTAATAATTGTTCTGACTTTATATTTTCCATTTCTATTGGGAATAGCTTTTCTATTTTTACTTCCTGCTTTATAGGAGATTTAAATTCTGTAAATACTATATTAACTTCACCTATTTCTCCAGTTTTAAACATATATAAAGCATCCTCATATATAGATCTTACTTCTTTTATTGTAGGTATGTCAGGAATTTCTACATATTCTCTAACTGTATCAAAGCCATATTTTCTCATATAAGAAATACCTTTGCTTCCTGCAACAACTATTCTAGCTGATTCTTTATCCTTAATCATTTCATTCATATTATTAGCTATATTCCCATTAAAGCCTCCACAAAGACCTGTATCAGAAGCTATAACAATATATAGTTTATCTAAATCTTTAGAAGCTTTTTTAAAGAAAGAACTTTCATATTCCTCTGGTAATGCTGACATTAGATTATATAATATCTCTTCACATAATTTATAGTGTTCCTCATTATCATTAAGCTCTTTCCTTGCTTTTCTAAGTTTAGAAGTGGCTACAAGATTCATAGCTTTTGTTATCTTTCTTGTACTTTCAACCGACTTTATTCTTCTCTTTATTTCTATAAGTCCTGCTGATCCCAAATTTCCACCTCCTAAAGAAGTGCATAGCTATTTAAGCTATGCATCTTGTAAGAATAATTTCTTAAACTCTACTATAGAGTTCTCTAATTCTATTTTTATTTCATCAGTTAATGATTTTACATCTACTATTTTCTTTAATAAATCTCTGTGGTGAGTATCCATATATTTTAAAAGTTCTCTCTCAAACTTTCTAACATCACTAACTTTTATATCTGATAAGAAATCTTTTACTATTGCATATAAAATCACAATTTGTTCTTCTACTTCCATAGGTGAGTATTGATCTTGCTTTAATACTTCTACCAGTCTCTTACCTTTTTCAAGCCTCTTTTTAGAATCTTTATCTAAATCCGAACCAAACTGAGCAAAAGATTCAAGCTCTCTATATTGAGCTAATTCAAGTCTTAACGTTCCTGAAACTTGTTTCATTGCCTTGATTTGAGCATTTCCACCAACTCTTGATACTGATATACCTGCATTAACTGCTGGTCTTTGTCCAGAGTGGAACAAATCAGATTCTAAGAATATTTGACCATCTGTTATTGATATAACATTAGTTGGTATATACGCAGTTACATCCCCTGCCAATGTTTCTATTATTGGAAGAGCTGTTAGGGATCCTCCTCCGTTTTCCTTAGATAACTTTGCAGCTCTTTCTAAAAGCCTTGAATGAATATAGAAAACATCTCCTGGATAAGCTTCTCTACCTGGTGGTCTTCTAAGTAGTAATGACATAGTCCTATAAGCTACTGCATGTTTAGAAAGGTCATCATATATTATAAGTACATCTTTTCCTTGATTCATAAAATACTCACCCATGCTACATCCTGCATAAGGAGCTAAATATTGTAACGGTGCTGATTCTGATGCTGTACCACTTACAACTA
>VSSQ01001131.1_pt1 | contig 11301 bp, 6 predicted proteins | sample 4763081 | NCBI WGS metagenome assembly VSSQ01 (sample SAMN12137344, study PRJNA551015) | bioreactor metagenome | isolation source: SDC9 anaerobic chlorinated ethene degrading culture | place: USA: Knoxville, Tennesee | collected 2015-01-01
AAATATCATACCAAAATGGGTAGCAAGATTACACCGAGAAGCGAAAATTATTCTCAATGGTACATCGATATAGTCCAAAACGCAGGACTGGCCGAGAATTCCGCCGTGCGTGGCTGTATGGTAATAAAGCCGTATGGTTTTGCCATTTGGGAGCGGATGCGTGATGAACTGGACCGGATGTTTAAGGAAACCGGCCACTCGAATGCGTACTTTCCAATTTTCATACCAAAATCTTTCTTTTCAAAGGAAGCAAGCCATGTAGAAGGTTTTGCCAAAGAGTGTGCAGTTGTGACTCATTACAGATTGAAAAACGCCTCTGACGGTTCAGGCGTTGTTGTTGATGAAGATGCAAAACTGGAGGAAGAACTGATTGTTCGTCCGACTTCTGAAACCATCATCTGGGATACTTATCGTTCCTGGATACAATCATACCGTGATCTGCCACTGCTGATCAATCAATGGGCCAATGTTGTGCGCTGGGAAATGAGAACAAGGTTGTTTCTCCGCACAGCAGAATTTCTCTGGCAGGAGGGACATACGGCTCATGCTACTGAGCAAGAAGCTGTGGAAGAAGCAGTTAAAATGCTTAACGTCTATTCAAAATTTGCAGAGGATTGGATGGCCATGCCAGTATTAAAAGGTGTGAAATCGGCCAATGAGAGATTTGCCGGGGCTGTAGAGACATTTTGTATAGAAGCTCTTATGCAGGATGGCAAGGCTTTACAGGCTGGAACTTCTCATTTTCTAGGTCAGAATTTTGCCAAGGCTTTTGACGTGAAATTTTTGAGTAAGGAAAACCAACTGGAATATGTTTGGGCGACATCGTGGGGGATATCTACCCGTTTGATTGGAGCTCTGATAATGACACACAGTGATGACAAGGGCCTTGTGCTTCCCCCAACGCTTGCTCCAATTCAGGTTGTTTTGGTACCTATTTTCAAAAACGAGGAAATGAAGCCGAAAATTCTTGATTATCTTAAGGGAATTGAAGCTGAGCTGAAAGAGAAAAAAATATCAGTAAAAGTTGACGACAGTGAGAACTATTCTCCGGGATACAAATTCGCTGAATATGAAATGAAGGGTGTCCCGATCCGTATTGCCATCGGAGCCAGAGATGTTGAGAATAACACCGTTGAAGTTGCGCGCCGCGATACGCTGACAAAAGAGTCGGCCGGACGGGATGGAATTGCAGAAAGAGTGTTTGCATTACTGGTCGATATTCAACGAAATCTGTATCAGAAAGCCTATGAGTTACGCAAAGAAAGAACCTGGACTGTTGATACCTGGGATGAGTTTGTTGATGCCATTGAAAACAAAGGTGGATTTGTTTATGCCCATTGGGACGGATCAACCGAAACTGAAGAGAAAATCAAGGAGTTGACAAAAGCTACCATCAGACTGATTCCGTTAGAGGAGGGTGAGCCCGGCAAATGTATACTTACCGGAAAGCCATCTGAAAAGAGGGTTGTCTTTGCAAAAGCATACTGAGATGGAAAGAAAATTGGGTGAATTCAGGCGCCTGCTGGAAATTATGGACCGGTTGCGAGAAGAATGTCCGTGGGACAGAAAGCAGACCAATGAAACACTTCGTTATCTGACCATAGAAGAAATGTATGAACTTGGCGATGCCGTTCTGGAGAAAAATGATCAGGAGATCATGAAAGAGCTGGGCGACATTATGCTGCATATTGTTTTTTATGCTAAGATCGGATCTGAAAAGGGAGCATTTGATATGGGTGATGTATTGCACAATATCAATGAAAAGCTGATCAGGCGACATCCACACGTGTTTGGCGAAGTTAATGTGGCGGATGATGAAGAAGTCAAAGCCAACTGGGAAAAGATCAAAATGGGCGAAGGGCGCAAAAGTGTGCTTGAAGGCGTTCCAAAAGGATTGCCGGCTGTGGTGAAGGCATTCAGAATGCAGGAAAAGGTAAAAGGTGTCGGCTTTGAATGGGAGCGGACAGAACAAGTATGGGAAAAGGTTCAGGAAGAGCTTTCGGAATTGAATGAGGAGGTGAAATCCCATGCACCGATCGAAAAAATCGAGGATGAATTCGGTGATGTGATGTTTGCACTTGTGAACTACGCACGATTTATTGGTGTAAATCCGGAAAATGCTTTGGAAAGAACAAATAAAAAATTCATTGACAGGTTTACTTATATTGAGCAGGAGGCAGCAAAAATGGGCAGGTCGCTGAATGATATGTCCCTTGAAGAAATGGACGCCATCTGGAACGAAGCCAAAAAGAGGGAGAAATAATCCGTTTTTTTTGCAATTATTTCTGAATTCCGCTGAAGGATTTTGAATCAGTCATTCCACATATTTCGTAATTTTGTTGTTCAAAATTGTATGATTATGGGGAAAATCATTTACGTTATCGTTTTATTGCTTACTGTTTCGTTTTCTGTTCAGGCTCAAACCGGAAAAGAAATTGACGAGCGGGTTTTTAGTAGTCAGCTTTCGGATTATAATCTTGTGAAGCCCTTTTTCGCTGAAGCGTATCAGCTTTATCCAGATGTGCCGAGGGGAATTATTGAAGCAGTGGCATATACAAATACCAGATTTTATAATGTTTCTGCAGCGGAGGACACTTCAAGTGAAGGTTTGCCTCGCTATCTGGGCGTAATGGGACTTATATTCGATGGAAAGAATTACTTCAATGAAAACGGAAAACTGATTGCTTCCCTGACCGGTACTGATGAAACGCTGCTTCGTGAATCATCTGCCAGGGCACAGATTCTGGCATGGGCAGGGGCTTTCAACAGTCTGACCAGACAAATGAATATTTCGGGAAATAAAATAGAAGAATATGTTCCGGTGCTGATAGCGCTTAGCGAAATTCCCTGGCGGCAAGGGGATCAGACCAACGCTTTTGCAATGAATTCGCATTTGTATTCGGTATTCTCCTTCATGACAGATGCGCAATGGGCCGGAATCTGCGGTTTCGACTCACGAAGACTGAATCTGGAAGATGTTTTTGCTCCGGGTACTTTGAAAATACTGCAATCGGAGAAGGTTGAAATTTCGCAACAGGGAGTGAAGAACAACGAGGGTGATGTGATGGAAGGTATGGGCTTGAAAAGCACATTATCTACTGACTACCCGCCTGCCATTGAAGATCTCACAACTTGTAATTACAGCTCGCGCAGCGGGACGCCGGTTTCGGCATATGTTCTCCATACCGTTCAGGGTTCGTATGCCGGCTGTATAAGTTGGTTCAAGAACTGTGATGCACAGGCAAGCACGCATTATGTGATGCGCAGCAGTGACGGGCAAGTGACGCAGATGGTGCTTGAGGTCAACAAAGCATGGCACGTTCGTGATGAAAACCCATATACCATCGGGACTGAAATGGAAGGATACGTAAGCAGTGCATCATGGTACACAGAAGCGGTTTACACAAGTCATTCCAATCTTGTGCGGGATGTCTGCAACAGTGGCTATGGAATTAATCCGTTAAGAACTTTATACAGAGACACATTGGATGACGGAGCAGCGCTGGATTATGGTGTTCACGTTCTGGCTGGATCGAGTTACTGCACAAAGATAGCGGGTCATCAGCATTATCCTAACAATACACATACTGATCCCGGAAATTTCTGGTGCTGGGATTATTTTTTCAGAAAGCTGAACAACAGCACTCCGGTAACCACTTATACAACGACAACCGGAAACTTTTACGATACCGGTGGCGCTTCGGCTGCATACGCAAATGATGAACGAAAAATCTGGACTATTGCGCCGGCCAATGCAACTTCTGTTACGTTGACGTTTAGTTCATTTGATGTAGAAGACAATTACGATTTCCTTTATATATACAACGGGCCGGACGTTTTCAGTCCAAGGATAGGAAGATACAACACGGTTGCACCAACTACAGTAACGGCAACAAGCGGAGTAATGACCATTGAATTCCGCAGTGACTGTGCTACAACTGCAGCCGGTTGGGTAGCAAGCTGGAGCAGCACAGCCGCTGATGTTACTGCACCGACAACAACTGTTGCTTCTTCCGGAACATGGAAAACCGATGATTTCACTGCTACTGTTACCGACGCTGACAATTCGGGCGGAAGCGGCATTCAGAAGGGATATTATCAAGTGCTGGAAAATCAGGGGACCGAATGGAGAGCCAATGCCAGCCGGGGGTATTTTGCCGACAACTTTGATGCTTTGAATTCGGACTGGTCGCAGACTCTGGGAACGTGGAGCGTTGCATCCGGTTCATTGTGGCAAAGTGATACAACGCAGAATAATACTAATATTTATGCATCGCTAAATCAGGAACTATCGAACAGAACAATGTACCAGTTTTATGCAATGGTGCCCGGTGCCTCAAACGTGAACAAACGATTTGGGTTCCATTTTTTCTGCGACAGTGCATCACTTGATCAGCGAGGGAATGGTTATTTTGTGTTTTTCAGGCTTGAGACGAGTCAGCTTGAGTTTTACAAGGTGACAAACAATGTGTTTTCACAGGAGCTTGTTGTGACCGGTGTTACGACAAATATGAACCAGTGGTATGACTATAAGATCATTTATGACAGAATTACAGGTCAGGTGTGGGTTTACAGGGATGATGCGTTGCTTGCAACATGGACTGATTCCTCTCCATACAGCACAGGCGGAAAATACATTTCATTCAGAACCGGAAATGCCCAATTGAAAGTTTCCGAGCTGAAAGTATACCGCAGCCGTTCGACATCTTTGAATGTCACTGTCGGAACCTTGCCAACGGATGATATAAGGTATGAAAACCCTTCACCTTCGGTTTACGGAGCAAAGATCAAATCTATTTGCCAGGATGTTGCCAATAATTTATCGGCCATATATTATCATGATCTGAATGTTGATTTTACGGCTCCATTGACAATTGCAAGCGTTAATGACGGAAGCGGCGCTGATGAAGATGTATCTTACAGTTCTTCAACGCTGGCTGCCAACTGGACTGCATCGTCGGATCCGAATTCAGATATTGCCTATTACATGATTGCTGCAGGAACTATGGCCGGCGGCACTGATGTTCAGGCATGGACCAATATTGGAACGGCCCTGACAGCAGATCTTAACGGGTTGTCGCTTGCACAGGGAACAACGTATTATTTTTCTGTGAAGGCTGTGAACAATGCGGGGCTTGAAAGCGCTGTAACCACAAGCGATGGAATAACCATTGCCACGTCAACTCTGGCGGGATTTTTCATGAGCTCGACCGAAATCTGTCAGGGTGACAGCATTCATTATACTAATTCAAGCGTGGGTGCGACATCCTATTTGTGGGAATTTACGGGTGGAATGCCTGCCACATCAACAGTAGCCAATCCGGTTGTTTATTATCCAAACAGCGGAGTTTATGGAATAACTCTGCATGCATACGGCCCGACTGACACAGCAACTATTTCTTCTCCTGCAGCGGTTTCGGTAAGACCTGTTGCCATTGCCGGATTCACTGTTAACGACACTGTTTTTTATATTCCCAATGCGATGGCTTTATTTACGAACACAAGCTCCAGTGCGGTTTCATATACGTGGGATTTTGGTGACGGTGACTCAAGTGTTGACATCAATCCGTGGCATCTTTACGGTGACACAGGCCTGTACACAGTTCAGCTGGTTGCTTCTTCGGAATTCTGCGGCAATGATACACTCAGCAAAGTTTCATACATCACTGTTCTGATGCCGGAAGGAATTGATGAAGCAAGTGCAGGACAATTGGCCGTATTTCCGAATCCGGCCAGTGATTATGTTGAAATAATCCGAGAAAACGATCACTCAGAAACAGCATTGGTAAATATCTTCAACTTAGATGGGCAACTCGTATTTTCTGCAACTATGGGCAGCGGGCAAAAAGCAATGCGGATTGAAATCACTGGTTTTGCAAGCGGGTTGTATCAGGTTGTTCTGAGTGGGGAAGACGTGCTCAGGGTGCCACTAATGGTGAAGTGATGTAAGAACTGAATATCTTCTGATTTGTTGAGTAAACTGATTTATGCAGATTTATTGCGTTACAATTTGAATCCGATGCTAATTCCCAAATGAATGCTTGGAAGGGTTGTATCAAGGTAGTATTGTCTGGAATAGCCAGAATGATAAATCCAATCATAATTGTTTTCCAACAGTTCGCGCCATTTATACCTTAGCCCTATTCCCGAATATAAATCGATCAGAAATTTCCTGACAAAAAACACTTTCCCACATCTGATTTCAAATGCCACAACCTGTTTCAAATAATCTGTCCGCTCATTGTTATAACATTCCAAATAACTCATTGGCCCTTCCTGCCAGGTGTATTCATCTGCAAAAATATACTTGTATCTTTTGTACAAAAACGAAGGCTGGATGTACCAGTATTCTGAAAGAAAGAAGTTGCCGGCAATGCCAATGTTAACACCGCTGGAATTATATTCAAGTGTTTGATAATCACCAATACTGTCGTTAAAGAATGTGTAATCTACGTATTCATGTTTTTGCTCGTAGGGATTAAGTACAGTATTTCTATAGCCAATTCTTAATTCAAGAGAAACTTTGTGTGATATCGGGTATGCAAAACTTAATCGGACATCATCGTACAACCATTCAAGCGGATTGATTTTTATTGCTGTAAAGCTTTCAATACTGTCATTTACTTCTTGAGAAAATGACTGGTCGTGTGAAGTCTCATACATTTGGAAACCTCTGTGTTTCAATGAGGTTTGAGCAAAGGAGTTCATTGAAGCAATGAATAGGACTGTATTGCTTAAAATGATAATCAACGAATCCCGTATCATATAAAACGGCTTTTTTGTGTAAATCAATTGAACAGGAATAATCTGAGAGTAATTTTCTAAATGTCAGCACAAGCATAATGCAATATGCTGATGTTTATTCAAATGTGAAGCAAATCCAGAAGAGCTTTGAACGCAACGACTCTATGTTATTGGTATAAATGGTGTTTTCACGCTTAAGAACATCCGGAATCCCATACGACATGCGCAATTCGATGCCGAATTTGAAATACTCGAGATACCATTCAACTCCGGTTCCTATGTCTAGAGAGTAGTCGTGCGGAAGAAGTTTGAGCAACGCTTCATCTTCCTGTTTCTTTTTGGATTGTGACGCGAGATCAAGGCTGTATTTTCCACCGAACAAGACATAGGCGCGAAAATTTGTAATACGGTTTGTCTTATACTTAAAAAGGAGCGGAAAATCGAGAAAGGTGGATTCAGCAGTTTTAGGAACACTGGTCGTAATTCCGGTTGAAGGATGATATACATCGTAGTGCACTTTCCGATCACCAAAGGAAAGGCCGGGAACAAAGCGAAGATTCATGTTGCTGCCAAGCCGAAGGTCTGAAACAATGGCAATCTGGAAACCATATTGAGATTCAGTTGTAATATTCAGGACCGAGTCGATCGGTCCATCGGATTCCGGCCTGCGCAATGTAAAGTCCATATCATTGAACCCAAGTGTGAACCCAAAATGAACCAGCCGCATGTCAAAGCGTGGCAGGTTCTCAATTCCCTGTTCCTGCGCAGAGGATGAATGGAACAGAAAAAGAAGGAAAGCCAGCGGAGCAAAGACAAGGGGAAAGCGCATAAATCGACGACAGTTTATTGCTTAATAACTGCAAAAGTAAGAATATATTATTTATGGCCTGCTGAAAAACAGGTAATACACACAGAATCAAATGAATATTCGAACACTTCAGAGGTGTATATGTATGCTGATTTTTTTGGTTGTCTTCAAAAGGCAAGAAGCTTGCAATGAAGCACTATTCAAACGTGATCAATGCATGGGTTTCAGCAATTGAATAACGTACAGTAACATACAATGACTTATTGTCCTTCATGACCTGAGCTTTGGTGATTAAAGGAAGACCTTTGGCTGATATATTCTGATCGAGTATGCATTTGTGTATTTCCCCTGATTCAGAGATTTCGGCAATACAAACAAAATTGTCTGCATTTGCTTTTGTTTTATATTTTGAAACGCTGTTTGAAAATTCCGGCAGTGAAAGGTTATTGATATTGTCATTGTAAATGATGTACAGGTTGTTGTTTGTGTAAAACGGAAAAAACGAACCCATTCTTTTCCAATAAGCTGTTGTGTTTCCACCACCTTCGGTTCGCTGATCCTTACGGATGTTTTTCATCCATTCAATATCGAGTGATTTATTAAAACTGAAAACATCAATATCTGTGAATTGCGCACCTTCATCATAGGAAATTGAAATTTCAGTAACAACAAAAAAACCACCGTCGGGTCGGTCAACAATGTTTTTGGTTTTGATATACAAAAGACCGTCGCCGGGAATTTTCTGGCCAACAAAATTTTCCAGGTTGTGATTGTTTAAAAACTGTCTGTCAAATTCCACCTGACTGGTGTTGGAAATTTCTTTTGTAAGCATGTTTATTTCTATCCCGTAAACACCATTTCTGAAAAGATATTCATTGAGCCCTTTTTGGACTATTGTGCCATTGTAGTAAAGGCCACCGAATCGGACGATCCCGTTTTCCGGCGTATAGAATTTATAATCATAGATATTCCCTTTTGGAAGATTAATTTGTATAGGGCCTGAGATCTGACCATCGGCAAAGTAAGAAGTGATGAAATAATTATTTTCCTCGATACCACTAATTGATAATGAATTAAAACGCTCTTTGAGTATTGTATGAAGGTTGCCGAAATTATCCACGATAAACTCCTCATTCAAAAAGAATTCGTAGGTAACTTTTGTCATTGATTCTTCCCATTGCAACTCCATTTCAGAATTATACATTTTTAAATCAATATAAGCAGAATCATTGTTTGTCATTTCATCGATAAAAAGCATCAGGTGAAATTTATTGTCAGGACTTGAGATCATTTTAAAATCTTTTGAACAATAGAAATCACTCTTGCAGGGGAAACTGTATAACTGCGTTGTTTTGCCTGCAATTTCGAGATTCTCCATATCAATGATTGTCTTACAAACAATCAGTTGCTTGTTTTTGAGATATCCTGACAAAACATATATTTGTTCAGAGCCGGCAAATGCATCAAGTAAAAATGTTTCTTCATTGGCCGAAACTATTGTAAATTCTTTTTCAATTTCCACTCCAGAATCTGAGATTTTCTGCAGTATAATTTCATTGTGCTTATCCAGTAAAAGCACATGTTTTTCATCATTGGTTTCGAAAAGAATTGTTTTCAATTCACCATTTATTCTTTTTAATTCCGAAATTTTCTGCATCTGAGCAAAACTGCATGCAGACTGTGCAGATGAAATGAAAAAGGAGCACACTGCTGCGGTAAAAATCAAAATCGCTTTCATATAAAAACATTTAATGCAAATGTATGAAAATCATCATAAAACCGGAGCTCTTTTTCATATATGGAAAAGAGCTCCGGAAAATGATAAATTCTTTATTTAATGCGCTTGCTATCCCAGATAAAATAAACAATCAATGCTGCAAATGCTATCAGGGCAGATAATTCCGGCCATGGGCAACCCGGGATCCATTCCCAGCTTCCCTTTATCTGAATCTGGTTTACATGCAGGAAGTTGAGGTCGACATTGAAGAATAATAAAAGAGCCCCGACAACCCCAAATAGTGCCGCTCCGGCAATAAATCCACTTGAAATCAGTGTTCCGCGCTGTTCGCGTGCTTTGTTGACTTCCGGATCTTTATGTCCGCCTGACAAATATTTTTGCAGCAATCCGCCAACAATAAGCGGGGTGTTTAAATGCAAGGGAATAAACATGCCGAGTGCAAAAGCAAGTGCCGGAAGTTTCAGCCAGTTGACAAGAAGCGAAATGATGGCGCCAAAAGCAAACAGCATCCATGGCACGGCTGCTCCGGGCTGCATTAGCGGTTCGATAATAGATGCCATGGCGTTGGCCTGAGGAGCAGCCATCGGATCATCATGAACGCCGGGAACTTTGACAAATCCGTAGGCCCCGTTGAGAATATAGATTACAATACCGACAGTAGCAGCCGAAACGAGAGTTCCGAGGAACTTGAACGATTGCTGTTTAGCTGGTGTTGAACCGAGCCAATAACCAATTTTTAAGTCAGTGATGAAGCCACCAGCCATTGAAAGAGCTGTACAAACCACACCTCCGATGATCAATGATGCGACCATACCGGACGATCCCTCAAGGCCGACTCCAACAAGAATTACCGATGAAAGAATCAGGGTCATCAGTGTCATTCCGGACACCGGGTTGGATCCGACAATTGCAATGGCGTTTGCAGCTACGGTTGTGAACAGAAATGAGACCACAACCAAAGTGACCAAAGCAACCAAAGCCTGAACCAAAGTCAGCTGAATGCCGGCATACAGAAATATAAATACAGCAATGACCGTTAACAGAATGAACAGCAGGACAAATGTCATTTTGATGTCTTTCTGCGTGCGTTCAGGCTGTTCCGTTTTGGCTTTTCCTGAAATGCCGGAAAAAGCAAGACCGAAGGATTTTTTAATTACACCGGAAGACTTGATAATGCCAATAATACCAGCCATGGCAATGGCTCCGATTCCGATATTCCGGACATATCCTGAAAAAATGGCTTCGGGTGACATAGATGCAAAAATATTGGTTCCGCCACCGGCTGCGGCCATCATGTTGCCAACTTCATTGAACAGAGGAACAAATACGAGCCAGGAAAGCATGGACCCAACAGCAATTATCAAAGCATAGCGCAATCCGATCAGATAGCCGAAGCTGAAAACCAGCGCGCTGGTACTCATTTTGAAAACCATCTTTGTGTTTTCGGCCAGTTCTGCACCCCATGGAATTACACGCGTTGTTACTGTATCGGACCACAATCTGAACTGGGCCGCAAGAAAATCATAAACACCACCGATAAGACCGCTGACAATGAGAAGACCAGCCTGTTTTCCACCTTTTTCACCTGAAATCAGGATTTCGGTAGTAGCCTTTGCTTCAGGGAAGGGCAATTTTCCATGTTGCTCTTTTACGAAGTATTTTCTGAAAGGGATCAGGAACAGAATCCCGAGGATACCACCCAGAAGCGCTGCCAGAAATATCTGAATGAATTTTATTTCAATATCCGGATATTTGAATTGCAGGATATACAATGCAGGAATAGTAAAGATGGCTCCGGCAACAATAACCCCTGAACTTGCTCCGATGGACTGGATAATGACGTTCTGGCCGAGAGCATTCTTTTTCCGTGTTAAAGCAGATGCACCAATGGCTATAATTGAGATGGGGATGGCTGCCTCGAACACCTGACCGATTTTCAATCCTGCATAAGCTGCTGCAGCAGAAAAAACAACTGCCATCAGAAGGCCCATTAATACTGACCAGACTGTAG
>VSSQ01001132.1_pt1 | contig 11296 bp, 13 predicted proteins | sample 4763081 | NCBI WGS metagenome assembly VSSQ01 (sample SAMN12137344, study PRJNA551015) | bioreactor metagenome | isolation source: SDC9 anaerobic chlorinated ethene degrading culture | place: USA: Knoxville, Tennesee | collected 2015-01-01
ATATCAGTCACGATGGCAGCGATATTTTGGCCCAGCAACCGGTATGCACCATAAGCCACCAGAACAACTACTGCAATGATCAATGCGACCTCCGTCGACTCGATTCCCCGGTTATCCTTTAGGAAACGCAATGCCAATCACCTCCTTCCTTCTTTAGAAATATGGATAGAAAACGAACAACAAAGTTCCACAAAAAATTGATACGACAAAAGGAATTTCCCTCTTTTTCTGAAGGCTCGCGATTACGCCCTGCAATCCACCGACAATTGATATCGGGATCAAAAAAATTGGATTTCCAAGAACCAGGGCAGCAGCAATTATCAGCTTGACATCCGCACCTCCCAAAACACCAAATTCCCAAAGCGCCCATACTACAAGGATGAGAAGACAAATCAACGCCGCTGACGGTTGAAAAATTGCGGAAAATGCGGACAACGTAAGGGCGAATGCCAGACGTTTTTCTCGGGGGTTGAAATCTGATACGTGTGTCAGTGCAATCATCAACAATACTGGAGCCCATAAGCCATTGAAAAGGGCATACACACCTGCACCAACCATCCCGCCAACGGATAATGGCGGGGGGACCTGGTGGTTGCGGAGATCGTAGACCATACAGGCAAAAAACAGGGCTAAAACGGCGAAATTTGCGATCAGCAGGCGCTCCTATCCATTCTGCATCAAGGCAAGGTGCTTAAAAATATAAAGCTGGACACACTTCTGCACCCAGAAGGTTCTGTCCAGCCAACGATTAAAAAATATATTTCTTTAAAGATAATTATAGCGAAATAATTTTGTAATCCAAGGTGGATTATTGATAGCCAAGTTCGCTAAGATTATTTATGCAGGTTGAAGATAAATTCGAAAGATACTACCCTTACCCAATTCACTATTTATTTCAATCCGGCCATTATGAAGAGCAATAATATGAGCCGTAATTGCAAGACCTAATCCTTTGCCATTGTGATTCGTAGTCCCTGCTTCTGCACGATAGAAACGTTCAAATATATGAGATTGTTGGCTTTCTGAGATTCCTATACCATTGTCTTTTATCTCAATAATGACTTGGCTATCAGCTTTACAGGCAGATATCTCGACAAAACCGCCAGAATGATTGTAATGGATTCCATTCTCGATCAAATTTGCGACAGCGCGATTAAATAATACAGGGTCGCCATTTACCTCAAGTTCAATGTCTCCGCTCATTTTGAGTTCTACATTTTCTCGTTCGGCAATTGGGGTTAGTTCATCGAGAATTTCTTCGAATAGCACTCCCAAGACGATTGGTCGGCAATCAATTTCTTTTTCGGCTTTTGCCAGTAAAAGTAAATCTTCCACCAATCGTTCGAGACGGATGATCGAACGTTCGGCTGTGGCAGAAAAATCTTGATAATCTTCAAGTTTTACCTGAGGGTTAGTATTCAATACTTCCAGATTCATTCGTAAGGAGGTCAAAGGAGTGCGTAGCTCGTGAGCGAGATTGGATATAAATTCGCCTTGATTCTCGAAGTTTGCCTGCAGATGCTGAAGCATACGGTCAAAAGAATCAGCGAGGGTTTTGATTTCATCATTTTCCCCTTGATAATTTAACCTTTGATCCAGGTTCTGAACACTGATTTGTTGAGCAGCATTACTTATCCGAGTCACTGGCTTCAAGGATTCTTTTGCGACTAGTCTTGCAGCAAAAAAACCGATGCCTGTAATCAGGGAAAGCCCAATTGCCGATAAAATCCGAACAACAAGTAATGGATCCGTTCTTGAAAAACCAGGGTCATGCCAGAGCGTATACCCAGCCGGTCCTGGAGTTTCAGCCAGAACAGTAATGGGCTTACCATTGGCGTCCACAGTATTTATAAGCATTTGGGTATCTGGAGAACCAATTTCGTGAGTGATAAAAATAGGGGCGATGATATTTACGAAAATGACCAAGAACAAGCCAATCACAAATACAACTCCACTAGTTAAACAAATAATTCGCTGACGCAAACTCAAAGTTTCTAATTTCTCTTTATTCATTTGCACTTTCTTTAATGGTTCTACTTTCTATTGATTCTTGTTCTGATTGGACAAATCGATACCCGGTCCCAATTACTGTCTCGATATACTTAGACATAGAATCATCACCGAGCTTTTCACGCAACGATTGTATATGAACCCGTACAGTGTTTGAAAAAACATTAGTCATAGTGCCCCAAACATGCTCTAGAAGCTCTTCCTGACTGATCACTTCATTTGGATGCCGCATTAAATATTCCAGAATGCCAAATTCCTTTCTGGTTAACTGAATCCTGTGGTCAGATTTCCAGACCACCTTTTCCACTGGATCTAGAGATATTTCCTGAACCCTCAAAATTGGCTCTCTGTTTCGCAGATCACGGCGTAACAAAGCACGTATTCGTGCAAGTAATTCTTTTAAATGAAATGGCTTAATTAAATAGTCATCTGCACCATAATCCAAACCAGTGATAATGTCTTTTTGTTTCCCCCGTGCAGTAAGAATAAGGATCAATAGCGATGGGTGTTTTTCTCGTGCCAAACGACAAATATCAAGCCCATCCATATCAGGCAAATTTAAATCTAGCACTAGTAGATCATACTCATTGACTGCCAATGCTTCAAGCGCTTTGTTCCCATTTTCAGCAACATCAACAGCATACCCATCCCGCGATAATCCAATGTGAAGGGCCTTAGCTACATCTTTTTCGTCTTCAACAACTAATATTCTCATATTTCGATCTACTAAGGAGTATAAGTCCATTTCTCCGAAGAAGTCGCATTATCAAGAGACCCCATTGAAGAACATTCGGTATTGCATACAACCGATGATCCTCCATAATTTGTATTCTGGTAATGATAGAAGTAATTGCAGTTTGAATACCCTCGTGCTGAGGAGACTCGATTGTCCCAACCAGATGGCATTGAAGAAACACTATATTGGGTAGAAATGGAGCATCCACTTCCGCTCACTACCCAAGTATAAGAACTGCCAGCAAAATTGGTACTATCCCAATCAATACCGATTACCACTTGACTACTTAGTGAACTCAATCCATTGTTGGAATTCAAAAGTTCATTTGTGACTTCGTCTGGTCGTGCAAAATGATTGAGTAGAACTCGGCCATTCGTAGCCGCAGAAATTGAATCGGCAAAATTGTCAAAACAATCTGACTTAATTATCCTTGAAGAGCCATTGTTACCTTCTTCAATTGGGGCAATTAGGGCATAACAATATTGCTTATTATTATTTGTCTCTGTTGAGCTAGCAGCAGTGAGGAACAATACAAGGAATAGCCCCGCAAGCAAATACAGTAAATTACTCTTCTTATTCATTTATTATCCTCCCAGTGGTTGTTTTGTGCTTTAAATCATATCAGTTGAAGTGTTAAATCTTTATAAAGTTTTAACATTCGAGTCCTAGTAAACAAAATTCAAAAATTTGTAAAACTTTACAAAGACTTAACACCTGAGTTGTTATATTTATATTTAGATGGTATGGGAACCGACTTAGTTTAGGTGGTAAATCAAGCTCAACAGTCGCGAAAGACTGGTATGAATGATTGCCAAAGTATTTCTGGATAATAGACAAAGCTAATGTTTCTCTTGTGAATAGAACGGAGGTAAATGATGAGAAAGAATAAAAGCTGGGTTCCAGCACTGCTGGCGCTTATATTGATTGTGTCCGGTTTTTTGATCTACACAGAAGCTTCTGCACAAGCGCCAAAGTGGTTAGGTTGGCTAATTCCTTCCGGGCAAGATCCTGCCGCGCCTGTTCAGGTCCAAGAAGCTCTTGTTCCTAACCCAATCAGCGCGCCATTTTACCCCAATACGAGCGACCCTATTTCAACAAGCAATCTGGAAATTCAACAGGTTATAGAGAAAAACAATACAGAGGCAATAACGCTCCTGGCACCTGGCCTTTTGCATATTTCTAAGGAAAGGCAGATTTTCTCCAGCAATTCCGCTACTTTTACAAACGGCGAGCTCATTCCAACCTTCGAAAAAATTGATGAGTGGTATCAACTGGGAGAAGGTGGTCAGGTGATTGCATATGTAAGCATCACAGACACTGGTGACCCTGCAACTACCCAAACGGTTGTTTATAAGGATAAGAAGTTTACGAACCTTACCTTCCCCAATCTAGCCAGTACCGAACCCGAGGATTTCTTTCTAAAAACACTCGATTTTGGTTTTGCGGATATCTTTTCGGGAGAGAAAACAGCTGATCTTGTCGTGAGTCAAGAAGGAAATGAAACCAAATTTTCCATAACGACTCTAATAAACAACCCAGAAGCAAATTCTAAAGGAGTTAATTATAGCGGGATCAGGGAATACTATAGCATTTCAAATGATACTGGGCTGATTAGGCAGATCGGGCGCGATTATATCGATCTTGAGGGAAATGAAGTCCAGGCTTTCACCGTACAAATTCTCGGCATTGAGCGTGTTAAGGCTTTTCCTGAAGACATAAGCGCATTTTTTGAGTGAAGGAGACAAAATGAAAACGAGAATTCTACTCATTTTCCTTACATTTGTTCTTTGTTTGGCAACAGTTACAGCAGTAAAAGCCGCCTCATCAAATTACCACAACATCACCACGATTACCTACAACAACAGAATCACCGATCAAGGGAATTATCGTTGGAACGGCGGCTACTCTATGAGCACATCCCCGGTGACATATATGGATCAATTAGGGCTAACGTACTGGCAAACCTATTGCAGTTGTAACTACACTATCGATTACGCATCAATCATAGCATACGATAGCAGTTACAGTTGGATGATGGGATATAACATTTCATCAAGAGCGGATGGTATGGCTCAACTAAAGTCCAATTGTTCCGGTCAAACCCTCAGGGGGCATGATTACGTCCAATACTACTGGCAGGATTCCGGCTATGCCGGAGATGGCGGTACGCTCAATACTGCGTCAATCATGACTTATCCATAGATTTGGTATTTGCTAGATAGACTGCACAGCTCTTAGAGAAGACTTGCATTTTTACTAAATACTTAACACCCAATCAGGTAATTTGGAAAGGAAAAAAACTTTACAAAGACTTAACACATATTCTGTTATTGCTAATTAAGAAAGAAAAGGAGAAATTAATGAAAACACCTAATAAGCGCATCGCCCTAATAATTTTATCACTTGTAATTGTGATTACACTTTTTTTTGCGGGAAGATTTATACCTACTCTGGCAAAAGCAATTTACCCTGATATGTACGGATTAGTTGAAAAGAACGAACCAAAGCTGATAAATGATTTGTCTACCCAAGAGGAGGTAAAAACTGAATCAACAGACGAATCATTCCCATCCATAAATGATGAAGTAATTACTCCTGTCACACCTGATGCTAAAAGCCAATTATCTACTATGTTAAGCGAATTAGGAAATATAACTTTTTCCAAATCAGGGTGGATACATTTCGTTTATTCCAATGAATCAGATATTAGCAATGGAGTCATCCTTCCTGATGGTAACTTAATGCCTCAGAACTACATTAATGATGGTTGGTATTTTGTCAACGACCAAGGCTTTGTAATTAAACATCTAATTTCTTTAGTCGATGACGCAGGAAATGTACTTCAACGCGAAATATTTGTAAACGATACTTTAGTTAACTTGACAACAAATGAAAAAATGGAAAATATTCAACCCTACAGATTAAAACTAGATTTAGGATTTTCGCAGGAGATGTTAGCGATGCAAGATGGCGGAGCAATTTTAGGGGAAGAGACCGATGAAATTGAAGGGAAACCAGTGATAAAGTTTTCGATTCAAGGGACATTTGATAAGCCAACAGTTTTAAGTAACGGATCGCAACCAGTTAAGAGCATTAAGTTGTTGATGTTATTTGATCAACAAAATGGTGCAATAAATGAAGCAGAAAAAATATGGCAACTAACAGATGATACGGAAGTACTTTTTGAGAAAAATCAAGTTCTGACTTTACAAAGCGATGAGCTGCCCAATGAAATCGCTCAGATTTTGGAGTGTGGAAAATGAAAAAGATGATTTTGCCAAGCATAGTGATTTCGCTTTTGCTTTTAATTCTGACTGCTACATTGGTTTCGGCAACTGCCGGCACATGGACATACCGTCTTTATGCTTTAAATATTTCAGGAACTAGTGACGGCTATTCCGGGAAAATGGTGAATTATTTAGCAAACGGCACTACATGGGGAGCAAATATCCTTACCTACATAGATAATCCTCCTATTAAGTTGGCGATAGGGTGGAATTATTTTTCTGGCACTGAAAAATGCGGAACTATTACAATGCAAAATGTTCAAGGAGGATCACGTTATATTAATGCCCAACAAACAGCAAATACGATATATTTGACAAAAATTGGATGTGGGGGAATACGATATGGATTATCAAATGGGAAACACATTGTATCTTCACCGGGGGGAACTAATTATTATGATGAATGGACTTTAACAGAACAAATTCCTTAATTGATGAAATAATACTTTTCAGTATCGGAACATGCAGTTGCCAGTCTTTTGGGCAACTGTGTGTTCTTACTTAGTTCTTTTACAGATTATGTAAAAAATGGGAATTACTTTACAAGGACTTAACACCCATTTTGGTATTCTTATTTTTGACGAATAAGTTTTAACAAACCAGGTAATCAATTAAGTGGGAATCTATAAAATATTCCTTATCATTTAATTAATTATCAACAAATTACAACAAGAGAAAAGCAAAATGAAGAAATATGGAATTTGGATATTCTTTGGATTTATAGTTTGGGGTTTATTAGCCGGATGTTCAATATCGCAAAATTCCCAAATTCCCCAAACTCAACAGACTGAACCACCCTCGTCAACTTTACCTGTCACAAGTCGCACTCAAGATCTTCCTGTTGCAAGTACCCTAGAAACAGGCAATTCAACGCATCCATTTTCTGGGTTTATTTTGATCATTTCAAGTCAACCGGGAAAATTATTTTTGTATAACGGGGTAAGTTTATCTTCAATACAAATAAGTACAGATGACATACATCAACCAGCGCCAAAGCTATCACGAGATGGAAAAAATATCAGCTATCGTGATCTTGTTGGTTACCTGAATGTGTACACTATTTCAACTCAGGATACAAAGCAATATACCTCCGAATTGACTAACGGCGGTGAACCAATGGGATGGTCTCCCAATAAAGGAAAAATTGCCTTTGGGTGCCCCATAATGCCCGCGAATATTTGCGTTCTCACTTTGAAAACGGGCACGGTCGAGAACTATACAAAGGGATTACCCAATAATGCAAGCGATAGTTATGCTGGTTATAACTTTGCTGGTTGGAGTGAAGATGACACTAAGATGGGGCTGTTATTTGAATATGAACCACCGTCCTCAGGAGGGCAAACTTTCTACACTGGAACAATTGAAGTAATGGATACCAAAACGAAGGCAATCACAAAAGTATTATCCGAAAACGACCTCACAGGAATCGAACATATTCAGGATGCCATGATTTCGCCAGATGGAACAGCATTCCTTTTTTCGGCGAAATCTGGTGGGTATTACGCGGTTTATCGGGTTAACGCGGACGGGACTGGTCTGACAAGAGTTACATCAGAATCCTTAAATTTCAACATTACCCATCCTATCTGGAGACCAGATGGAAATGGATTTGTAGCTTCAGCTCCTGAAAACGAAAAGGAATCAAGCTCTGCAATCATCTTGCCAACGATCTTTGATCTCTCTGGGAGAATCATTGGACAGATAAATATTGCCGGAGGGGGAGAGGCTGTTTCCTGGATCGATGAAAATAATTGACTCATAAATTAGAAAAAAGGCGTTAATTTCTGGAGGATAAAATAACAAAAAAGGGTTGGATCTTTAGCATCACCATTGGAATCGTTTTGGGGGTGATAGGCGGATTTCTAGGAATTCCGCGTCTATTACAAGCAAAAACCGTAAGTGCTGCTTCAACCGCCGACGATGTTCTCAATACTACCCTAAACAGTTCTTCAAAATGGAACACCGTTCAAGGTACGGCGGACATTGTCTGGTATGGGGAAAATGGCGAAAATCAAGAATATCTCAATACATTTGCCATTCAGCAGCCCAACCTAGCCAATATCTCAGTTAAGAATGCTGACGGTAGTGTGACTGCCAGTGAATGGATCAGTGATGGAAGCAAAGCTTACAGCATTGATCCCCAGGCGAAGGCCTACGCCGGAGGAACTTTGCCTGCTTTCAGCAAAGATTTCTCGTTGCTACCCACAACATTGGAAGACGCCAAGAATACCGACGCGATCTATCGCCACCCATTTGGCATGCTCATCCCGTCCCCGGTGGGCGATTACCTATACCCACAGTGGTTGGCACAAGGGAAAGACATTGCATTCAACCTTACCAGTGAGGACACATTTCTGAACCGGAAAGTGTGGATTATCACGTATTCAAAATATAACGCCGATGTAACCGCCTGGATTGACGAGGAAACCGGGATTATCTTAAAGTACACCCAAACCATGGATGGTAAACCATTTGAAGAAATGACATTTACGCAATTTAAAGTAAATTCACCTATCAACCAGACACTCTTTACGCTACCATCTGATGTAATTTCGCAGTAAAGGCATAGCTGAATAATTGGAGGACAAATGAAAAGAATATTGTCGGCGATGACTTCGATCGTTATGGCACTTATTACCGCTTCACTTGTAACAACATTGGTCTTTGCTGTAACTCGCATATCAGAATCCGGGAACCTATCCTATGTTTCCGGACCATCGGGATATCCTAGTACAAAAACAAGCACATCCTGCCTAGGAGGTTCTTGCCTTTACTTAAATCAGAGCGATAATCCAGCTGTTTGGCGATGGCCATATCTTTCCGTTGGTATCTGGAACTGGTATGCGTATTGCCCAAATATTGGCCAGGCTGCAGCCAAATACGGGGTAATGTATGAATCCTGGTCTACAGTAATGAATCAAGCCAACCCGAGTAATTGGGGAACCGATGTTTATCTTGGCTATTCGGATAAAAATACCTCTGAAGCTCTGTTCACAAGTAATACTTGTATATCAGGGTGGGGGTGTTATAGCTTGCCTGTGTACTGGGATAGCATGGGTTACACTGCTCATTAATTGAAGTGAGCAGGCGCCACACAAGCAATTCTTTCGTGAATTGCTTGTGTGGCTTTATTCAGAGGATCAAGAATGTATATCTACACTGACAATCTAGGTATTCCAGTATTCCCTTTAGTATCATTGGTGTTCATTGTAATTCTATTTACCCAATGGAGACGAAAGCATAATTTGCCTTACGTTTTTTTCTTATCTCTGTTTGGTGTGTACTTGATGTACGGAATTGATAAGGTATTTTTTCCCTTAGAAATAAGCGGATCATTCTCAGATGCGATGAGGCATTTACAGATATTATCTTCTGTAAATTTTGTGCCATTCTATTTTGGTCAATTTGGGTTGACTGCGGGTGGATCAAGATTCTTAGTTTATAACATACTTCTAACTTTACCCTTTGGATTTGGCGTAAATTTCTTAACAAGAATGAATGTCAAAAAAATAGTTAGTGTTTCTATTTTCCTTGGATTAGGACTTGAGATAACACAACTTCTACTGTCACTTGCATTGAGATACCCTTACCGTGTAGTTGATATTAACGATGCAATATTTAACGCATTTGGAGTTTTATTGGGTTATGGCTTATTCAAGTTATTTGCACGCCTATATTTGTTGATAATAGGACAGGACACGAATAACAAAGACGCGTTGTCATTATATTTATGTGAAGTAGTCCATCAAAAAATAAGAGAAGAAGACATTGATAATTTTGTACTTAATTCCAAAGTATAACCCAACCTCTCACAAGATTTGGTTCAGGAAGATATAGCTAATTTTCAAGAAGATTACAGATACCAACAAAATGGGGATTCCTGGCAGTCGGTGCAAACTAATTTTCTTTTCCCGAATCGCTGATACCAAACTTAAGCCTAAAACCACAATAAGATGAGTTGTTAGAAATGCAAAGATAAAGACTTCACTGGGCCATATCAAAGAAACGGTAATGGCACTGACTGCATCCGCACCACCCCACCACTTCAATTCCCAGGCAACCCAAAAACCAATGATTGCCAGAGCTGAAAGTTGCGAAGTTTGAATCGAGAGGAATGCTCCCAAAAATAGCAATGGAAGCCAGGTGATTATCCGGCTTAACTCTTCCCAACCAAATGCTTGAGATATCCTATTCCGTTCACTAACAGCTGCAACTAACGCAGCAAGTAGGACTAATGTCCAGTTTCCCTGCCAGATTCGATAAAGACCTGCGCCAATGAGAGGAATAACCACCCAGGCGCTGTGAGGTATTTCACTTTTTCGAATATCGAACCAAGATACGATTCCCAACCAGGTTACAACAAGGCCAAAAATAACCCAATCCATAACTCCTCTTTTTCTACGGCTTGATCTGCCCCTCGATCCGTCGAATATATTCAGCGCCACTTGCGCAACCGCTTGAAAAATTGGCTGCAATGCTGTTCCAATTGTTCGGATTTCCGGTTTTTCGAAGAGCTTGATAAACACACCCAGCGCCGGCATGGTAATTTGCTAGAACCAGACGCCAGTAATCGTCATAACTTAAAAACGCAGCTGGTTGTTTTCCGGTTGCAAGATTGAAAATCCTGGTCGATTGCAAACAACTTGCATTGAGGGTTTCAGTCAGAACTCGTATCGCTTGGTTTCCTTTTTCAATATCAACACCCCCTGGACAATTCGGGCAGGTGGCCTCAATATCTCGTAAAACCATTCCCCGTAATAAATATTGCGTTGAAGAATCCAGGAGTTGATATTGGGTAGTACATCCTACTTCACCGTATGTTTGCCGGCAGATGGTTTGGAAATAAGCCGGTCGCCACATTAAAACAAGATCTGCACCATATGTGGTCATCTGACCCAATCCGATCTCACCCAACGTCCAATTTGCTGCCGGCCAGAATTGCGATTCAACAGCAATGACAGCTTTAACTACCTTTGGGGGTAACTCTGCGGCCTGAGAAGAAGAGAGAATCACCGAGTCAAATTGGTTCTGCCAGGTGAGCACTTGTTCATGAGTAAGCTCGATTCCACAACCATTTGCGGAGCCATCAGGATTCAACCCTTGTGCTGGACAGGTAGAACCATCGACTAAACCGGATGACAATAACTCGGCAGCCAAAACATCATAACGGTTGGCAGTGGCTAGGTTCGTGTTCCCGCTTACTGGCATTAACCAATCTGGGATAGATGTTGGAGTTAAGCCATATGCTATCTGGCAGGTTCCA
>VSSQ01001133.1_pt1 | contig 11295 bp, 13 predicted proteins | sample 4763081 | NCBI WGS metagenome assembly VSSQ01 (sample SAMN12137344, study PRJNA551015) | bioreactor metagenome | isolation source: SDC9 anaerobic chlorinated ethene degrading culture | place: USA: Knoxville, Tennesee | collected 2015-01-01
GTGCGCCGGTGCCCAGCGACGGGAAGGGTGCGCCGGTGCCCAGCGACGGGAAGGGTGCGCCGGTGCCCAGCGACGGGAAGGGCACGCCGGTGCCCAGCGACGGGAAGGGTGCGCCGGTGCCCAGTGATGGCAAGGGTGTACCGGTACCCAGTGATGGGAAGGGTGCGCCGGTGCCCAATGATGGCAAGGGTGCGCCGGTGCCCAGTGATGGCAAGGGTGCGCCGGTGCCCAATGATGGCAAGGGTGCGCCGGTGCCCAGCAATGGGAAGGGCGCATCGGCACCCGGTGATGGAAAGAGTACACCGGCACCCGGCGATGGGAAGGGTGCGCCGGTACCCAGTGATGGCAAGGGTACACCGGTACCCAGTGATGGGAAGGGTACACCGGTACCCAGTGATGGAAAAGGCACACCTATACTCAGCGATGGGAAGGGCGCGCCGGTAGCCAACGATGGGAAGGGCGCACCAGTGCTTAGTGATGGAAAGAGTTCCCCCGTACTCAATGAGGCAAAGGTCGTACAGTTAAGCGAAGGTAAAAACCTGAATGCCCCAGGTGGTGTTCAAAATGATTCTGATGCTGAGAGAATAGGCCTTACAAGCAAAGAACTCATCGCTTCCTTTGTAAACAACACTGTCCCACAATGGTCCAGTTTAAGCAAAGATGGTTTTATGCAGCTCTTTCTTCTCTTTCGGGGGCTGGGTTTGGACTATGAGCGCAGGCTTAAGAATTTAGATAGCTCTAAGGATCCTGAAAAGAGTAATTTACAGGCAGAGCTTAAGAGGAGTCTTAAAGGAATTCTTCTCTCCTTACTTACAAGAGGTGGTGGCAATGGTGATGAGAAATCTCTTGCCACTAATCTTCTTGATCGCTTAACCGGACAGCAGATCCTCTTGCAGGGTGGGAATTCCGAAGCTCCCTTTTATCTTATGGAAATCCCTCTTCAATCTGAAGGAGAACTCTATAATCAGACCTTAGCCATTAAGGCCTCTCGGAAAGGTAACAAACTGGACTTGGATCATTGCCGCCTGGCCCTGCGTGCCGAGACCCCCACCTTAGGTGAACTGGGCTTGGAAGGGTGGATCTATGAAGCTCAACTAACCCTTAAGGTGTTTAGCGATAATCCTGAGCGCTTGCAGTCTTTGGTCGAAGAAAATTTTGCCCACACCCGTGAAATTTTTAATCAGATGGGAATGAGCCTGCATCCTGTCACGGTGGGACCGCTTGAGACAGCCGATGAATTCCATCGTTTTCTTAAAGGAGAACTGCGTGAGGGGGTGGATTATCAAGTATGAGAGAGAAAGCCGCTGCTCTGGCCTATGATCAAAGCGGTGCACCTAAAGTGGTTGCTAAAGGCACTGGAGAAGTTGCTCGCAAAATTATTGAACAAGCCATTGAATATGGAATCCCCATCCAAAAGGATGAAGTTCTTGTGGAAACCCTCATGAGAGTGGAGTATGGTGAAGAAATTCCTCCACAACTCTACCAAATTGTGGCCGAGCTTTTAGCGTTTGTTTACCGTCTGGATAAACTTGCCAAAGATCGTACAAAAAGTTGAGGAAGATGCGTATAAGGGCATACAATCAGTTCGTAATTCTGATTGTATGCCCTTATATTCATGAGTTAAAAATTAGCATAGTCTTTTGAAAAAGACAAAAAACGATATAATGCAACAATTGATTAGGCATCGACCTGCTGTTTTTTAAGGTTTAATTGCCGCTTGGCCAAGACGGCAGCTACTTGCTCCGTATCTCCAAGTTGGACTCCGTTAAGACGCCACTCCCGGAATATCTGCCAAAATTGCTGTTCGGAAATACGGCGGGTATAGCGCTCAGATTCATCATCATATGGCCAAAAAACATCAACCCAAAGGGTTCCCCGATTGGTAAGTACGAGTACAAAATGATTCAATTCGGGGATGGGGGACTCAGTATTGCGCATGAGGATATGGGATCGACCGTTCGGGAAGTCTGTTTTTAAATAAACTAACTTCATCAGGATCCTCCTTGTCACACATTGATGCGATTCACAATTCAAGTATAGCACTTTAAGAAGCAAAAAACGATGACTGTAAGAATTTTCTTCATCATGATCGAAAAGCCTTGCAGTATAGTCTATGTAAGACACGGAAAAAAAGTGAAGCGTTCATAATTATTGCATGATTGATGAAGGGTTGGGATAAAATAAAAAACAAATAAATGGTTGTTCAGGGGAGGTACCAGCATGCTTACTATCGTTCATACTTTTGATGCACCCGATCGTGACCGGTTATTATCGGATATTCGCAGCGGTCTGGACACGTTAGAGCAGGTGGGCGGATTTAAATACGCCAGCATCAACGAACAAACCAATTCCAATGAGATTATGGTGATGACCAAATGGGATGATCTCAACGCATACGAAAATTGGGCGTCCGGAGTTGGCGAAAACAAAGCCTTTAAGCAGGCTACCCCGCAGATGTTTGATGTTATTGATGAGAGATATTAAAAGAATGATGTAAGCAAAAGGTTGAAGGCAGAAAAGGAGATAGAGCAGGATCTCCTTTTCTTATACCTATCAGGGACGATAGAGTTTTATCCTCACAGGGCTAGAAAGCACAAAAATTTTGTAGTGAATTATTAAAAAATTTAAAATATTGTGAGGATTTTTCTTTACGATTTGTGTATAATAGGGATAGACTCAATAGAGAAACTATGGAGGTGTTTAGATTTGAGGGTAGCTTTAGTGGTCAATCCTGTAAAAGAATGCCAAAGCTGTACACAGCGTGATGAGCGGGAAGTATCTGCCCATATTCTTGCCTACCAAATCGCTCACCAGCTTCTGTCAAGTGTACCGGGACAAATTCAAGTGGATGGAAGTCGGCTGATTGTCAATCTCCAGGCACACGACCCCCTCCATTTTGATTTGCGCTCGGGATCTTTATATACAAAAAACTTGAATATACCCCTTGAACAACGGTACCGCAAGGAAAAAGGCCTTGAGGAATTAGCAAGACAAATAAAGGAAGAGATTCAAATCACTCCCCTTGATACGGAACATCACGTTGACCCTTTGATGACGTTAATTGTCAAGCTCATTGAAATTTACCATGCTCGATGCGGGCTTCATATTTCGTCAGTGCAATGTCAGGAAAATAAAACGATCTGGGAAGTCAGATTACATGAAGATGGCCCTAGCGGCTGGATACAAAGTGACGGGGTGCTGCGGAATCGTTTCGGTGAAGAAATGAACCTGTCAGAGTGGATGCATTTGCGACCAGAAAAATTAGCCATGTATGTCTTTGGTTTCAATCGATTCTGCCGCCATTTTCCCAGTCCGGTTAAAGCCAACCCTTGATAAGTGATTTAAATGATCTATAAAGACAACAAGAAGCCGCTGTCAAGCGAGCTTCTTGTTTTTCAGTGGGCCGAATGAGTTTTAACCTGGGCGTTGCCAGGTATTTGTTCGGTTTTCTGCTGCATCTTTAAATATTCTTCAAAAGCGGATTGGAGATTTGGATTAGCAATTCCTTGCAGGACGATGCTTTGGTTCAATAGGACCCGACTGGGATGATTACCTATGACCTCAATCTGAATAGACGATATATGTAGAGTCTTGAGCTCATTATCAATGAGAAGCTCAAAGGGCTTCACCTCAGGGAAAGTTGCTTCCAAAAGGACGGTCCCGGTAGGTTCGTCGGGCAGGCTGCCCGGATTTTCATCTGCAGATCCGCCATCGCTGGCATTTGGGATAGCTTGGCCATCCTCTTTGCTCGCGGGTGGGTCCTTTGCCGGTTCTAAGGCATCGGCAGTGATAGTGGCTCTTTCTTCAGATAGAACAAGAGCGTCTTCTGGCTGTTGAGGTGGGGCTGATGCAAGGTCACCTTGGGCCAAGGCTTCACCGGGCTCTGCTTCAGGAATGGAATGGAGATCGCTTAAAACAAAGGAGGCTTCAAGGAGAAGTTTTTGCATGACAGCGATATTCGAATTCCAGGTTAACTCTATGGGTGTTCTTTGAATAGTATCCTCTGCAGAAACGGAGACGATGCTGTAAGTGCCCTCTTTAGTTAAAAAAGGTCTATCGGCGCAGCCGCTCAAAATAAAGAGCAGCAGAATAAGGCACATCAGTGAAGATATCCTGTGCAACTTAATCAAGTTTATTTCCTCCTGAACACTGCATTAATGTCGATTACTATTAATTCGCGTTAAAAAAGCTAAACCCTTTTTTTGAAGTCCTGCATTGATTCCCTGGGCAAATATGTGTAAAATGACTTTCAGAAAGGGGCTCATTAATGATTAAAGGAAAAATAGTAGTTATTGATATTGAAACCACCGGATTTGATATCTATAACGATGAAATCATAGAATTTGCTGCCCTGTGCATTGAAGAGGGGGAGGAAGCGGAGGCTTTCAGCGTTTTAATCTCACCCCGGAGGCAAGTTCCGGAGCGGATTTTACGACTGACGGGTATCTCTCCGGAGGAACTAAAGCAAGCCGGTTCCCTTCAGGCTTATCGTGATAAAATTCTGGATCTCTTCCAGGATGCCATTATCGTGGGGCATAATGTGGAGTTTGATTTAGGGTTTCTCGAGCAGGCCTTAACTATTCATTTTGAAAACACTCTCTGGGATACATTGGAGATTGCCCGCATCCTTTACCCGAATATGCCCAAATACAAACTGGGCGACTTAACCAAGAGTCTCGGTTTGACGCCCCTGGAAAAGGCCCACCGGGCATTATTTGACGCCCGGGCCGCTTGGGAGCTGCTGCAAGCCTGCTGGGAAAAAGGGTTGACTTTGGATTTGGGTTTCTACCAAAGAGCCCTTGCCCTTGCCGGTAACGCACGGGTGGCCGGCTTTTTGCGGGAATTAGAGAAAACCGTCAAGCGAAAATTTCCTGAACGCCTGATTCGAACCGACCTAGTGCTTTATGAGCAGGATTTAGGCCTTTTTGAAGAGTTAGAGGAGGAAGAAACCTTCTCAGAAGACGTGGGATGGATTGAATCCTGCTTTTCTTCAGGGGGCATTCTGGAAAATAAACTTAAAAGTTATGAAAGCCGTCTTGGCCAGCTGCAGATGGCCAAAGCCGTGGGTGAGTCCTTGACAGGCTCGACTCATATCGTCATCGAGGCTGGAACGGGTACAGGGAAATCCTATGCCTATTTAATTCCCGGCCTGTGGTGGTCTAAAAAAACAGGCAAAAAAGTCGTGGTGGCTACGCATACCATTCCTTTACAGGAGCAGATTTTTAAAAAAGATCTTCCTCTGCTTGCTCAGGTCCTGCCCTTTTCTTTCCGTGGGGCCTTATTGAAAGGAAAATCAAATTATATATGCTTGAAAAGATGGTCTTTTACCCTGGGCGTCACTGCGGAATTAGCTCCAGGTGAACGGCTGGCGCTGCTCAGCGTTATGGTGTGGCTTAGGGAAACAACCACCGGGGATTGGCAGGAGGTCTCCCAAATTCCCAGCCTGAACAAGCTATGGGGGAGCCTGAATTGCGAGGAAGAGAGCTGCATCCCTGGAAAATGCTCTCACGCCAATCGCTGTTATATGCTGCAGTCCCGTAAACGCGCCGAAGAGGCCGACTTGATCATCGTTAATCACTCTCTCCTCTTTTCGGATATCAAAACAGAGAAGAATATCCTGCCCGAATACCATGAATTGATCATAGACGAGGCCCACCATCTCCATCAAGCGGCTTTGGAGCAATTAGGCAATGAGATCAGCCTGGAACAGATTTCCCGGGTCCTGAATTTGCTCAGCCGTTCTATGGCCGGCAGTTTCTACGGGAATGTCAAAGCAAGGGCTCAAGTCTGGGAACGCCTTCTTTCCGTGGCTCTTTGGGAACGTTTTCGCGGCTATCTTGAGAAACTACCGGAAGCCTGTGATGAACTCTATCAACAGGCTGAAGAACTTTTTGCCACCTTTGCCCAAATAGTGGGAAATGAACTTTCCTATCGCTTAACGGTTCACTGCCACCAGGAAAGCTGGTGGCCAACTGTCGCCGTGCAAATCGAAAATTTGTTAGGGCGGCTTAAGATCATAACGGATTTATTGAAAGCCATGCTTAATCTTCTGGATGCTCAGGATGATGAGGATTCGGCAGCTCTTGCCCATGAGATTTCAGGGCGAATACGGAATCTTGAAGAGATGCGAGAGTGTTTCGTTCTTGCTCAGCAAGTGGATCAGCCTACCCGGGTCAGTTGGCTGGAACAAAGCAATCGGATTCTGCTGAAAACCTCGCCGGTGGATGTGAGCAACCTTCTTAAGGAGAAACTGTTTGCACCCCTGGACTGCGCTGTTTTGACTTCCGCGACCATCAGCATTGCCAATTCCTTTCAGCACTTTTTGCGGGAAATTGGTTTAGATGAAAGTACGCCGTCTTTATTGGTGGATTCTCCTTTCGATTATGAGCGTCAGATGCAGCTTCTGGTCGTAAAGGACTTAGTGGATGTTAAGCATTGCGATTTGTTCAATACAGAGGAAGTGGCGCTTTTTATATCTGAGGTAACTGAGCGTATGCAGGGGAGAACCCTGGTGCTTTTTACCTCCCATCGCTTTTTACGGGAGATTCACTTGCCTTTAAGCCGCTACCTGGGAGGCTCAGGAATTGAACTGCTGGCTCAAGGTATAGACGGAGGACGTCAGGCCATTCTCGAAGCATTTCTCAACAACTCCAGGAGTGTTTTGTTGGGGGCCAGTAGTTTCTGGGAAGGTATTGATATCCCTGGAGATGCCTTGTCCTGTGTTATTCTCGTAAAATTACCTTTTGGCCCGCCTAATCGCCCGCTTATTGCAGCACGGTCGGAGTATCTTGAAGCACAAGGGAGAAATCCTTTCTACGAGTTTCTTCTTCCCGAGGCTGTACTTCGGTTTAAACAAGGCTTTGGCCGCTTAATCCGCTCTAAGTCGGATCGAGGGCTGGTGATTCTATGCGATGGCCGGGTCATTCATAAGCGCTATGGGAGACATTTCTTGAGTTCCCTGCCGGTCAAAACTCATATTCGAACCAGCAGGTCGCAAATTCTCGACAAAATTGATCTGTGGTTTGACGAGGAATATCAAAAGGAACTGCTTTTATAATTTGTGAAAAGATGATACACTTAAGCATAATTGCAGTCAAGCTTCCTGGGCCTTACCAAGGTGCATGGATGAGATGTAAGATGTTCTCCCATCAGCTGGAGATAAGATGAAGCAAAGTCAGGTTAGTAAATGTTGGGAGAGTGACGTTGTGTGAGTGGCAAACCCATTAAGATGGATATGATTCCCAGTTTCTTTACCTTAGGGAATTTATTTTTTGGATTTCTGTCCTTGCTCTGGACGATGAATGGCGGATATAAAATGGCTGCCGGGTTTATTCTTTTATCTGTGCTTATGGATAGTATGGATGGCAAGGTAGCCCGTAAACTCTCCGTGAGTTCAGATTTCGGCAAAGAGCTGGATTCTTTATGCGATGTGGTCTCCTTTGGCGTGGCGCCGGCGATTTTAACCTATCAGCTCGTGCTGGCCACCCATATGGGAGTTTGGGGCATGCTTCTTGCTGCCGCTTTTGCTTTATGCGGAGCAGTCCGCTTGGCACGGTTTAATGTTCTCAATATCAGCACCCATTTTTTGGGCGTGCCGATTACCTTTGCCGGCGGGCTGATGGCCTTAATGGTCCTTTTTTACAGAAATCTGCCTTGGTTGGTTTTTCCTGTGGCTCTGGCAGTGTTGGCCGTTCTCATGGTCTCCACGTTCAAAGTTCCTAAGTTGGGGAAATAACAGGTTTTAATGTCCGTACAGCCAATGACAAAATGTTTGATCTTATGCGGGTACAGAGTATTGCTCTGTATCCTTTTTTTTCACCTTTTTCACCCATTCAAGGATTTTTGCATATAGTATGGCACGGAAACACTTGTATGGAGGGAAGAGCATGGATAATCAACAAGTGAATTGGGCCAATGTGGGATTAAGAATGGTGCAGGGATTAACAACCGTTATTGATGCTATTCGGCAGCTCGACGCCCAAGAGGCTTCTTTAGTTATGAAACTGCTGGGAAAAACCTGTATGAGGACTATGAAAGAAGGGGTCGGTCATCAATTTGGGATCGCATTAGTAGAGACCAGTGCCCAATTAGCTATGAGTGAGAAACTCGTTGTTGAGGATGTCTTAAAAATCATCAGCTCCATTATCGGACGGCTTTATTTCACAGCCAGCAGCGAAGAGGAAAAATTACTGGTTGCTCAATTGGAAGACGCAGTGAAAAATTACCAAATTATTTGAGTCCCATCAGGTGGCCTATTGCATAAAGTAATAAAGAAGGAAAGAGGTGATCTGAATGAAGGTTTACTATGTCCGTCTGCCTGAGTTCGTACTCAGCTTCCTCCGCAAGGTATTTAATTAGTCAAATAAAAATTACTTAAGACATGACATGAAAGAGAGTTCCCTCCTATAGAATAGAGTAGGAAGACAAGCAAGGAGGGAAAACATGGCTAGAAGTCGTTATGTCTGGATCATGGGAATTACACTCGTTTGTTTACTGGGGATTGTTGCCTGGAAATCTCCCCAATCTGTTATGGTGTCTCTGACCCAACCCCACTATGCGGATTCGCCTCAGGCAGCTGTACAGCGTTTTTGGGGTTATCTGGACACGAGACAACTGGAGCTGGCAGAACAGCTGCTCATGGCTAAGGAACTCAATCCACTGGGGCAGCAGGAATTTGAATTATGGAAGGCTCAGGTTAAAAATAACCCCCTAATCAGCCTGAAGAAGATGGAATTAGCAGATTCTCCCCAGCCCAACAGCGTTTTGGTCAATGTAGAATGGACCTCGCCGGCCAAGGAAAAAATCGTGCAGACTTATGTAATGGAAACCCAAGCCACCTCTGAAGGTTGGAAAATCATTCAAATTCAAAAGCTGGATGTTCAGTCCCTAGCTCTTCAATAACTTACGCGCCTTGGAGCGCGTTTTTTTATTGTCAGAAAGCATAAATTTGCGTTAGATACTTTCTAAGTATATTTCCGTTCAGAACGGTTTAAACTGAGATGTAAATCCTGAGCGTGTTTCAAAAAACACACTTAGGAGTGCTGTAGGTCACATCAGCAGGAATAAATTTTTGTTAGACTTAAGCCATCATTATAAAGGGGGATATGAACATGGCCGATACGAAAAAAGAAAACATTGAGCGGGAATGCTCACATTGCGGAACAACCAGTGAGCTTACACCTGTTATAACTTATGTACATCAAGGGGATGAAAAGCACGTTTGTGTGCATTGTCTGCCGATGTTAATTCATGGCTAAAGGATATCGAGGTGTTTAAAATGAAATTTACATTAGAAATGAAACTCAAGGACATCATGGCCGCCAACCCTAAAACGGTTGAAGCAATGCAGGAATTAGGGTTGCATTGTCTGGGGTGTCCTTTTTCGGTAAATGAAACCCTGCTTAATGCTGCTCAAATGCACAAGCTCGACCCTGAAAAGCTTCTGGAGGCTGTTAATTCAGTGGAGCAAGGGGAGATGTCTGAAGCTGCCAAAGCTAAAGCTCAACCCAAGGGTGCCATTCTACAAATGGATAAAAAGACCTTCGCTATTGCCCCCCATATTCCGGCAGGGGTAGCTACCCCCGAAATATTGCGGAAAATTGCTGATGTAGCGGAAAAATACAATGCCGCCGCAATTAAGGTGACTTCCGCCCAACGGATTGCTATCGTTGGCTTGAAGCCGGAAGTTATCCCGGCTGCCTGGGATGATTTGGGGATGGATCCCGGACATGCTATAGGACTATGTGTCCGCAGTGTCAAAGTATGCCCTGGTATGACTTTCTGCAAGCGTGGTCTCCAGGAAACCCTGGGTATCGGAATGGAAGTGGATAAGCGCTACCATGGTATGTCCCTGCCTGCAAAGTTTAAAATCGGGATTGCCGGCTGCCCCAATAAATGTACGGATTCCATGAATGTGGATCTGGGAATCATGGGAACCAGCAAAGGATACCATGTCTATGTGGGCGGAAATGGCGGCGTCAAACCCCGCCGGGGAGATTTGCTTCTGGAGAATCTCCAATCCGATCAGCTCATTCCCGTCATTGATGCAGTGATGGAGTATTTTAAAGAGAATGCCAAGCCTCAGGAGCGCCTGGGCCGGCTTATTGATCGCGTAGGCCTGGAAGGGTTGCAAGAAGCTGCTCAAGACGTTGTGAATGCCTAAAACAGACCACAGATAAATAAATATGAGCAAAATACCAGGGGGGCGTATCGAAGTGATACGCCCCCCTGTGATAGTATAGAGTAGTATTAGTCAAGGTGGATGGCATCTGTGGGGCAACCATCCGCAGCTTCCTGGGCAGATTCCTCCAGTTCACTGGGAACGGGGTTTACATACGCTTCAGCAAGCCCCTCGTCATTCATGCGAAATATTTCGGGGCAAATGGATGCACAAGCACCACAACCAATGCAATTTTCATCTACTGATGCAGTCATTATTAAATAGACCTCCTTTGCTAAACTCAACACTCAATGTTCCCTTATTCTGGAGATGTTATACATATTACGGAAGGATGAGAAAGAAAAATGGCATCACAATTTATCCTGCGCCAAGCCCAAGTTAAGGATTTGGAACGAATCAATGCAATATATAATTGGGCTGTCCTCAACACGGTTGCAACCTTTGATCTGGAAGAGCGCTCCTTGGCGGCGGCAGAGGTCTGGTTTGGTAATCATCAAGACCCTTATTATCCTGTCTATGTGGTGGAAAACCAGGGACAGGTTACAGGGTGGGGCAGTCTGTCGCCTTTTCATCCCCGGGCGGCCTACAAACAAAGCGGAGAGTTTTCCATCTACATCGCTCCTGAGTGGACCGGTCAATCCATGGGAGATGCACTGCTGAAAGTTCTTTGTCAGGAGGCGAAAAAATTAGGCTACCATACTCTATTAGGCCGTATTACTTCGACCAATGAAAAGAGTATTTCCTTAGCTAAAAAGCATGGTTTTTGGGAAGCCGGGAAGTATCATGAAGTGGGGACGAAGTTTGGGCAATGTTTGGATGTCATGATCATGCAGATCATTTTTTAATAAGTATCTTTTTGGCAATCTCAACGCAGGGGATTTTATATGAATTTTCTAGCATATTCGTGAATAATCATGGGGGACTGACCCTTCTGGGGAAAAATGGAATAAAATAACGAGATTTAATTTACATTAATATCCAGAAAACCCCCTATTATAAGGACTTTAAGAATAATCGGTTAATTATGCGGTTTACTTATTTTTTACGATTTCGACATCCCAGCTAACGTATAATAAGGTCACCGGCAGAAGACAAGAGAGAATTGACATTATAGC
>VSSQ01001134.1_pt1 | contig 11294 bp, 6 predicted proteins | sample 4763081 | NCBI WGS metagenome assembly VSSQ01 (sample SAMN12137344, study PRJNA551015) | bioreactor metagenome | isolation source: SDC9 anaerobic chlorinated ethene degrading culture | place: USA: Knoxville, Tennesee | collected 2015-01-01
GTTTCCGCTCCTATTTTTACAAACTCAAAATCCAAATTTCTTATATTCTCCTGACCATCGGCCGTAAGAGTGATAAGTTGTCTCTTCTCCACAATATTCTTTAAAAACTCCTTATCAACCGGTTCCTCAATATCCATATACAGATGAACGGTTAACGGACATGAAAATTTGGTCTCAATTCCAAAATACTTACCATTCCCATACTGCCTGAACTGCATGCCAAGATGATTTGGGTCTAATTTATCGTACATCTTTTCTGTATATATTGTAATCATTTTAATCAGACTATCCGATTCTGCAGGATTTACAATCTTAAACTTCACAGGCGTATATGTAGCTTCCAGGATCTTTTCTTCACTGGTCTGGGTCGGATCGTAGAGGATGTTTGCAGTGTGAGTTTTAACAAAGGTGGCTACACCATAGACACCCGGAACATGACGTAACTTTGCTGAAAATGCTTTTGAGCTACCGTAACAATGTACAGAGCTTAACCCTTCCATCTTGAATGTTTTAAGATCTACATCTTCGATGCCGTCTCCCCAGGTTTCATTGATTGTAGGCATTTCCCACCGGGTTCCCAAAATTAGTGCAATCATAAACAGGACTATTGTTAGTATGGCCGGTAACCAACGGTTAGATTTCTTTTTGTTGAATGTAAGCGCGTTGGTGGAACAAGCTGATATACACTCGCCGCACAGCGTACAATCCACCTCCTTTACCACTTTGTTTTTGTCAACAGGAAGGCTGTAGGGACATTTTTTTGTGCAAAGTCCACAGTCAGTACATTTTTCCTCATCCCTGTTTACCTTTATCAATGGGAAGACTTTGGGTTTTACCATGATAATTTCAAGGATATAACCCATAAGGCAGGCTGTTATTAAAAGATATACCCATGGAATATTTAATCCTAGTTGAATAAAAATTACATATAGGATTGCAAGGGAGGAGAATGCAATGGTAAATTTGAACAGGTTACTTAACGCCCCTAGTGGACAGATATATTTACACCAGAACAATTTAAAGAAAAAACTACCTAAGAATAGTATTACTAAAGCAGCGACTGACATCCATAATGTGATTTCCCCTTGAAAACCGCTGGCAACAGCATAATACGGATCGAAATTCTTGCAGAATAGCTCAGATGTACTCAGTGTCATATAGAAAACGATGAACAAGAGAATGTATTTAATGGATCTGAGAACTTTATCTACAACAGTTCCGTTTGTAATTTCCCTCCCTTTGACCTTGATCCTTTTTCGAAGTTTAAACATATATTCCGAAACCAATCCAACCGGACATAAGTAGCCGCAGAATAATTTACCGAAGAGAATTACTCCCACTCCAAGCGCCAGGCCCATTAAAATCTGAACGGTGGTCATACTGCAGGCTAAGGTTTCGCTGGTTAGATATGATCCAAATGCCTGAAGGCCACCAAAAGGACAATACGCTTCCGGGTCGGAAGGAGTTTTAGAGAAAATATTGACCAGTGCGATAATTATTGCAATTAATACACCCCATTGCAATAGATGCCTGAACCAATTTTTTTTGAAATGTTTCGAAAATAGTTTCATGATTTATTTTATTAATTAATAGATTGTTACTCCAGATGTAAGATTATTGTTTCGCTTAAAAAACATAGTTTGTTGAAAAAGACAAAAATGACCTCTCCTGTTCATTTTTAGTTATTATCTTGTGATACTTCAGGCAGAATTCTAAAGCGTAATTCTTATCGGGATTCAATAAGTGACGATATCTTGCCCCGACATTGAATATTGTTCTGGAGACATTTTGGTAGTGATAATCTATATCTAATAAACGCCTGTTCAGTTGCAACATGCCTAAATTACCTGAACTTTCCGACTTTAATGGGATTCCATCATCTGAACCTTTTAAGAATGCTACTCCCGCTTCCAATTCAAATATATTTTTTTGCCGTGGATAGAAATATTTTCTCCCATTAATGTACAGAGTATTAATGGTATAATTCTGGCTATAGGTCTCTGGGAAAATTTTGTAAGTCTTCTCGTTCATCATCTTGTTAAACCCTGCTGTTATGTTGAAATTATATTTCCAGTCGGTTTTTTTATAACAAAAGCGATAAGCAACATCAAGCTCTTTAGTGGAAGTCATGTATCTTAAAACGCTCCCTTTTTCATAATACCCCCATGATTTAATTTCTCCCGGAACCTGCTCATAATTATTAATGATATAATATGAAGCCCGTTCGGTGCTGTTCAGATTTAATTTTATAAAATGATTGATGTTGTCTCCTAAAAACTTAATAGAACTGCCATAATGGTAGTTTAACAGCTCTTCCCGGCTGTACTTTTTGGTAAGAGATGCCCCTTCGTAGTTATTAAATTTTCCATAATTCATTTCAAATTCATTGAACCACTCAAAATTATTGTTATTGTAATCAAGTTGAAGCGCCCCACCAAGTGAATTAAGAAAATAGGCTCTATTCAGAATGGTTGTGGCGGTTATTCCTGATTTGGCCATGAAAAATAACCCTTCCATGTAATATATGCTTTTCCCTGTCTTATCACCGATATAATCATAAGTCACTCTATCCACATCAAACTTATAGTTCAGGTTGAGTCCTGTAGTAAAATTACCGCTTTTGTGAGTAATGCCCGGTTTTACACAGATGGATGAAAATACGTTCGAGTTTCTTCCATCAATTCTTTTTGCCATTGTTGCAGTATGGTAGTCAATACCAATCCCCAATGCTGTTTTATTAGTCAGCGCATATGCAACTTTTCCGGACATATTGTAACTCTCACTTAGAACTTTTCCAGGGATCGAGTCCAACATAGGATTTGTTGTAAAATCCGGTATATAGGTTCCCAACCAAGTCTGATTTTTTTTGGTGTCATATTTATAGGTGAAATCACCATAAAAGAGCAGTTTATTCACTTTTTTATAGGCTTGTACAGCAACTCCGAAATTATATAAATTCTCGGCTGAATTGTAATTTCTGTAATTACCGCTTTCCGAATTATAAAAACCTCCTACAGAAGCATAATCCTGAAACTGATAATAAGCCAATCCAGAAACATTATCAGAAATAGTCCAAGGAGCACGCAGTTGTATTTCTTCAATAGTGTAGTCTGTCTTTTCGCTTTTATCGTTTGCTTGCGCGAACATATTGAATGTCAGAAATGAGCATAATACCCATGCTCCTATTATAATTATATATCTTTTTTTCATGTAATAAAATTTTTAAAATATAACGGGTTTAGTAGTACCTGTTTATTTATTATATAAAGTAGGATGAGGTATAACTTCAAAATCGTTGGATGAATTGTTGGTATCTACATATACTATCCTTCCACCTGCTTTTTCCGTTTCTTCAGTATCGATTTTTCTGATAATACTCTGTCCCTGTCCTGATCCGGCTATCATTGCATATCCGTTATCAATTTCCGGCATGAATCTTTTGGTATCTGTAGGATCTCTGAGACATTCAACTGCATCTAAAATAAGATTTTTATCAACCAGCAGTGCACTTAAATTTATATTTGAAGAGTTGGGATTTAGTGCGTAGTTGTCTAAAACATACTGCTCAACACTCTTGTCTCCCAACGTAAATATAAAAAATCCCGGGCTGAAATTTGAAATAACATAGGAAGTGGCGCCACCAATTTTCCAAATGCCACTAAGTAATTTAACCCCTGCTTCGGGAGTAGCATGGCCAGGGGTCATGATGGGATTATAAATGGCCCAATAGCCGGGCTTTCCTAAATTCACAGACGCCGATACAGATGCAGAATGATCTATGGCATTCAGCGCTAAAACCACTTCACATCCAGGCTCAAGGACATTGTCTTTTCCTGTTCCGGGGAACATCCACACCATAGATGCAGCGGGGATAGAGTCTCTCAGTTCCGATGTCCCCGGTTTTACCCAATCAGACAAACGTCCGTTGGTGGGAGCATTAAATGGATGAGCTACGCCTAAACACAATGAATCAAGATATGCCGCCTGATCGGAGTTGTTATATAAGGCAATGTATTTGTCAGTAGTATAGCTTTTACCTGTTTTTTCGTTGAAACATCCCCCAAAATATAATTCTTTGAATACAATCTGACTCGATTTCGATGCAGTGAGTCCTATTTCAACACTGCTTGGCCCGGATACGGCTTCAATCTTCTCGGACATTCCGTTAAAGAGGTAAAGAATTCCTCCCGGATCCCTGAAAGATGTTTCGGTGGATGCGATGTAATAGCCTGGGGCAACTCTGATTTCCGCAACCCCTTGTTCATTAGTAACCCCATTAAACTGGAGACCTGCTGTGTTATCATAAAGGATAACCTTTAGTCCTTCTACAGAGTAATCATATTCTTCCGGCATTTTTACGGTTACGATAACAGTCTCACTTAATTCTACTTCACTGAATTTATCCGATCTGATATCTTCGAGGCAAGAAGAAAAGATTAAAAGGAAGCTTATGGATATAATGCTGTATAAATATCTTTTCATGTTGTTTAATTTTTATGTTTTGCGTTTGAAAAAATTTAACGGACACTGTATTTGTATCTAAGCGCCTGATGGTTAAAATTTAAATTTCACTTCTGCTCCAAAATATATATCTGTATTTAAACGCGATCCTATTGCATTCGGACGCGCTTTACTCTTCAATATCGGCGTGTAATTTGTAAAATTATTAGCATAAAACGATAGAGAAATGTTGTTGCCAATCTCTTTTGTAAGCCTTACATTTGCCATCATATACGGTCTGTATCCATTCGACAGAAAGTAGTAACTCTTGTTTGTTGTTTCTCTTAAAAGTGCGAGCCTGGTTTTTAATACCGGATCGTTGGTCGTGTGAAAATCTGAAAACGGATGTCTGTTCCCATCGAAACCGATGTAATATGTCGGATCTCTATAGATATCCTGCAGTACATTTTTGTTTGAAAAATCGTCGTATATCGGCTTCCCATCCTGATCTTCAATGTATGAGTTTGCGGGATCAAAAATGTTCTGCGATTGATTGGACCATACAAACTGAGCAGTCAATGAAACAATCATTCTAATTGCCGGGATATTTGTTACAAAATTCAGGTTGGTATTAAATCTGCTGGCACTGCTGCCGATATTATTGCCGGTATTTTTGTCGAATACCGCTAAATAGGGGAAAACCTCCTGCGGATTTACCGGATCGTTGCTGTTTATTTTTTTAAGTTCTTCTCCATTTTTACCGTTTTGCGTTTTCAGATAGGCGCCGTTGAGGATAACCGTGGTGTTTAGCATCTCAATCTTAGGAAATGATATTGAATACTCAATGCCCCATTTGTCAATTTTACCTCGGTTGTCCGGCCTGCTAAATAATTTAAAATCATTTCGGAGCGTATGGGGTACTTCATTATAATTTCCTGATTCATCTTTGACATACACGGTACCGTTCTCAAATTTCGGATCAGCGTTTTCCCTGGTTACAGCATCATAATATTTAATAGTGTTTGTTTTGAAATTTGAATTGGGAGTAATCCCATCAACCAGATTTTCTTTAAAATAAGTGATTTGTGCATTAATCCCGGAAATATTTAGGTCGATCCCCAACTCCATATTGTAGGTCTTATTGGGTTTTAAGTTATAGGGCAGCAGTTCATCGATAATATCGGTCTGGATTATGGCGAGTGATTTATTGGCCTCCGTACTGGTATAACGGAACAGGTTATAATCCATATAAATTGGATCAGGATAGAGGTAACCGATCGAAGGCAGTTTTTCCATTATTCCCCAACCGCCCCTGAAGTTTAATTTTCTCAGGACTCCCTTGAATTTGGGCTTTATGACTTCGTATCTTGCATTAAGTCTGGGTTCGACAGTAGGTTTATAATTATATCCCTCCAATTGCATTTTGGTTATACGTGCTCCGCCTACAAGCTCCAAAGTAGATTTTTTTATCGGTATTTTTATTTTTTCTTCGGCGAACAAGCTGAAGTTACCCATGGAAGGGATCTCTTTGTAGTTACGCTCTCTGAAAAAGGCGGGAGATGCGCCGGTATAATAGCTTCCCCTGCCTATGTTGCCATCCAGGTTGTACTCAAATCCCAGTAGAGTAGAGAATAGGGTTTTTCCCATGAGCTTATTAAGATTCCCCTGGATTTTGGCATTAAAGTAAAGTGGAACGCTCTCTTGCCAATAATCTTCCTTATAGAGAAGTTCTGTAAAAGAACCTTCTGCTATCCCGGGCACTTTGGTGTTGGTTGTTGGCGTTGGAGTTCTGTTTATAACAGTGTATTGATTAGATGTTTCTTTTTGATAGACTGCGGAGACATTATAGTTTAGTACGGAGATGTAGGGTTTATTAAGTATCCAGGATCCATAAATGGATGTATTTAAATTATTTGTAGAAGACTTGGAGAAATCTTCTTTTGAAACATCCGGATCTTGCGTGACATTATTGGAGGTAAAGTTACCATTCATCTTGAAATTAAACCTAAATGGCGTTCTCTTTTTGTTGAATGTATTGGAATAGGTTAATCCCATCGTAGTCCTGTCAAAGATATCCACAGGAGAGATATTTCTCTTGAAAGCCCTGGCGTAATCCACGCTCATATTTAAAAATCCCACGTTCGAAGGCAATCTGTATCCTTTATTAATTGATGCGGCTTTTGTTCTTGGGTCTGATTTTATCCTTACTTCATAGGGAGTCATGCCTGCTTTAGTTTTTACGACTATGGCGCCTGATGTCAGATCACCATATTGCGCCGAAAGCACACCTGTCATAACTTCTACCGATTCAATATTGTCAGTAGGAATTTTTCTGTAGTCGAATGTACCACTTCCCACCTCTGCATTATTGGATACTTTATTGCCGTCGATGAGTAAACCTACTCCGGAAGCATTTAATCCACTATAATCCTTGATATTCCTTATGGTTACTGTGTTCTGGGTTGTTAAATTGGGGTTGTTTGTAAGTGCTCCCGGCATCAGTTGCATAACATCTGCCAGACTCGATGGCTGAAGATGGTCTATAGAGGTTTTTTCCATAATATAGGATGAGTTTATGGTCCCTCCCGCTTGAGCTGTAACTATAACATCATCAAGCAATAAGTTGCTGGGTTCGAGTAAGATATTCAATTTGGAAATATTCTTTGTTACACTTATCGGAATAGAATACGTGACATAACCCATACTCGAAACTTCAAAGGTATATTCACCGGGAAGGACATTCTGGATAGTAAACTCTCCATTTTTGTCGCTTGTTGCCCATAAATTGAGCTCTTTGATTGCTACCGCGGCAAAAATAATCGTTTCTTTATTGTTGGCATCGATTACTTTACCGTTGATGGTAAAACCTTTTTTGCTGTCATCTTTTTTTTGCTGCATTGGTTTCTCAGAAACTATTTGGACCCTTTCTTCGTCCAGATACAATACAATCTGTTTATCGAAAATTTCATAATTAAAATTGTTGCCAGAAGTAATGATTTGTAAGATCTTCTCAATAGACTCATTCTTCACATTGATATCAATTCTTTTACTCATCTCATCGTTCAGATTTCCCGGTATAAGAAAAATGAAGTCACTTTTTTTCTCAATTTCTGAAATCACTTGCTTTATGGATACATTATCCAGCCTGATGCTTAGATAGATCTCCTGTGAAAAGGTTGTTGCGTTTGCAGAAAGAATTACGGCCAGTAGTAATACATTTAAAACCTTCATTGTTTTATGTACCATGTTGGTATCATGAGGTTTACCCTTTTGTCTTATCCAATTGTTTTTCATATTTAATACCTTTATTGGTTGCCTGATGTAGGAAGTTGTAATGATTATAAATGTAATGTTAAGACTGATAAACAGTAATTTATTGATTGTTGAAACATTTTATACGGGTAACAAATCTTTTGTTTATGGATTAGTTTTTCTTTTGATCTTTTTATTATTTGTTATGTAAATTGTTTTATTTTCTTTCTTATATGTTGTGTTAGATAGTAATGCGATTGATTTCATGACATTGTCTAAATCGTCAGACAGATATAGTTTTCCATTGCATGTAAGGTCTTTCAGGTTTGTAGCATTTGTACATTTCAACGAGAGATTATAATATCGTGCGATGTAATTCAACACATCCTCTACGGGTGTTTCATTCAGTATTATATATCCCTTTGTCCAGGTGATATATTGCGATACATCAACCTGAGACTTGCTAAACGAATGATTGTTATTGAGTAATGCCATCTCGTTGGGTTCAAGCAAGAAATCTACTCCTGTTTCTTTTGCCGTTAGATTTACTTTTCCTTCTACCAGGACAACCGACTGTGGTCGTTTTTCATAAGCTGAGATACAAAATTTTGTTCCTAACACCTTGACACAAAAATTGAATGTTTCAACAAAAAAGGGAGCTTTTTCATTTTTGGCTACTTCGATATACATTTCACCTGTGACTGATATCTTGCGTTTGTTCTCTTCGAATTTTGAAGGGAAAACCAGTGTGGAACCTGAATTAAGCCAAATTCTTGTTCCGTCTGAGAGGGTAACTGTTGTTCGTTTTCCATAAGGGACTATAAGTGTAGTAGGGCTTTTCTTGTCCATAGCTATTTCATACTCTCCTCCCATATTCTCATCCATGATTTTGGCAGTTCCCATTTCGTCAATCCGGATGCTTATATTTTTTTCAAACAATGTTGTCTTATCCGGAGTTACAAATCGTATATTTTCAGTATTTAATTGATATACCGATATTTGGCCAGGCTGGTCAGATTGATACATTTGATAAATAAACATTCCTATTAATAGCAGAATAGAAGCAGCTGCTCCGTAGCTTATTAATCGTGTGATTCTATTTATTTTTCTCTCTTTATTTTTTCTGTTTTGGCGGACGGAAAATAATATCTCCTGAAGAATTTTTTCTTTTTTATCTACTCTAATGTATTTTTTTGGAAAAGACTTTCTTTTCAGGTAGTCATCAGCAAGATCAATTTCTTTCTGTAAGTCAGAATATTGTTGTATCAAACTATTCCAATAGTCGTCTGATTCTCTGGAAGGAGAAAGGCGCCACAGTAGATATTTTTTATCTCGTAGCAGTTCGGAATGAGTTTTATAAAAAGAGTACTTATTACTTGTCATACATGAAAAAATTGCAGCTCGTAAAATCTATTGTGTAGATTTCATTCACGTATAAACAAGACAGAAAAAAACTAAAAATGTCGCCTATATTTAGTAAAAATCACAATAAATTAACAAATCAGTATCCGATAACATACGAAATTCAGATGGATGGACCACTATTGTAAAAGAGGAGAAGGGTAAGGAAAGGAGGTTGTAGATAATTTATAGATCAAGTATATGAAATAAATAATAAACATTGTATCACCATATTTATTACGTAAGGTTGACAAGGCTTTATATACTAATTTTCGGCAATTATCATAATTGATGTCCATTATCTCGGCCACTTGTTTATAATCCTGTTCCTGAATAAAATGAAGATAGATGATCTCCCGCTGGCGTGGAGATAACAGCGAAAGCATTTCTTCTATCTTTTGTTCTATCTCCTCCAACTCTTCCACTTTGATTACCCTGTCTTCAGGCGTATTCTGGGTATCAGTAAAAAGAGCGTCAGGTTGAGTGGATTTATTGAAGCTTATTGTGAAATTCTCTTTTTTGTAAATGTCTATCAGCCTGTTGCGAAGTGATTTAAATAAATAGAATTTGACATTTGTGATCTCGGTCATCTTTTTACCGCTTTCACATAATTGAACAAATACATCTTGTATGGCATCGATAATATCGTATTCCCTGAAGCCTAAATAAAGGGCATAAGTGTACATATCGTCCACATAACCATTGTAAATTTCCGCAATATCGTCACAATTTGGCATACGTCCAAAATTCTTTAATATACCACTTACTGAAAATGAAAGTCAACAATTGTGTTACTTATTTTTGACTAGATAAATGCTACGCAAAAATACGAAAATATACTCAAAAGTCTCAGATAAAACTCGCTATATATGTGTAATATGCTCTATGTTAGCATATTATGTAAAAGCTGACACTCAATTGGCACATACAATACAAAATTAGTAAAAAATATCATTTGTTCACACCTCAATAAAGAAAGAATTCACTTTCTCCAATTTATATATTTTTTCAGGATTAAATCCAACTAAATCCGCGTACTTCGTCGATAATTCTTTTTTGGTCAGAGCACAAATTAACAGATTGTTTTCTAGTATGACATCTTGTTCCATTATGGTATGATTTATCAGTAGGTTTTCTCCATCAACATCTATTCCCACTCGTAATATTCTAGTGAAAGTGTCAAGCGTTTGCGGGCTTTTACACAACCCTTTTGCATTTGAAATGGGCAAATGAAAATATCGATTACCTAAAAAGGGTTTGGATTTAAAAACAAAAAACCGCAGTAAATCAATTGTTTACTGCGGTTTGAGAATGTTTGATTATCGCTTCTAATCGACGATTACTTCACTTCTTCAAAATCCACATCGGTTACATCGCCATCCTGGTTTCCGCTTTGGTTGCCTCCGGGCTGCTGTTGCCCGCCGAAATCCTGAGGACCGGCTTGTTGTGCGCCTGCTTGCGCATTGGCAGCGTTGTACATATCCTGAGAAGCGGCTTGGAATGCGGTGTTGAGCTCAGCCATGTATTTGTCGATGTCGGCTACATTTTGGCTTTTATGAGCCTCTTTCAGCTTGTTCAACGCATTTTCGATAGGCGCTTTTTTGTCCGCCGGGATCTTGTCGCCGTATTCTTTCAACTGTTTTTCGGTTTGGAAAATAGTTGAATCGGCCTGGTTCAGTTTGTCGATACGTTCTTTTTCTTTCTTGTCGGCTTCGGCATTAACGGCGGCTTCTTCTTTCATCCGTTTGATTTCGTCTTCACTTAATCCTGAAGATGCTTCGATACGGATTTTTTGTTCTTTTCCGCTGGCCTTATCTTTTGCCGAAACGTTGAGTATGCCGTTGGCATCGATATCGAAAGTAACTTCAATCTGTGGTATGCCGCGCGGTGCTGGTGGAATACCGTCCAGATTGAACACGCCGATCTGTTTGTTGTCGCGCGCCAGAGAACGTTCACCCTGCAGGACGTTGATCTGTACCGAGGGTTGATTGTCGGCAGCGGTGGAGAATGTTTCCGATTTCTTTGTGGGGATGGTGGTGTTGGCGTCAATCAGTTTCGTCATAACGCCGCCCAGGGTTTCGATCCCCAACGACAGCGGAGTAACGTCCAGCAACAGCACATCTTTTACTTCTCCCGTAAGAACGGCGCCCTGAATAGCTGCGCCAATGGCTACCACTTCGTCGGGATTCACGCCTTTGTGC